>Ga0272448_1004485_pt1 | contig 15905 bp, 21 predicted proteins | sample YNPCB0191_FD_202220 | JGI IMG/M metagenome (GOLD analysis project Ga0272448, IMG submission 202220) | Hot spring sediment microbial communities from Yellowstone National Park, WY, United States - YNP-CB-019-1 | ecosystem: Environmental > Aquatic > Thermal springs > Hot (42-90C) > Sediment...
ATTTGAGCCTGGTAAGTAGGTCTTGTCGCGTCTTTTCACGATCTGTCATAAGAAATCACCTCGGGGCATCATATACCCCTGGGGGTATCTCTATATTTATAATATCGGAGGTGTTTCGGTTTGTCAATAGGGTTTTAAGGATTAGTTTTATAGCAAGAGGGGGATGTTGACCAGAGTGGACGGTCTTCCGCTCGATGGTGTCCAGCGTTGGATACGCATCGAATTGGTGATCACAGCGCTACTGCTGAGTAGCATCGCTAGTGCCGCAATCAGTGGGTGCACATGCCCGAAGAATGCTGCGCTAATTGCAATGCTGTTGTAACCGAACGCCCAAAGCAGATTCTGCCTGATCACACGGTATGTGAGATGTGAGAGTGCGAGGACCACGGGAATTCGAGATACGTCATCGCCCATCAGGATGAGATCACTAGACTGTCTGGCGAGATCCGTGCCGCCGCCGATGGCTATCCCCACGTCTGCCACAGCAAGCGCTGGAGCATCATTGATTCCATCTCCAACCATCGCAACACCACCTTGACCAATTCTGACTGCGTCTCGTATCAGTTCCGCTTTGTCTGCCGGGCTCCGTTCGGCGAAGACCTCATCTATTCCCAGGTCACGTGCTACTCGTTCAGTCGGCCCCCCGTGATCACCCGATATGATAGCTGTCCTGATCCCGGCAGTCTTGAGGGCTGAAATCGCTTGTGCCGCTTCCGGACGAGTCCTATCCAGTAGCGAGATGCGAGCCTGTATCATGTTGTCCCAGCCCACGTATACGCACGTGATGGAATCCGAATGGTGCAAGCGGTGGAGTGATTCCGGCAGGGAATGCCTTTGGGACAGGTATCTGAGCGATCCGACAGTCACTCGCCGCGTGTTTCCGTTTAAGAGGACTTCTCCTTCAGCGCCGTGTCCGGGTATTGCCGCAAACTCAGTTAGCTCGCCGATGCCAACTCCGCGCGCTATGGATTCGCTAACGACTGCACGTGCAACTGCATGCTCGCTCCCGGACTCTACTGCAGCAGTCCAGGCGAGTAATTGCTCTTGAGTCATCTTCATGGACGCAGTGTCTATTTCTGATACTGAAAGCGACCCCGTGGTGAGTGTTCCTGTCTTATCAAAGTAGACGGTCCGTATCGCGGGCAGGCGTTCGAGTACTTCACCGGAGCGGATCAGTACTCCCGAGCGTGCGGCTCTGCCGATGGCGAGCGATGTAGCGATTGGAGTGGCAAGCCCAAGAGCGCAGGGACAGGCGACCACAAGCACCGCGAGAGCCGATAGACTAGCGCGTTCGATGTCTCCTCGCAGCAATCCCCAGTACAATGCAGCCCCAATCGCTGCAATCCATACCGCAGGTACGAACACTGAAGCCATACGTTCAGCAAGTTGCTCTATGGGGGCTCGATCTCGTTGCGCATGCTGAACCATCTGCTGCACTTGGCCAAGTAGTGAATATGTACCAGTGGCCGTAGCCTTCACCGTTATGAGTCCATCATGATTGGTGCTACCGCCATAGACGGTATCGCCGGGAGAGCATGAGCGCGGCTTAGCTTCACCTGTGAATGCGGTCTCCGTAATACTGCACTCTCCGGAGATGATCCGTCCGTCTGCCGATACGTTTTCGCCCGGCCTCACCACGATCAGATCGCCAACCTGGATATCCAGAGAAGGTATTTCTGTCTCGACTCCACCACGTATCACTCTCGCGCTGTTTGGGATAAGATCCATAACATCATGTATGGCGGTGGAAGTCCTGTTCTTGGCGGTGGCTTCGAGGAGTCTGCCAAGAGTAACAATAAGGAGGAGCATCGTGGATGTGTCGAAGTAGACGTTACCGTTGCCGAGGATGGTGTTGTGCGCGCTGACGAGATAGGCCGAGGTCGATCCGGTGAAGATCAGGATATCCATGCCAACCTTAGCATGTCTCAGACCTCGCAGGCTTCCGGCCAGAAACGGCCCTCCCAAAATGGCCAGCACTGGGGTCGATAAGGCGAGCATGACCCAATGCAGTCCGCGCACAGTGGATATGCCGAGTTCCTTTTCTGGCGTGGTGTACAGCACAAGGCTGAGCATCATGACGTTCATTGCCAGAAATGCGCCGATACCAAGACGTAGTAACAGCCATGCAGCCATGCCCTCCTCATGGCGAGCATGGACGATTTCGTGGACGAGATGGCATCCATAACAGCAGTAACGGTGTTTGGCATCAGGGGAATATCCGCCGCCGGTGAAGGGCAGTCCACAGTAATCGCAAGTGCTGCCTCCGACCGTCAATGGAGCATTCCGCCAATGCTGGGATGAGGTACAGGCACTATGCCTGCCACTTTGCCTAGAGTTACCAGGCCGATTACCACGAGAACAACTCCGGCTGCTCTCATGCCAACCTTTGCGAACCGTCGGTCCAGTCCCGCACCCAGGAGGCCGATTACAAGAAGACCTGGCGCAGTACCGATTCCCATGCCTCCCATCAGCGCCATCCCATGCGGTACGTTGTGAGTGAGAGCGGCGACGGCAAGTAACCCCATGGGCAGTGGACAAGGTAGAAAGCCCACGCCCAGCCCGAGGGTGAATGCGGCGGCCGGGCTCGTGTTCGAGAACAGACCACCGAATAGGTGGCGCACAAAACCTGTCTCCGATATGCCCTGCAGTGCCCTGATCGATGGTAGCCTGAACCCCAGCATCAAGAGTCCGAATAAGATAGTGATTAGGCCGGCGATAACCCGCAGCACTGGAGCAAACGGAGCGACTGATGAGTTCCTGAATACCACAACTCCGAGGGCGCTTGCGACGGCTCCCAGAAAGATATAGGTAAAGGTCTTTCCGGCAACAAAGAGGAGCTGTCGTAGAGTCGACTTCCCCTCTCTCGATGACTTAGCTAAGTGGAGTGGGAATCCACCGCACATTCCAAGGCAGTGTGGGGTGTTTAGGAGTCCTCCGATGAGCCCGGTCAGAAATGCAGCCAGCATAGACACAGCCCTCCCACGCAGTAATAATTCTTGACCTACCTACTGGTTAGCTGATTGTGTATTGCCCACGGCAGCATGTATGTAAACTACACCTAGAATCATCTGTCCATGAGGCATCAAATATGACGCCCCGAAGACCGGGTGCAGAAGTGAGGTAGCTGCAGAAGCGATGCTGCGCCTGCTATAGTCACGCCATAGAAGACTGTGTGACATTCCAATCCCATAAACCGGTCAATCGTTCCGTTCACCAGAGTGCTGCCTGTGACGAGGGCGATATTGCACCAGTCGAGTAGATCCCTGGTTAACTCATCACCCTCTATCGTAACGCCGCCGATCTGTTTCCCTATGTTATCAGGGTCAAGATCAACCACCCTTAGCTGGTATATGGCAGAGAGCGATTCTATCATCCTGGGTTGGCAGCCTATCAAAGCGATACGTGAATCTTCATCGTAGCCCGCCGCTATGATATTCGGCAGATCGCGAGCGCATTCACATGGTCCTTCGTCGCGACAGTGAACGGTATGCGAAGTGAAGCCTGTATGTGAGCACAGAGCATTGACCGCAGCCACAAACACCCCCCGGTTTCTGATACCGTCCACGTCTTCACCCTGCAGGTCGAGTGCGAGCACATCACCCAGATCACCGTCGAAATCTACAGGTACGGAGGTGAATGCATGACCGATGCCGCTAAGAAGCCTCGCCTCGATCATGCCTTCCTTTCCCTTCCAGATGGGGTAGTCGTGTTCGCTGGTATTACCAATCGCCGTCTCTGGTGGCAGACGTCTGACCTCTACTCGCAAAGGAACACTGGTGAGATTCTCATCCCTTGCGACGGCTTGAGCTGCAGTCCTCAGCCGTTCGATGAGACGGACATGATAGTGCCCGCTGTCATGGCGGACTCCAAGATAATCCGCTATGGCATAGCGAAGAGCCCCTACTCCCAGGTTTGAGCAGTGTATTTTCTCTTCGGGCATTCCGCCGAGACAATCGGACACAGTCTCATCGGTAATCTGCACAGCCTGCTTTAGTGTCTTTCCAATCGCGAGTTCTGCTGTAGCACTGCCGCTGGCGATTGCTGCCGGACACCCTTTGCAGAGGAAAGAGATGTTCTTGATGACATCATCTTCTACTCTCACAAAGAACCTCATGAAATCGCCGCATTCAGCATCGCCGATGCTCCCGACACCGTTTGCTGTGACGAGTTTACCGGCATGTCTTGGGTTGAGGAAGTGATCGAGCAGAATAGCGTTATACATTGTCTTTCTCCATCCATGCATCGGTCTGCATGAACTTTGCATGTGCTTTGGCTCTTATTATTCCGTCCTGAAGTATCTCGGCCTCCATCCGCAGCAGAGGAGGCCGAGCATCGGTAATTACAGCGTTCACGGTGGCAGTGCGACCGATCTTCAATGGCTCATGGTACCTGACTATAAGCTCAGCAGTGACGGCAACGATGCCTTTCATGAGCAGGCAGTTAGTCATTGCAGAATCAAGGATCGTGGCAGTTATACCACCGTGGATGATTCCGGGGTAGCTTGCATATCGCTCGTCGCAGAACCATTCAGCCGTAACGCCGTCGGCATTGGCGATGAATTCAAGGCCTATGCCGTCTTCTCTCTCGCCACAGGCATAACAGCCTCTGTGGAGTTCACCGACGCTACTGTCGTAAGCCATTGAATAGCTCCTTGCATCAATGGTCGCAGAGGTTGGATCCGCTCACCAGGGTACCATCAAGATATGCCTTCACGACATCCGCGGGCGGGGCTACAGGCGCACCGACTATAACCTGTACGTCATTCGCTTTGAAGATGTCCTGCGCGCGGACTCCCATTCCACCGGCGATCACAAGGCTTGCCCCTTTTTCATGCACCCATCGGGGAAGCAGGCCGGGCTCGTGCTCGGGTGCTGTGATTACTTCGGTCTCGGTGATCTCCTTTGTATCCGGGTTCACGCTCACGAAGGTGAACTCATCGCAGTGTCCGAAATGAGGACAGAGCAGGCTGTTTGCTGTAGGTATCGCGATCTTCATAGTAATTTGCTATCCTTTCTTCTCATCAGATATCTTCTGAAGTTTTCCGTTAACGGCATTCCACAGTGTTCTAATATCTTCCGCAGCCACACCGTGGCTGTATTCTACAACGCTCTTACCGGCGATCTGAGCATGGGTTACCTCAGTGTCGTAGCGTATCTCGCCAAGCATATCCAGCCCCTTCACTCGGCAGTGCTTGCGGATATCCGCCGTGATCTCCGGGTTGATATCGCTCTTGTTCACGCATACGGCTGTCGGTATGCCGAAGTGTCGGGTAAGTTCAACAACGCGATCCAGGTCGTGGAGTCCGGAGAGCGTAGGCTCTGTTACGACGAGCACCATTGTCGTCCCAGTGATCGACGAGATAACCGGACAGCCTATGCCTGGTGAACCATCGATGATGATGAGGCCCAGTCGCTGTTCCTCGGCGATCTCTCTGGCTCTTCTACGGATGATGGATACCAGCTTGCCGGAGTTCTCCTCTGCGACGCCTAATCTCGCATGCACCATCGGGCCGTGCCTGGTTTCCGAGACATACCACTCTCCGCTGACTCTCGGAGAGAAGTCCACTGCCTCATTTGGGCAAAAGTGGGAACAGAGTCCGCATCCCTCGCAGGCAAACTCATCTACCTGGTATGTCTTTGCGATCACATCATTGGCGGGTCCGGAGAGAGTGATGGCATCGAACCGGCAGACCTGCGCGCACTTGCCGCAGCCGATGCACCGCTCAGCGATGATCCGAGATGCCTTGCCGCCGATGAAATCCTCTCGGTGGATGATACGCGGACCAAGTACGAGATGAAGGTCTGCCGCATCCACGTCGCAGTCCACGAGTATTTTGCTCTCGGCAAGTGAGGCGAATGAGGCAACCACGCTGGTCTTCCCCGTTCCTCCTTTGCCACTGATAATGGTTAGTTCACTGATCACTTGCAGCAACAGTCACCTTCATTGCATTCTCCAGTATTACGCTTTCCACCACCACAGCATGAGTGGTTCTTCGCATGTGATACGACCTTCAAACCGCTCGTGATAAGATCGACTTTGTCTACCAGCATATTGTCGCCATATCCCTCAATCGTGCCTGCATCTGAACGGGCGGATATCTCGGGATCTATCGGCATGTCCAGTAGATAAGGAATGCCCATCTGATCTGCGACGCTCTGACCGTTCGTATTTCCGAAGGGATAAATGACATCTGCGCAACCCGGACATTTCATGTATGCCATGTTCTGGACCAAGCCGAGAATCGGCACCTTCATTTGGGTGCACATATTGACCGCCTTCCGAACGACCATCGCCGCCAGATCCTGTGGCGAAGTCACTACGACCACACCATTGATAGGCAAGGATTGCATAACGGTAAGAGGCACGTCGGAAGTTCCAGGTGGAAGATCAACTAGCAGGTAGTCGAGTTTCCCCCAAAAGACATCCTTCCAAAATTGTGTGACGGTGTTCGAGATCATCGGACCACGCCAAATCACTGGGCTGTCCGGACTGTCGAGGAGCAAGTTGATCGAGATGACTCTGATGCCGCTAGGTGTCTCAATGGGAAAGATGCCCAGCTCGCTCATCTCAGGTCTGCTGGTGAGTCCGAACATCTTTGGTATGCTGGGTCCGGTGATGTCGGCGTCGAGTATCCCTACGCTGTACCCAGCCTTTCGGAGAGCAACCGCAAGAAGCCCTGTCACCAGTGACTTCCCGACACCTCCCTTGCCGCTCATTATTCCTATTACGTGTGATATCTCATTGGACTGTTCCGCTAGTGAGATATCTTCAATTACTTGATTGGTCATGCCTGTCCTCCACTACCGTCGCTTGCTAATTTTTTTGCGAATCTCATCTCTTGCCGCTAGCTACCCAGAGCCTGTTGATACCAAGATCAGATGTTGACACATCAACAAACAGTGCTCTCAGTTGGGTATCGATCTGGCTTTCCGTCATAATCCCTCTTCTATGTTCTGCTCGACCCAGCTTGCTGTGGATTTCTGCCAACAAATTGAAACCCTCGTCATTGAACTCGATGAGTACCAACTTCCCGTTGTCGCTAACGAGCCGTACCATCTCTTGCAGGACAGAATGAGGGTCTTCCATCTCATGAATCGCATTTGCACAGGTGATGGCCGAGAAGCTGCCGCTCTCGAAAGGGATTGCAGCTGCATCGAATGTAAGGAGCTTTACGCGACTTACCAGATCGCCGAGTCTCAGTCTCGCCTTCTCCAATGCCTCTTCACTTATATCACCAGACCAAACCTCGTATCCTCTATCTGCCAGTACGCAGGCCATCCGACCGGAGCCGGTGGCAACATCCAGGACACATTCATTTCTATCGAATGCCGCGAATTCGACCGCCGTAGTGTATTCGCCCACAAGATCGAATCCCCGTTCTCTTATTAACCTGTCTGTTTCAGTTATTGGGTGCACCATTTTCTCCACCGTCTTTTCCGGCACATCGGTCACCAATACGTTTCTGCAGCGTGCCAAAAAGTTTTGTGAAAGCTGATGTGTACTCTGGAATCGCCTCAACCACCAGCAGTCCTTTGGAATAAGCCTCCGCGATTCGCCTGTCGTTTGGGACACTGAGCAGAACGTCTATCCCTGCATTCCTGCAGTATTCGAACACCTTCTTGTCACCCACGTCAGCGCGGTTCACTACGACACCGAACCCCAGGCCAAGCTCCTTGAGCATATCAACTGCGAGTTTCAGGTCATGGAGTCCGAAAGGAGTAGGCTCCGTAACGAGTAGCACGAAATCCACACCTTTGACCGATTGGATCACCGGACAGGACGTGCCGGGCGGAGCATCGATGATTGCCAAATCTTCATCGGGAAGCATCTGCTTCACTCTACGGATAAGAGGTGGGGACATAGCCTCGCCAACTCTGAGTCGGCCCTGAACAAATCTGATGCCATCTGCAAAGCCCTCTTCTACACATCCGATCTCCCTGCCGACTTCGGTGATTGCACCGCTGGGACAGACAAGCATGCATCCACCGCATCCGTGACAGAGGTTTGGAAATGTGAGTACTGTCTTACCCAGGACTGCTATCGCGCTGTACTGGCAGATATCCTTGCATTTTCCGCACACAGTGCATTTGCTCTCATCTACCTGTGGCACGGGAATGGACACCGGGAGGTTCTTCTCTATGAGTGGCTTGAGGAAGATGTGTCCATTCGGCTCCTCCACATCGCAGTCCAGATAGCTCACCTGATATCCATTCGATGCTACCACGCGCGTAAGATTCGTTGCGACAGTCGTTTTGCCGGTGCCGCCTTTGCCTGAAGCGATGGCTACAACGAATCTCTTCGTTGAATTCATATCTCATGCTCCCGCGAACAAGGTATGCATAGTGTGCGTCCGGCGAGTTTCACCGTCCGGGTAGCCATGACACCTTCGCCGCAATTCTCGCATGCAACCGAATCGTGGATCTGCGCCGGCATCGGCAGGACGATGGTCGTTTCTTTGATATCGAACACGTCTTCAATTGGTGCGCTGAGTATGTGACGCATTTTGGTTTCACGATCTGGCTCTGCGGACTCTTCCTGCCGCATATGGTTCATCTTGAGAGCAATACGTACCGCCCATCCAGTGGGTCGTATAGCAAAGGTGAAGACCTGCTTGCCGTAGTCTCGGAATATGAAGTTCCCTTTTCCGAATGTGCAGCCTGTCAGCCATTGCACCGCATCCGTGGAACAGGAATCGTTCTCAACTATGGCGATCAGTTCTTCATCTTCCGCTCGCGTCGTCCCGAGTTTCTCCAGCGCGATCTTCGCTGCACGATAGCCTATAGCCAGACCAGGGCACATGTGCCCATGAAACCGGATCGCTTCCACCAGATCGGTGGCCTGCAATATGTTCTGAATCGTCTCTTGCTTATCGGTCATAGCCAATGTCCCTCAACGTCTGCTGAAGCAACGGGAGTCAGTCTTCCGTCCTTGAGATCTTCCAATGCCTGTTCGACGGTGCCAGCCAATCCGGTATACACCTTGATCCCGGCCGCCGATAATGCGCGGAAGGAATTGGGCCCGACATGTCCGGTGAGGACGGCCTCAACTCCAAGACCCGCTACGTTAGCGGCTGATTGAATACCTGCCCCCTGGATTGCATTCAGGTTTACTTCATTATCGTGAACTTCCGTTGAGTCGGTTTCGGTGTCAAGTACGATGAAGTACTTCGCTCGTCCGAATCTCTGGTCAACTTCACTTCCCAGGGAAGTGCTCTTCGCGCTGATCGCCACTCTCATAAGAAACTTCTTTCTGTACCAAGCCGGTTGGTCAACATGTCTATTTTGCTCTCTATGAGGAAAAGAACAACCTACAATGGCAGTGACCGTCACTGGCAATCTCATTGAGCCATTCAAGGCATGGACACGTTTTGTCTTTTCCAGGCTCGGGCGGCGTGTGTTCCTGCTTGCATGGACATACCCACTCGCCCATCATGTCGTAATTCTCCGCCATCATGCCAGCCACTCGCGCGACTCGTCCGACATCCGGGTTCAGTATCAATCCATGCTCGTTGGCGAGCCGAAGTAGCCGTTCATGGTTCTTCTCATAGGTGTTCGTCATCAATATCTCCTTGTGACTGTGACCCACCGGGATGGACAGCATCTATATGCAGCAGGACTACCTTCCGCCGCCTCTCCCGCCGGACGCCCTGCGTCCCGCTCCACGGCTAAGTCCGTATGCTCCGACCCCGAGTGCGCCGAGCACACCCAACACGACCTTCAGCCATCCGACTGGTTGATTGGAGACGGACTGTTGTGATTTGATACTATTGCTTCCGCAACTCCCTAAGCCGCGACCTGTTCCAGATCCCTGGCCTGCGGGTCCGGTTCCATCCATTCTTGGCATTGCGTTATCCTCCTCGTCCGCCGCGTCCACGACCGAAACTGCCTCCGCGCCCCATGCCTCGACCGCCACCCATACCCAGGCCTGGAGCGGCGTTCATACCAAAATGACCGGCAACCGTGGGTGCAGAGACTTCTTTAAGCTGCCCGGCCTTGAATTGTTCAACGACCTGTCGAACAGTGCCCGTTGCGCCGGTATAGACTTGTATTCCGGCAGCAGAGAGAGCCTGAAAAGCGTTCGGCTCGAAGTTGCCTGCTATCACCGCAGACACTCCCAGAGATGAGACAACCTGGGATGCCTGAATTCCCGCACCCTGGGCGGATGCTACTCCAGGGTTCTGTATCGCGTTGAAATCAAGCGTCTCGGTATCTACGACTACAAAATGCGCACATCTGCCGAATCTGGGATCGGCGGTTGATTCGAGCGTGTTACCACTTGAGCATACTGCTACTTTCATCTGTTTATCTCCTATGTTACTGTAAGTTGCGGCTAGATGTCAATTACATCTACCGGCCTTCTCTCGCTTCACAAGAAGCTCCCATGTTGGAAAGTCGGCATTGATGGAAATGACCGGTTAAACCGCACTAGATGTAACTTGCATCTAGTATACACCCCATGGCCCGGGTTTGTCAATATGATTTTAGATGTAATTTACATCTAGGCACGAATATGCTATACTGGCGGTGGAGATATATACGTGATCAGTCCACAAACTCAGGGGCTGCGCGATACATTTCAGATCTCAAGGAGTGGCCAAAGATGCAAAGAGGGCACTGTCAACGGCACGGTGGAGAACGCCCCTGTAGTTGCGCAATGGGCAATCTCTATCGTTTCATAGAGCCGGTTATCTTATATATGCTCGCCAAAAAGGAATCGGCGCATGGCTATGAGTTGGCTGGAGAGTTGAATAACCACACATTGACCGATACCGAGATCGACCGTGGGGCGTTGTATCGTACCCTTCAGAGGCTTGAGGCGAACGGGCACGTGGAATCCGAGTGGGATACCAGCAGCAGTGGACCGGCCAGACATGTTTATCGAATCACCGATACCGGCAGAGAGCATCTCCGCGAGTGGGCCGTCGTGCTTGAGAGCCTTGCAAAGTCGATGGAATCGTTCGTAGAGGATGTTCATAACCTCCGTGCTCAGCAGAAGATTACAGATGGCTAGTAGTGGGCGTCATCTACCACTTGCTCTCTAGCGAATGAACAGAGTGTACGTCAACACGCCGAGGACGAAGATCGTGAACGCTGTGTACTTGCGATTGTGCTCTACGAGCGCAAAGTAGAATGCCGAACCAAGCACTCGTACATAGGGAGTCAACATCAATACCCCAATGCCCAGATTCACGAGGGTGGAAGGCACTCTCCCCAGGCGCAGGGTTGCAGCCAGGAAACCTAGTAGGTTTGTACCTCTGGCGAGATGTGTGACGGTCAGGTTGCCGGTCACCAACCAATGCCACACCACCCCGGCTACTATCAGTCCAATGCTCAGCATGACGCCGCCGAGTAGTATGTAGCCAATCAGGCTTTCCATATTGGAGAGCAAATCATCGTCGTTCCGGCTGTCTTTTGGCTGCGACCCTGTCGAGGCCATTATCGACCTCCATGTATGCCGCGCAGTATCATCTCGACGCCTAACAGGATCAGAACCGCCGTAAATAGTCCACGCACCGTCTCGCTCCTCAGCCGTACAAGCAGCACAGTTCCAGCCGAAGCCCCAATGACCACTCCCAGTGCTATCGGCGCGACTAATCCAGGCTTGATCAGACCGGCGGACAAATATACGCTGCTCCCGGCAAGCGCCGTAACGCCGATGATTAGATTGCTAGTGGTCGTCGATACCTTGGTGGGTAAACCCATGACTACATCGAAGATCAGCACCTTCAACGCTCCAGCGCCTATGCCCAGGAGACCGGCGATCAGACCAGCCCCAAGCATCAGCGGCCCGCCGAGATATGACCGAGATGCTTGATATTCGACAAGCCTATGTTCGGCCTGGTCATGGTAGCTTCCCGTGAGTTCTAGCCATCGAGATAGCCTGTCTTGCTGAGCTATAATTGAGCACCTATGCCCGAAAATCAGCACGATGCCGGATGAAGCTATGAGGACAGTGCCGAACAGGATAGTCAGCAAACCCCGTTCAGACACAAGGGTGATGGATGCACCCAAGATTGCTCCCAGGATAGTGAACATCTCAAGGAACATGCCGACTTTGAGGTTGGTAATGTGTTCTCGCACGTATGCCGCCGCCGAACCGCTGGAAGTTGCGATAACAGAGATCATACTCGCGGCGATTGCATGCTTTATATCCACACCAAAGAAAGTCAGGGCAGGGACAAGTATCACCCCTCCACCCATTCCGGTCATTGATCCCACCAGACCGGCGATGATAGAGATTATAATTAGAAGCTCGAAGGACAGTGTCATCGTCGTGCTGATATCCTCTCCGGAATTAGAAAGCATGCGCCACAGACTACGTGCTTACTCACGTTCTGCTGTGTGTTAACCTTATCACCAGCAGTGCGATGTCATCCGATGCGCGTCCGCCTGCGAAATCACATACCCTACGATACACCTCAGTTACTATCCGTGTTGGGGTCCCATCGGTTGCTCTGAGTACAGAAATGAGACCTTCTTCACCAAGCCAGTCGTTGCCATGTCGCGCTTCTACGACTCCATCAGTGTAGCAGACCAAGGCATCGCCCTTCGTGAGCGTCAGTTTACGCGCATGGTATTCGGCGTCTTCCGCCACTCCGAGTGGGAGCCCCACGGACTGAGGAAGACGCTCAATGCTTCCGTCTTGTCGACGCAGCATCGGCGGTGGGTGGCCTGCACTAGCATATACGAGATCTCCCGAAAGCGAATCGATGATACCAAAGAAAGCGGTCACGAACGTCCAGTCCTGCCCATATCCATACATCGACGCGTTTACTCTGTGTAGAGTCTCCGCTGGGTCCGGGTTCTCATGTGCAAATCCTTCCAGCATATATCGCGCCATAGCAGTTCGCACCGCCGCTGACAGCCCCTTTCCCGATACATCAGCTATCAGCAGGCCCACCAACCCCTTTGGCAAAAGCATTACGTCGTAGAAGTCACCGCCGATTTCGGCTTCCTCGAGTGCTGGGAAGTAACCCATCGCTATTTCCAAGTTGCCTACCCTCTCAGGCACATCCGGCAGCATTGCCTTTTGCAGTGTGGCCGATATCAGCCTCTCCCGCTCGTATGCCTCATGAAGGGCTTGGTCTCGCTGCTGGATCAACTCGGCCATTCGGTTCATGGTGGTCGCCAGCTTAGCGAACTCTACTGTGTTAGGTACTCTGGCTCTGGCGGATAGGTTATGGTCGGTTGGCTGACCACTGCCGCAGCCGGATAGATGTAGTAGCGACGCAAGAGCCGGTTGCCCCCTCGGATTTAGCGCGATTGGGCGGCCGGCTCTTGCACCGGCAATCAGAACATCGAACCCTTACCGCCATCAAGATGGCTCTTCATCTTCATGCCTTCGCCCTTCTGGAGTTCCGGGATGATCCGCTCTCGGATGAATGCCAGGGCATCCTCAGCATCGCGATCCATCTCAATCATCTTGAGCCTCATGACGTCCTGATCAGTCAGGTTTATGGTTGGCATGTTTCTCTCCTTGCTTCAACTACTCAATGGTTGTTTTCACCATCCCATGCGGCCTTCGCCGTCACACGGATGGGTGATCTCTTCAATGGCTCCATGGGTGCAGAACCCTTTGCATTTCAGACATCCCGAACAGCGATAGAAATCTACCCAAGGTTTGTCGGTTGGATTCTCCCTCAGGATCGCATGCATGGGGCATTGTTCCTCAACTGCACATGGAGTGCAGTTGCTGCAGATTTCGGGTCTTATCAGCGCTCGTTTCATAAACCTTACAAGTTCCTTGCATCACGCTTAATTCGGTGCCTTGTGCCTCGACAGCGTACTAATATATAATACGGGTTGACATCGCGGTTCGTCAAGGGTATAATCGAAATATGTTCATATATCGATGAGGAGTTTGCGAATGGAAGCTGTCGAGTCCGTGTTCAAAGCCATGGGCGATCCGACGCGGATACACATACTTAGGATGCTGGCAGAAAACGGCGAGATGTGCGTCTGCAAGATAACCGAGGAGTTGTCAATATCACAATCCTCTGTTTCTCATCATCTGTCAGCATTGAGAAATGCAGGCTTGGTAAGCGCAAGAAGAAGAGGGCAATGGTCATACTACTCCCTCTGCGGTGACGCTCTTTCGAACAGCGTGATTGCATTTGCTGCTGAACTGCTCGAGAAGCTTGGTTCCGCTTCAGTTTCAGTCGATGAGAACCCGCAAGAGGATGGCCCCCTGTGTTGCCAATGAGTGAGCACGGCCAACCGTGGAGAATAAGGAGAGCAAGTTGAAGAAAGTCATTTTCGTTTGCATACACAACTCAGGCAGAAGTCAGATGGCGGAAGCCTTCGCCAAGAAGCTTGGCAAAGGAGTCATAGAGGCCGAGTCGGCTGGGACTTCCCCTGGTGGCGAACTCAACCCCCAGGCGGTCGCGGCGATGGAAGAGATAGGCTATGACATGAGCGGACATTATCCCAAGATGATGACAAACGAGATGGTGGATACCGCTGACAGGGTCGTAACCATGGGCTGTGGAGTTAACTTGGACGAAGCCGCTGAGGGTGGTGTATGTCCGGCGGTATTCGTTCCCAGTGAAGATTGGGGGCTTGAGGACCCGAAGGGCAAGCCCATTGAGAAAGTACGAGAGATAAGAGACGATATCAAGGCGAGAATCGAAAAGCTTATCACCGAGATGTCGGAGGGATAGAGATGGTAGAAGCAGTACCAATGGGTATCACCAAGCGGTTGTCTTTCCTGGACCGCTACCTAACGCTGTGGATATTCCTGGCCATGGCGTTCGGAGTAGCGCTCGGCTACTTTGTAACCGGAACGGTCGGGTTCATCAACCGCTTCCAAGTCGGCACGACTAACATCCCTATCGCGATTGGCCTGATCCTAATGATGTATCCGCCGCTCGCCAAGGTTAAGTACGAAGAGTTGGGCAAAGTGTTCCGAAACTATAAGATACTCGGACTTTCACTGGCCCAAAACTGGGTGATTGGCCCGATACTGATGTTTCTGCTGGCGATCACCTTCCTGCGAGGATATCCAGAGTACATGGTCGGCCTCATCATGATTGGTCTGGCCCGATGCATCGCCATGGTGATCGTTTGGAACGACCTGGCGGATGGCGACACGGAGTATGCGGCAGGTTTGGTTGCATTCAACTCGATTTTCCAGGTGCTGTTCTTCTCGGTGTATGCTTACGTGTTCATCACGGTTCTGCCACCGATTTTTGGCCTCAAGGGCAGTATAGTCCATGTTACCATCGGGGAAATAGCAAAGAGCGTGTTCATCTATCTCGGCATACCATTTATAGCTGGGATTGCCAGCCGCATCATAGGATTGAAGACCAAAGGGCGGGATTGGTACGAGAAGAGCTACATCCCCAAGATCAGTCCGATAACACTCGTTGCGCTGCTCTTTACTATCATCGTAATGTTCTCGCTCAAGGGTGAGTACATAGTCAAGCTTCCTATGGACGTGGTCAGGATCGCGATTCCGCTGTTGATCTATTTCGTCGTAATGTTCCTGGTCTCGTTCTATATGGGCCGAAAGGTCGGTGCAGACTATGGCAAGACAACCACCCTATCGTTCACAGCGGCGAGCAACAACTTTGAACTGGCTATAGCGGTCGCCGTAGCTGTATTCGGGATCAACTCGGGCGCAGCTTTCGCGGCAGTTATCGGCCCTCTTGTAGAGGTGCCGGTAATGATCGGGCTGGTGAACGTGGCGCTCTATTTCCGCAGGCGATATTTCGTGCAGCCCAGGGTACTTCCGGTTACAATGGCGCATTGAAAGAAGAAGGTAGACTAAGATGGTAAAGACGACGATTAGAGCAGGCGTCTGCGGGTTCACCACCCATGTGACAGCCGAATCAGACGACTCACAGAATGTCAGCTTCGGCATCGAGACAGACTGTGAGACGATAAAGAAACTCGCTGCGGTTCTCC
>Ga0272448_1004487_pt1 | contig 15902 bp, 12 predicted proteins | sample YNPCB0191_FD_202220 | JGI IMG/M metagenome (GOLD analysis project Ga0272448, IMG submission 202220) | Hot spring sediment microbial communities from Yellowstone National Park, WY, United States - YNP-CB-019-1 | ecosystem: Environmental > Aquatic > Thermal springs > Hot (42-90C) > Sediment...
GCGTGCTGGTGACGCTGTTCGGCGGGCAGGGAACCATGAACGTGCCCAACTGGTCGCCCGACTCGACGCGCTTTGCTTTCGTCAGCTACCGGCTGGTGAAGAAGAAATGACGCGGCGCGCGCGCCGCCATGTGGAATTTCAGTTCACGCTTGCGGAGGCTTCTCCGCATTCGCACTGCCGAGGAACCGTGCGGCGGCGCTCCGGATATTCCCGAGCAGCTCGGTCTCTCTTGTCTGAAACCAGGACGCGTTGAAAAGCTCGGGGTCCGGCTCTTCCAATTGGACGCCGTCGAGCCGCCATGTGGTTGTCCCGTATCCTGGCAAGACGTTGGTCAGTCGAACCCAGGCCGCGTAATCGTAGCTGTACCACAGTTCCGACGTCCCGGAGCCGGAACTGACCGACCGGCGAAAGCAGGGCAGACCAGGGAGCATCTGCGGCTCTTCTGGCGGGGCTGCTGCGGAAAGGGCTCCGACGGCGCCGGCGCAGCCGGCCCGGCCGAACCGCCATGGCGGCACGATTCTGGCAGAACGACCCGCCCGGTGTGCGGGATCGATGCCTGAGTCAGCTTCTCCTTCGCCTGGGCCGTGCCGCCATTTTCGCCAGGATGGATCACGCCGCGGCCGGTTTCCGTCTCCCGCGCCGGTCGCCCTCCGGCTCGCTGAAGCGAACCCGGAAACCGAAACATTCACGTTGGACGTATGTCACTCCTTGGATCGCAAATCAGTGTCCAACGAAATCGAGCTGCGGGAGAGTGAATGCAGTCGTCAGGAGCGGGCAGTGCCCGTCCACAATCGGCCGGCTACTTCGGCAAATCCTGCAATGCATCAAAGACGGGCTCGGCGTCGCCGATCACTTTCGTTGCCAGCGCGAAGCGCACGATGCGCAGGGTCTCCAAAATTTTTGCAGCGGGGATGCCCTGCGTCTTGGCCTTGTTCGCCATCGCCTGGATGCAGGCAGCGCTGCCGGCGGCGAGCGCTGAAGCCAGATAGAGCAAAGTTCGCGTCTCTTCGTCCAAAGCGCCTTCCGGAGGCATGGCGTACTGCCTGGACCGGAGATGTTCGTAGAGCAACCCCTCGTCCGCTTTCGCTGCTTTCTCAATGGACGATGGAACCACCCCCATCATCTTCCGCATCATGCCGAAAACTTCGTCGACCGTTGGTTTCTGTGTGGAGTTCATCTGTTTTGTTCCTTTCGTTTCCAAACGGCAATCTTCATCGTGCGCAGATCGGCACGGCCTACAGCCCGGTTAGCCAAGGCGTCCAGGAGCAAGGGCCGAATCTGCTTGAGAAACGGCTGTTTCTCATTCAGGTTATACTTCACCCGCATCCCCTCTCTCTGGCTCTCGACGAGCCGGCAATTGCGCAGGCAGGCGAGGTGGCGGGACAGGGGCAGCCGGGAAAGCTTGAGGCCCCTCTCCATTTCGCAGACGCAGAATGGCGGTCGCAACAGCAGGTTCATAATGCGCAGCCGCATCGGATCCGCAAGCGCTTTATTGGATGTCGGTGAGAGGCCCATTCTGATGCCCCTGCTTATATGCGGATGCCCACATAGAGTAAAGGTGACACAAAATCTGATTCATGGACCGCTTTCGATTCAGTGCCGTCCAATATTAGCCCGCGTTGGCTGTTGGACGGTTGAAATCAAAGGGCTTCTGCGGCTGAGTCCTCCCTTCCGGCGTTCCAGGTTCCCCCTTTGCCTCACGCGCTGCTGTCCAAACTCAGGCCCACTCCAGCGCCAGCTGCTCGGCCGCATACAGCTCCGGCGGGGATTCGAAAGGGTGATTGAGCCACGTCATCAAGTCCCTGTAAAAAAGAGCTGTTGCCGCAGCAGCGCCACCGGGTTGGACAAACTCCAGCCAAACAGGCTCCGCATGTCCCGCGGCACGACTTCGTTGAACGCTGATTTGCGATACTGGCAGTGAGATCTATCCAACGTGCATGGTTCGGTTTCTTGGCGCGCTTCAGCAACCCGGAGGGCGGCCGGCGCGAGGCACGGTCCCTTTGGCAGCTCCAGCGCTGCACTCAGCCAGTTTGCCAACCTCATCCAGGGCAAAGGACGATGCACTGGCGCGAGAGGCAGAGCGTCTCTGTAATGGCGGTGGAGTGCGGCCAGGGCTCCAGCAGGACAAACCCGTTGACCTGTCGACTTGAGTGGGGCGGAATGGCGGCGGGCCGGCTTCGCCCTGACCGTTCCTCATGTGGAGAACCGGTTCATGTGGATCGTTAAACTTGCACTCCGGCGTCCGTACACATTCATCGCGGCCGCCATTTTGATCGCAATCCTCGGCGGCGTTGCGATCTCCCGGATGCCCACCGATATTCTGCCCGACATCAACATTCCGGTCGTGAGCGCGATCTGGCAGTACCGGGGGTTGTCCGCCGACGAGATGGAAAGGCGTATCACCACGATATCCGAGCGGGCCTTCACCACCACCGTCAACGATATCGAACACATGGAGTCGCAGACACTCGCCGGCATGGGTGTGATCAAAGTCTTTTTCCACCCCGGCACGCCGGTGGATGCCGCCGTCGCCCAGATGACTGCGATCTCTCAGACGGTCACGCGGCAGATGCCGCCCGGCGCCACCCCGCCGCTGATCCTGCGTTTCAATGCATCCAGTGTGCCGATTCTCCAGTTGGGGCTTGGCGGCCGGGGCTTGTCCGAGCAGGCGCTTTACGACATCGGGGCCAACTTCCTCCGCACCCGGTTGGCGACCGTGCAGGGAGCTTCGGTGCTCATGCCCGCTGGCGGCAAGGCCCGGCAGATCATGGTGGACCTGAACCCGGAGGCATTGTACGCCCGCGGCGTCTCGCCCGCGGACGTCTCCCTGGCCATCAATTCGCAGAGTCCCATTCTTCCCGCCGGCACAGCGAAGCTCGGCGACAGGGAATACAACGTTCGCCTGAACAACAGTCCCGACGTGGTCGAATTGCTCAACGAAGTTCCGGTGCGCCAGCAGGGCAATGCCACGGTCTTTGTTCGCGACGTGGCGCAGGTTCGCGACGGCGGGGCGGTGCAGATCAACGTCGTTCGACAGGATGGCCGCCGCGGCGCGCTGGTTTCCATCCTCAAAACCGGGAAAGCTTCGACGCTGGACATCGTCGAAAAGGTCAAGCGGGAGCTGCCTCGCATCCTCTCCACGCTGCCCCCGGAACTCAACGTCCGGTACCTGCTCGACCAGTCGCTGTTCGTGCGCGCTTCGATCAACGCCGTGTTGTATGAAGCCCTGATGGCCGCGCTCCTCGTATCGCTGATGATCCTGTTGTTCCTGGGAAGCTGGCGAAGCACGCTGATCGTGTGCACCTCGATCCCTCTGTCGATTCTGACTTCGCTGATTCTGCTGTACCTGCTGGGCGAGACCATCAACGTGATGACCCTGGGGGGACTGGCGCTGGCGATCGGGATCCTTGTCGACGAAGCTACGGTCGAAATCGAAAACATCCACCGCAATCTGGCCATGGGCAAATCGATCATCCGTGCGGTTCTTGACGGCGCTCAGGAGATTGCCGTTCCGGCGTTCGTGTCCGCCCTTTCCATCAGCATCGTCTTCGCGCCAGTTGTCCTGCTGCGCGGCACGGCCAAGTATCTGTTCCAGCCGCTGGCGATGGCGGTCGTGTTCGCCATGCTGGCCTCCTGGGTGCTGTCCCGGACGCTGATCCCCACCATGGTGCGCTACATGCTGAAGTCCCAACTGTACCTGTACCGGCAGGGCGAGGGGAGTGCTTCGTCTTCAGGCGATTCGGTATGGCGGTTCCACCTACGTTTCATGCGCGGCTTCGAGGCGTTCCGTGACCGCTACCGCGCGGCCCTGTCCTGGGTGCTGGCCCGGAAGGGCGCCGCCACCATCGGATTCGCCCTTTTTTGCCTAAGCTCCGGGATCCTGGCGACGCAACTGGGCCAGGACTTCTTCCCGCAGGTGGACGGCGGCCAGTTGCGCCTGCACGTCCGGGCTCCCGCCGGCACGCGCCTGGAAACCACTGAGGAGCTGTTTGCGCGGGTCGAAGACAAGATTCGAGAGATTATCCCGTCATCGAAGCTGGACACGATTCTCGACAACATCGGCCTGCCGGTTCTGCCGATCAACATGGCCTACACCGATTCGGCCACCATCGGCAGCGGGGATGGCGAAATCCTGATTTCCCTCAAGCGGGAACGGAAACGGGGCGAGACGTGGGAATATATGCGTCGCCTGCGGCAGGAACTTCCGTCCGCATTTCCTGAAATGACGTTCTTTTTCCGTTCCGCCGACATGGTCAGCCAAATCCTGAATTTCGGCATCCCGGCGCCGATCAACATTCAGGTGCTCGGCCCGAATCAGGAGGCAAATTACCGCATCGCCAAGGCGATCGAGCGGCGGCTGCGCCGAGTGCCCGGCGCCGTCGATGTGCGGCTGCACCAGGTGCTGGACGCGCCGGAGCTGCGGATCAACGTGGACCGCACCCGCGCCGCGCAAATGGGGCTCACACAGAGGGATGTGGCCAGCAGCGTGCTGGTGTCGCTCAGCTCCAGCGGCCAGGTGTCGCCCAACTACTGGGTCCATCCCCGCACCGGGGTCAGCTACCTGATCGCCGTTCAAACGCCGGAATACCGCATTACTTCTCTGGACGCGATCCGAAACACCCCGCTCGCATCCGCGAAGCCGGGCCCGCCGCAATTGCTGAGCAATCTGGCTGCCGCTGAGCGAACGACCACGCCGATGGCGATCAGCCATTACGACGTGCAGCCGGTTCTGGATGTTTACGCGGGGGTGCAGGACCGTGATCTGGGCAGCATTGCCACAGAGGTGGACAGGATCGTGGCCGAGTTTCGCGGCAAGCTGCCCCGCGGCTCGCAGATTCAGGTGCGGGGGCAGATAGAAACCATGCGGGAGTCCTTCCGGGGGCTCACAGGCGGGCTTGTTTTGGCAATAGCCCTGGTCTACCTGCTGATGGCCGTGAACTTCCAGAGCTGGCTGGATCCGCTCCTCATCCTGATGGCGCTCCCTGGCGCCTTTTCGGGGATCATCTGGTCGCTGTACCTGACTCAAACCACCATCAACGTCCCTTCGCTCATGGGCGCAATCATGAGCATCGGGGTGGCCACAGCCAACAGCATCCTGCTGGTGACGTTCGCCAACCAGCGGCGCGCCGAGGGCTTGCCGCCCGCAGAGGCGGCGCTGTCGGCCGCCGCCACCCGGCTGCGCCCGGTCTTGATGACCGCCGGCGCCATGATTCTCGGCATGCTGCCCATGTCCCTGGGGCTCGGCGAGGGCGGTGAACAGAATGCTCCCATCGGGCGGGCGGTGATCGGCGGGTTGCTGGCGGCGACCATTGCCACGCTGTTTTTTGTTCCGGTGGCCTACAGCTTCTTCAAAGAGAAAGTTCGCCCCCGGCCTCCGGAGGAAGATGCGGAGATGTTGCAATGAAACTGAATCCAGACGAGAAACACAACGGCGCGGCTGGTCCGCTGCCGCCGGGCCGGCGCGAGCGCAAAGGCCTCTTCATCGCTCTTGTCTCGGTCGCATTGCTGGGCGTTTTATGGGCCTTGGGCTATCTGCCGCGCGCTGCGCGCGCACGGCAACTCATCGCAAGCGCCCAAACGCAGCAACAAACCCTGCCGTCTGTGACCGTCGTCCCTGTGAAAGAGGCCCCCGCCGAGGTGGAGCTCGCCTTGCCGGGCGCGATTCAGGCGGACATGGAGACGCCGGTCTTCGCGCGGGCCGACGGCTACATCAAACGCCGCCTGGCTGACATCGGCGACCGCGTCAAGGCCGGACAGATCCTGGCCGAGATCGACTCGCCCGAACTCGACCAGCAGATCCGGGAGACCGAGGCTGCATTGAAACGGGCTCAGTCCGCGTTGCAGCAGGCCCAGGCGGCGCACCAGCAGGCGCTGGCCAACCTCCGGCTGGCCGAAGTCACTGCCAGGCGATGGGAGACGCTTGTCGGCAAAGGCGTGCTTTCCAGACAGGACGGCGATGAGAAAAGATCCGCCTATGAGGCGCGCCAGGCGGATGCGGCCGCCGCCGAAGCCAACGTACAGGCTGCCCGCGACAATATTTCCGCCACAGAAGCCTCTTTACAGCGCCTGCGGGAATTGCAGTCGTTCCGCCAGGTGCGGGCGCCCTTTGAAGGCGTGATTACCGCGAGGAATGTCGACGTCGGCACGCTGGTCACCGCCGGCAGCGGGAGTTCGCTCCGCGAGATGTTCCGGATCGCGCGGATTCAGACACTGCGCGTGTTTGTGAATGTGCCCCAAAGCGAGGCGCCGGCCATCCATCCGGGATTGCCGTGCCTGGTGGAAGTGGAGGAATATCGCGGACGCCGGTTCCCGGGCCAGGTCAGCCGGACCTCCAATTCTCTCGATCCCGCATCCCGGACTCTGCTGACCGAAGTACAGACGCCGAATCCCGGCGGGATGCTGCTGCCGGGAATGTACGCGACGGTGCGTTTCAAGCTGTCGCGCGAGAACCCGCCGCTGCTGATCCCTTCGGCTGCCTTCCGGAACACGGCCGCCGGTCCGGTCGTTGCCACTGTCATGGAGGGTTCCATCGTTCATCTCGCGCCGGTGAAACTGGGCCGGGACTATGGGGCGCAGATCGAGGTGCTGGAAGGACTGAAGCCTGGCCAGAAAGTCATCACGAATCTCTCGGACGAGATTGCCGAGGGCGTCAAGGTCAGGCCGGTCGCTCCACCCAGGCCAACAGCGGCAAAGCAGGGAGGGGTGGCCCAATGAAACGTTTCTCTCTCGTTGTGCCGTGGATCCTGCTGGGCGCCGGAATGCGGGCGCAGATCCCGGAGGATTCGCCCCGGTTGGCGTCTCTGGTGCGGGGCGGAATCGCCTATCTTTCACTGCAAGACGCCATTGCGATCGCACTCGAAAACAACCTCGACCTGGAGTTGCAGCGCCTGGGCCCGCGCTTTGCGGATACGGAAGTGAAGCGAGCCCGGGCGGGCGGCCTGCTGCGCGGCGTCCCGCTGGCCGTGCGTGAGGGCCCCAGGAGCGTCAGTCCCGCAGCCGATGTGCTGTCCCCTGCGCTCGGACCCGGGGCCGAAACGAACCTGTCCGTTGCCGGCCAGACTCCGCTCAGCACCGGGCGCGTACCGCCATCCCTCGACCCGGTGTTTTCGGCGAAGATCCGCCAGGATCACCTCACGGCTCCACAGCTCAACTCCTTCCTGGTCGGAACGCCGGCACTGGTAACCGACTCCACAACGGCAAACTTCGCCTGGCAGCAGGGCTTTCTTACAGGCGGAGAGATAATCGCCGGCTGGGACAATCTCCACCAGACGCACAATCACCGCCGCTACGATTTGAGACCGTTTAACACCTCCTCCTTCGGGATTGTCTTCACGCAGCCCTTGCTGCGTGGTTTCGGGCGGGCGCTGAATGCGCGCTTCATCCGCATCGCCGCCCGAAGCCGCACACAGTCGGAACTGGTGTTCCAGCAGCAAGTGATCAGCACAGTCGCGGGGGTGATTCGCTTGTATTGGGACCTTGCCAGCTTGCAGGCCGATGTTACGGTGCGCAGGCAGGCATTGGAGCGCGCCGAAAAGCTGCTCGCTGACAATCAGGCCCAGGTGGAGGCTGGAACCCGCGCGCCCATTGAAGTGGTGCGGGCGCGGGCCGAAGTGGCCCGGAGCCGGCGGGATCTGATCGCCGCCGAAGCGCTGGTCCGGCAACAGGAGACGGTGCTGAAGGATTACCTGACACGAAACACTGTGACGGACCCGGCGCTGGCGAACATCCGTCTGGTTCTCACCGACCCGTTGCGCGTAGATAGGGAGGAAAAGATTCCTGCGGCTGCCGATTTGGCGCAGAAAGCGATCGAGCGGAGGCCGGACCTGGTGCAGGCCCGCCTTCAGATCGAGAGCACCCGGGACGCTTTGAAAGGCAGTAAAGATGCCAGGCGGCCCTCGCTGGACCTCGTAGCTACAGTGCGCAACAACGCCTTGGCCGGCGAGGTCAATCCCCTCACGCTCCCCGGCGCGGCTCCCCACTCCCCGGATGCCATTCTGCTCGGGGGGTACGGAACCGCGCTGGCGCAGTTGTTTCGCCGCAACTTTCCGGATTACGGCGTCGGCATCCAGTTCGCCCTCCCGCTGAAAAATCGCGCCGCCGAGGCGGACTTCACCCGGGATAGCCTGGCTCTGCGCCAGCAGGAACTGCGCATCCGGCAACTTGCCAAGCAGGTTCATGTGGAAGTTGAGAACGCCTTGATCGCTCTCGAACAGGCCCGTGCGGCGCTCGCGGCCGCCGAGAGTGAACGGGAGTTTCAGGAGCAGGCGCTGGCCGCCGAAGAGGAAAAACTTGCGGTGGGAGCTTCCACCACCTTTTTGGTGATTCAATACCAGCGCGACCTGGCGCAGGCGCAGTCGGCGGAAGTGGCGGCGCGGGCAGGCTACCTCAAGGCGCGCGCGGCCGTGGACCGGGCCGCCGGCAACCTGCTGGAGGCGATGGGAATCACCGTTGCAGGCACCGAGGCAAGCATCCGTTAGCGGGTCGATGAAATTGCCTGTTCAGCGACGAAAACCCGCCGCCACGGCCCTGCTTTTGCATTGGAAAAACCCATAAGTCAAGGCATATTTCAGCGATATTCAAATGTTGCCTGGCCTCAAACGACAGAATTTTCGGCAGTGTGCCGCATCCGGTTTCCTGGACAGTTTTTTGAATATCGTCATGAAGCAACCTCGAGAGCAAGGAGCCTCTTACGGGCCTGCCGCGGGGATTGAGAGCTGAGCCTTTCCGGCAGCCAGCAGTCGTTGTGCCGCTGGCGGGATTTTTCGAGCCCCTTCGGCCAGCTCCCTCGATGTGGTGAAATCCCGCACCCGGGGCAGCTGTTCCTTGAGGGTGCGGAAGAAGCGCTCCACGCAGCCGTTTCCTTCCGGTTCGCGAACAAAGGCAAAAGAGAATTTGGATGCCGAGAAAGCGAATCCCGGATTGAAAGTCGTCGCTCATGAATCGCGAGCCGTGATCACGCCACGGCCTCACGCCGTTGGCAATGTTTTCTGCGAAACGACGAAGCCTTTCATGCGCTGCGCGGTGCATCGGCTCGAGCGCCTCGAACCGCGTGCCGCGCTTGGCGACGGGGATGCCCAGGCATTGCGCCGTGGCGTGATCCACCATGGCGAAGATGGCCACACGGCCTTCGGCCACGGTAAAGCCCACCGTGGCGTCGATGCCCCACATCGGGTTGGGCCGCTCGGCCGGGATCGCGCCCTCCCGGCGCTTCGGCTCAACCGGCCGCGGCTGCCGTTGCGGCGCCAGCAGGTCGTTGTCCCGCATCAGCCGCAGCAGGCGCCGCGTCGGCGTGATCGACGTGCGCACCTCGCGCACCCGCAGCCGCGCCCACACCTTGCGGTGGCCTTCGCCATGGAAGGGCGACTCCTGGATGGCGCGCCGGATCTCGGCCAAGAGTTCCTCGCTACTGTAGCGAGTTTTTGGGCCACGGCGGGCAGGCGGCCGCGGGCAGAGGGACCGCCGGCGCCGCTCGTAGAAGGTCGACCGCGGCCCATGCCTTGAGCACCCGAGAGGCGCCCGTACGTCCGTCCTGTGGAAGCCGAGCGGGCGCGGCTCATCTGGCGCGGTTTGCGCCGCACAAAAGCCTGACCCCCCATGCGCCGGATGCGCTCGCGCAGCAGCTCGATTTCCATGGCCATCTCGGCGGTGACATGCTTCTGCCGCCGGCCCTGCTCGTCGACCAGGTCTTCCTGCCGGACTTTGAGCGCCTCAGCGGCAGCGGCCAGGAAGGCATCGCGCCACTCGGTGAGAATGGCGGCGGTGAGACCATACTTGCGGCTCGTGGACTCCGGATCGGCGCGCTCGAAGCAGCTCCAGAACGACGCTCGCTTTGCGCCTGGCAGAGCGAGCGGTCCTTGCCGCCGCGGCCGGTTCCCAGCCTCGCGCCGGTCGCCCTTCGGGTCGCTGAAGCGGGTCCGGAAACTGAAACACGCATGTTGGACAGACCGCACTGCTTGTACCGCAAGTCAGTGTCCAACGAAATCGAGCTGCGAGAGGGCGTCATCCGGCAGTGCAACCGGCTCGGTCACATGGCCAGCCAATTGTTTGAAATTTGTTTGAAATCGGCGAACAGGTTGAAGTGCTCGGGCGCGAACTCCGTTCCGTGGACCACCTTTCGTCCGGCGTCAATGCACCGCCGGGCCTTTCCGCGCGATCACCTTTCTCATGAGCAGGACGCCGGGAACGCACAGCACGACCGCTACGGCCATCCAGCGGTAAGTATCGACAAACGCTAGCAGGGTCGACTGCTGGAGAAGGATCCCGTAGATTGCGCCGTGGGCCATCTGTTGCGCCTGCGGAGCGCCACTGATCGGAGCAAACGCGGCCTGAAGCCCGGCCAGGTGCTGCTGATAGGCCGCGTCATACGGAGTGAGATGGGCCACCAACAGGTTCTGGTGACGCTGTGCATCGCGAACCAGATACGTGGTCGCGGCGGAGATTCCGATGCTCCCCCCGATGTTCCGCACGAGGTTGAAAAGGCCCGTGGCATTTCCCATCTGCTCGTTGCGCAGCGTTCCGACCGCCAGGGTTACCACCGGCACAAAAATGAAACCCATGCCAACCCCTTGCACGATGTTGGCGAGAACGAAGCTTTCCATGGCGATTTCCATGCTCAGATTGCCGAGCAGATGGTTGCTGAACGCCAGCATCCCCAGTCCGAACAGGATCATCTTGCGGCCATCGACAAACGAGATCAAGTAGCCCACCAGGGGCATGGCGCACAAGGCCCCCATCCCGCGAGGGGTGATCGCCAAACCACTCAATTCAGCCGTGTATCCCAACAGGGTCTGAAGGAATTGAGGAAGGATGGTCGCGGAGCTGTACATGACGCCCATGACAACGGCCATGGTGAGGGTGCCGGTCCAGAAATTGCGATTGGCAAAGACCCTCAGGTCCACAAAGGGTTCCGCGGTGCGCAATTCACGGACAACGAAGGCGATCAAGCCGGCAACGGTGATCACGGTCAGGCGCGTGATCAACTTGCTCGAGAACCAGTCCTCGTCCTGACCCTTGTCGAGGACTACCTGGAGAGCCCCGACCCACACAACCAGGAACGCGAAGCCGATGCCGTCCAGCCGGCCGGCCTTGCCATGAGTGATCCAGGGCGGATCCTCCAGGTAGCGGCCCATCAAAAAGAGAGCCAGCGCTCCGACCGGCACATTGACGTAAAACGCCCAGCGCCAGGAGTAATTGTCGGTCAGCCAGCCGCCGAAGGTAGGGCCGATGATGGGCGCCACCACCACGACCAGGCCGAACATCGCCATGGCCATGCCGCGTTTGGCCGGCGGGAAGGCTTCCAGCAGCACGGCCTGCGCCACCGGCACCATGGCCCCTCCGCCAAGGCCCTGAAAGATGCGGGCGATGACCAGCACGCCGATGTTTGGCGCCATTCCGCAGATGACGGAGGAGATGATGAACAACGCGGTGCAAATCATGATCAGGCGCTTGCGGCCGAACTTCATCGCCAGCCATCCGCTCATGGGCACGACGATGCCGTTCGCCACCAGGTAGCTGGTCAGCGTCCAGGTGGCCTCGGAGTAGGTGGCGGCCATGCTGCCCGCAATATGGGGCAAAGCGACCATGACGATGGTGGTGTCGAGCACCTCCATGAAGGTCGCCAGGACCACGGAAGCGGCGATCACCCACGGGTTGACCCGCGCGTGCCACTCTTCAACACCCGGCGGCCCGGAGGGCGGGTTGGGAGAAGCGCTCATCGGACCTTGACCTCGGGCACCACGCTCATGCCGGGGCCGATCTTCAGCTCCGGCGGCAGCGGCTCGTCAAAAACGATTTTCACTGGCACGCGCTGGACCACCTTGACGTAGTTGCCGGTGGCGTTTTCCGGCGGCATCAGGCTGAAGCGCGCGCCCGAACCACTCTGGATGCTGTCCACCTTGCCGCGAAACCTGCGCTGCGGGTAGGCGTCGATTTTAATGCTCACCGGCTGCCCGGGACGCATGCGCCGCAACTGGACTTCTTTGAAATTAGCCACTACCCAGAGGCGGTCAGAGACCAGCGCCATCAGGGCCTGGCCGGCTCCCACGATGTTGCCGGGCTCAACCGACTTCTTCGTGATATAGCCGGATTCCGGAGCGTAGATCTTCGTGTAGGAGAGATTCAGTTCGGCCTGCTGGAGAGCGGCCCGGGCGCGCTCGATCTCGGCGCCGGCGCCTTCCAAATCGGCGCGGCGGACGCGAATCTGTTCCGGCCGGGACTGGGCTTCTTTCAGCCGTCCTTCCGCCTGGCGCACCAGGGTTTCGGCTTGGCGCAGGGACGCCTCCGCGGAGGCGCGCGCCGCTCTGGCCTGCACCAACTGGGCCCGAGCCGCCGCCACCATCTGTTTCGCGGCATCCAGATTGGCCGCCGTCGCGCGCGCCTCGGTTTCGGCCCGGTCGAGCAATTGCTTTGAAATCTCATCCTTCTTGTACAGCGCCCGGTAGCGCTCCGCGTCGGCTGCGGCTCGTTGGGCTTCAGCTTCGGCGGCCGTGCGTCGCGCTTCCGCCTGCTGGAGCCCCGCTTCTGCCGCGCCCACAGCCGCCTCCGCCTGCTGGACGGATGCCCGCAGCACATCCACTTGGGCCTGCGCAGCTTTCAAGCCGGCCGAGGCCTGGACCAAGGCGGCATCGGTGACCGTGTTGGTGAGTTCCAGCCCCGCCTTCGCGCCAAAGTTCCGGGCCAGGGCGTTGCTCAAGGCCGCCCTGGCTTGCGCCACAGCGGTTTCATAGTCGCGCGGATCGAGTTCCACCAGCAGGTCGCCCTTGTTCACATGCTGGTTATCGGTCACCAGCACTCGGAGCACCTGGCCGGGCACGCGCGGGCTGATCTGCACGATGCCCCCATCGATAAAAGCGTCGTCGGTCGATTCGAAGCCCTTGCGGTGCATGTAGTAGGCCAGTCCAACGGCAGCTCCGATTACGGCCACTACGATGAGGAGCTTGCGCGTCCTGTGATTTCTGGCTGGCCCGGCGGTGCTGGAATGATCCTGCAATGCGTCTTCCTTGGTCTCGTTCATAGATGAATCCATTGCCTCATGCTCCTCTACAGGCGAAAATCTTCCACATGACCCATGGCCGCGGCGAGATTGAGGCGCGCCACGTTAAACAAAGTCAGGCTGACAACCACGCCCTGGCGGGCATTTTCGAGTGCGGTCTGCGCATTCACCACTTCGATGTTGTCGCCAACTCCGTTGCGGAAACGGTCCTGGGCGAGTTCGAGTTCGCGCTCGGCCAGCTCCAGCGCTTTCTGCGCCGCCTGGACCTGTTCCCGCCGGGTCGCCAGATTGTCCAGGGCTTGCCGCACTTCCTTCTCGACGCCCGCCCGGAGGTCGTTCAACCGCATCTCCGCCTGCCGCAGGCGGCTGGCGGCGACCTGAACTTCGGAACGTGTCCTCCCGCCGTCGAATACCGGAACATCCAGACGGATGCCCACGGTCCGGGTGGGGAGGCTGGTTTCCAATGGCCTCACAGCGCTGCTGCCGTAATCGCCGAAAAAGCTCACCGATGGCAGCCAGCCCGCTACCGCCGCCTGTTTTTGCGCGGTGGCGATCCGCACCTGCTCCTGGGCGCTGCGGATCTCGACGCGATCCGTGAGCGCTTTTTGAACCGCGGCCTCGGGGTCAGGCAACGCCTCAGGCGCGAAACGCATGCTCTCGGCCAGCGTGAGCTCGCTGGCAAGCGGCGCCCCGATTACCCGTAACAGGTTCAGCCGCGCCGTGTCCAGGTCCGTGCGGGCCTGCGCCAATCGGACCTCCTGACCTGCCAGCCGCGTTTCCGCGCGAGCGACGTCGATGCCCGTGGCCACGCCCGCGTTGCGCTGGCTGACGGCCAGCTCCAGCAACCGCCGGGCCAGGTTGACATCGGCCTGCGCGGCTTCGACGGACTGTTGGGCCTCGATGACCGCCAGGTAAGACAGCACCGCCGCAATCATGACTTGCTGCTCCGCGGAACGTGCCTGTTCCCGGGCCAGCGCCAAGCCGTGAACCGAAGCCTGGTAGCGCCGGATAAAGGCAAGGTTGAAGACGCTTTGCACCAGTTGCACACGCGCGTCAAACCGGCTGAACGGCCCAACAAACGGATTCAGGCCCGGGAACGTGGCGGAGGTGAGGCCCATCGCCGCCAGGTTCGCAGTCAGGTTCGATTGATAAGCGGCCCCGGAAAGGTTCGGCAGCAGCGCCGACAGGCCCAGCCCTTTCTCGCCTCTGGCCTGCGAAATCCCTTCCCGCGCAAGCTGCGTCTGGAGGTTATTTTTGAGTGCCAAATCCACCGCTTGCCGGAGGGTCAACCTAAGCTGCTGCTTCGCCTGGGGCTGCTGAGCGAGCGCGGCGCGCGGCAGCAGCCCGGCGCTTCCCAGCAAGGCCAGCAGCGCGGTGCTACAGGCCCATCCCGGACAACGCAAATCCTTGCGAGGCATTCTTCTGTGCATGCGAACTCCCTACAGGAATCAGTAACGTCGGATAAGACTGATAAGACCGCCCGGCCTGGGGACATTCATTTCCGCAAAACCCCTCTGCAAAAGATGTCGAGGATCAACGGCACGTTGGCTTCGTAGGGATGGCGCTCGGGGTCCTCGATCCAGCACTGGAGAAAACCGTTGGTGAGGCTCTCCAGCGACAGGGCCATGTAATAGGGGTTCAGCGGCCGGAAGATCTTCTTCCGCACGCCGGCTTCAAACACAGCCGCCAGGCTGGCCAGGAGATCGTCGTACAGCGCCAAAATCTCCCGGTCCAGCCCGGACCGGATGTTGAAGCTTGCGCCGCGGGTCTCGGCGAAGTAGAGGCGCAGCATCGCCGCCCCGCCGGTCAGCAACGCGGTTTTGGCCTCCACGTACTTCTTCAGCACGCCGAGCACGTCTTCTCGATCCGCCCCTGCCAGGATCTCTTTCAGCGTGGCATGGAATCTTTCCGCCCGGCTTCGGATGAGCGCCTTATACAAGTCCTCCTTGTCCTTGAAGAACCTGTAGAGCGTGCCGACAGCAAACTCGGCTTTTTGGGCGATCTCGTGCATGGACACGTTGTGGAAGCCCTTTTCGGAGAACAGCTCCATGGCTGCGGCCAGCAATTCGTCCCGCTGCCGGAGCTTCTCTCTCTCCCGGCGGGGCAAGGGCGCGGTCTCCACGGCGCGGCGGCGGGCTCCTGGTCGTGAACGTGTCGTCATATTCTGTAGATGTCGTCAGTTTTATATTACAGAACGTCAGGTTGTCCATGCGTCCGCGCCGCACTGGCATCACCGCCGCACTGCAGCCGGGAGCTGTCCGGTGGCCCGGACGGGCAAGGGTTTCGCTCCGCCCAGCCAGCGGCCAATGGCCATGACCTGACGTCGCGCAGCCAGCGCATGCAGCCCGCCTCGCCACCTATTTACAGCGATTTGATTGCGTCCACCCGATGAGCCTGCGCAAGCCATGAGCCGGCTCAGGCGCGGGTGGCGGCGGAATGCCCAAGGCTCGCGCGAATTCAGCAAGTTGAAAGGGCGCGGGACCCACAATGCGCGCCCCCGACTCTCGTAAGCGGGAAAGTAGAGCCACACCTCGCGGGTCAGCGCCGGTAAGACCGGAGATGTCGATCACAAGCTCCTTTCCTCTCAATACGGAACTCGCGCAGCGCCAGGCGTGCTCCAGGTTCTCCACCTGGGCGCCATCGAGTCTTCCCTTGAGCTGGAACCGGAACGCCGTGGCGCCGTCATGCTGGCAGATCTCCACTCGCGCTCACCTCAAGGCGTTGCATGGGCTGATTCTCGTGCGGCGCGCGCTTGAGCATTTCGAAGCGCCCAACTGGACGCCGGACGGCAAGGCGCTCGTCTACAACGGCGGCGGGCGCATCTGGCGCATCCCGGTGGAAGGGGGCGCGCCCGAACGGATCCCCACCGGCGACGTGCGCTGCAACAACGACCACGTGATCTCGCCGGACG
>Ga0272448_1004488_pt1 | contig 15899 bp, 11 predicted proteins | sample YNPCB0191_FD_202220 | JGI IMG/M metagenome (GOLD analysis project Ga0272448, IMG submission 202220) | Hot spring sediment microbial communities from Yellowstone National Park, WY, United States - YNP-CB-019-1 | ecosystem: Environmental > Aquatic > Thermal springs > Hot (42-90C) > Sediment...
TCCTTTTAGAAGAAAAAATCGGGCGGGCGCAAAATAAAAAAGCAGAGAAAATTTTTCTGCGAGGCAGGCCGCCGTTCTCGGCGGCGGGCGGCGGGGCGAGTGGATTTTTTCAGGAATTTTTGATAAAGTAGGTTCGAGCGAAATCGTAAATATACTCCAAGTTTTGTATCATACAATCATGTCCTGTTTCCTTCCAAGGTATTTTTTTGGTATCTCATGAACCACAATAATCCTAAAACGGACAAGAGACTCATCATACCTCCATATAAGAAAGGGGCGGAAACATTTACTTTGTCCCACAATATTCCAGCAATAAGACTGGCTGGAAACAACAAAATCCCCGTCATCATACTATAGAAACCATAAGCGGTTCCCCTCTTCTCTTCGGGAACTAAATCCGCAATATATGCTTTGGATACGCCATCCGTAAAAGCAATGTAAAATCCATAAATAGTAAATAACCCCCATATTTGCCAGGCCTGTGTAGCAAAAGCAAATCCAAAATAGACGCATGCAAATATCAAGAGTCCTGTCATGAGAACTGTTCCTCTACCTAATTTATCCGAAATAATACCCGCTGGATACGAAAAAAGAAAATATAATACATTATAACAAACATATAATAGGGGTATAAGCTCCTTCGTAATTCCTACATTATTGGCTCGTAGAATAAGAAATACATCACTAGAGTTTCCAACAGTAAATAATGCCATGATCATCATCAAGAGCAGAAACTCCTTTCCCAATCCTCTGAATGATAATTTTTGCTTTACAACTCTCGGTCTATTATTCTGTTCATGCACTCCGAAGAAAATAAGAATAAGAGAGAGGAAACCCGGTAGTGCGGCAATGTAAAAAAGCATACGATAGTCCTCATGAATCAATGGGAATATGACTAACAAGGATAATGGCCCAATAATCGCCCCCAGCGTATCCAAGGCTCTATGAAAACCAAATGCTTTTCCATAGTGTTCCTTTTCTGTTGCCTCAGCGATAAGAGCATCCCGTGGGGCACCGCGTATTCCCTTCCCAAACCGATCCGAAAAACGAGCGAGTAACACATGGTCCCATACATGAGCCAACGCAAGAAATAGCTTTGATAGCGCAGATAATCCATATCCTGCAAAGACGAGCCATTTTCTTTTCCCCCATTGGTCTGATAGTGCACCAGAAAACACTTTCAATACACTGGCGGTTGTTTCAGCAATGCCTTCTATCAACCCCACAGTCATCATGCTGGCTCCCGGAAGCGTCAGAATGAATAAGGGGATCATGGGATAAATCATCTCCGAAGAGACATCCGTTAACAAGCTGACAAATCCTAAAACAACGACAGAACGGGCTATATTAGCAAAGAATTTCATAGCATAAAAAATATTTCTGAGACTGTTTGCATTTTATGCATATCATGGCGAATTGCAAGATAGAAACGTCTGTGGATGATTCCCCGTTATCATCATCGATGATGTTTTTCCCCATACAAACAACGATAATGATGTCGTATACATTCATAATGATCAATAATAACCATCGGTTTACACTTCCTGCACTATGGGACACCAGTGATGTATGCAAAAAATCAACGGGTTGTTTATACAAATTATTTGACTCTCTGAAGCCTCGTTGCTATAAATAAGAGCGATATGTTTTATTTCTTTTTATTTTTTCTCTATGGAGTTCCTCTCAGACCCCAGCATCACGGCAATAGCCATATCCGTTCTGGCATTGCTGTATGCTGTTTATCTCATTCGACAAATCCTGCGTGTGGAAGCAGGCAATGAAAAGATGGTCAGCATCTCCAATTACATTCGAGAAGGTGCTACCGCTTATCTCAACAAACAAGCAACATATGTTGGGATTTTTGCGATTATCTTATTTTTTATCCTGTGGTTGTTTTTGCCCAATGGCAATAAGATAGCCATTGGATTTTTAGCAGGAGCTATTCTCTCCGGATTTGCTGGATATGTTGGAATGATGGTCGCCACCAGAGCAAATGTCAAAACCGCAGCGATTGCAAAAAATGGAATGAAAGCCGCATTCGAATTAGCGTATAAAGGAGGAAGTGTCGTTGGGTTATTCGTTGTATCCACAAGTCTATTGGGGGTCAGTGTGCTGTATTATTTCTATCAAGATCCTAATCTCATGATTGGATTTGGATTTGGAGCAAGTCTCATTTCTCTCTTTGCTCGGGTGGGCGGAGGAATTTACACCAAAGCGGCTGATGTGGGAGCTGATTTGGTTGGAAAAGTAGAAGCCGGTATTCCCGAAGATGATCCCAGAAATCCTGCTGTTATTGCTGATAATGTGGGAGATAATGTCGGAGATTGCGCCGGTATGGGGGCTGATTTGTTTGAAAGCTATGCGGTAACGTTGATCGCATCCATGATTTTAGCCGCCACCCCCGCAACGTTTGCCCTCTATGGACAAAATGGAGTACTCCTGCCTATCATCCTTGGATCTGTTGCCATATTATCGAGCATTATTGGTTCGTTCTTTGTCAAATTGGGGAAAAAGAATAATATCATGGGCGCTTTTTATAAAGGAATCTATGTCACGGCCGTTGTGGCAGCCATTGGTTTTGGTATCGTCATATATGCCCTCTTTCGAGAAAACTGGTTACCTCTCACCTGCAGTGGTATCATAGGGCTTCTTATTATGGTACTCATCAATAAAATTGCGGAGTATTACACCGCTACACAATATCAACCGATCCGAGGAATTGCGAAGGCTTCGGAAACCGGGGCAGGAACAAACTTGATATCTGGATTGGCCGTCAGTATGGAAAGCACCGTTTTACCTGTTTTGTTGATTTTAGGAGGAATGTTAGGCGCCTATCTTTTGGCAGGCATATTTGGCATTGCTATTGCTGCTGTTTCTATGCTCTCCACAACCGGATTGGTCATTTCTATGGATTCTTATGGTCCTATTACGGATAATGCTGGAGGAATAGCTGAAATGGCAGGATTACCCGAAAAAACACGGGAAGTGACAGATGAATTAGATGCCGTGGGAAATACAACCAAAGCGGTAACAAAAGCTTTTGCCATTGGATCTGCTGCCCTTGCCGCTCTTGTTATGTTCTCTGCTTTCACGGATATTGTCGGTCAACAAGATTTCAATTTGAGTGATATTTACGTTTTGATTGGACTCTTCTTGGGAGCTGTGATTCCTTTCCTCTTTTCTGCGATGACCATGAAATCGGTTGGAAAGGCAGCCTTTTCCATTGTTAAAGAAGTCCGCAGACAGTTTAAAGAGATTAAAGGCATTATGACGGGAAAAGGAAAACCTGAATATGGAACATGCGTCGCTATTGTTACCCAAGCAGCCTTGCAAGAAATGATTTTACCGGGCATTTTAGCGGTTGTTTCCCCCCTTTTGATCGGATATCTTTTTGGTGCTAAAGGGTTGGCGGGAATGTTGACTGGGGTTATCATTTCCGGATTTTTATTAGCTATCCAAATGACAACGGGTGGTGCTGCATGGGATAATGCGAAGAAATATATTGAAAAAGGAAATCATGGGGGAAAAGGTTCCGATGCACACAAAGCAGCTGTTGTGGGAGATACGGTTGGTGATCCATTCAAAGACACATCCGGACCGGCATTGAACTCTCTAATTAAAGTGATTAACACGATTGCTCTTATCATCGCTCCTCTATTGGCAACAATGGCCTTGATGAAGTAAAAAAGCAACCCCCAAAGAGCCTCGTGTACACGAGGCTCTTTTTGTATAAGAAAGGGTATAAACCAATAAAGCTATGATGTTTTGTCCATATTTCTCACTTCTGCAATCAGCCTTCGTGCAATGGTTCTCATTTCCTCCATAGCTTCCATTTCCTTAACTTTTCGCAGAATCTGGACATTATGGGGAGGCGCTCCGACAGGTAAATGAAGATCCTGCACTAGGGTATAATATAATTTCGCATTTTTCACGTACCCTGTACGGTTTTTCAGCCACCAAGGAGCTTGTCCCAGCTGTAACCATATTTCTTTTCGTATGGGAAATGTGATCGTGCTCATATCGCCCGTCTCTTTGAATTTTTTATATGCTTCCATACTCCCAAAAACATCCATCCAGTAATTTTGAAACCACCGTTGTTCTTGGGGAGAGAGACAATCAAAGAACGTCTTTGGATAACATTCGGACTGATCCAAAGAAGAGACATCAGGATTTCGAGAAAGAAAAGGAAGAAGAGGTGACATAAAAAAACTAATCAGATCTCAATGTTGATGTGATGATAAGTAGTGCTCAACAAAAAATCAATCTTTTCTCCCCATGATAGGATATCGTCATCAATGACAAGGATCAGTGCCCAAAACCACCTGATCCCAAAGGCTGAAACAATCATCACCTTCAGGTGAGATCGTGTTGATCACTGTCTGGTTCTTTTTTTTGCCCATAAAACATAATGGCTTGAGCAAGTTCTTCATGATCTTTGGCATATTCCTCTATCGTCACACCTTTAATCCATGCCTCACAGGCTTGAATCAATGCCATCGCTCCTTTGCGCGTTCCTCCGGGATGACTATGCACCCCTCCCCCCATTGTAGTAATAAAGTCCACCGAACCAATAGCATCCCCATAGGCTTTTAATTTGGTTGGATTTAACCCCCCGGAAGCAATCGGTGCTGTCTTTTTCATCTCCCCCCAATCTTGTTCAAAGAAATGTCCTTTTGGTTTTTGCTCTAAAATGAGATGTGCGGCCGTAATATCTTCTTCGACCGATCCGGCCATTTTTCCAATGCCGGCTGTTCCCGTATGAATCCCTGAAACGCCCACCAGTCGTCCAAATTTGGAAAGCACAGGAACATTGTATCCGATGGGGTTCTCCGGTCGTGTCATGGCACCATGTCCCGCACGATGAAAATGTAAGAACACATCAGGATACAAACGACGAGCCGTTTGTAGTGCCATCCAACCAGCTGTGATCCCATCAATCAAGAAAGCATAACTGCCCGGTTTCATTTTTGCCCGGATCAATTCGGCTCGCTGTTTCATCGTATCAAAATCGGGGGCAGAAATATTAAACGAATGAACTTTCTTTTTTCCTGTCTCTTCCTCTACTCTATCCATCGCCTTGCGTACATGTTCTACCATTTTGTCATATGGACAAAAATCCTGATCCGCCTGTGGTTCATCGTTCTTCACAAAATCCCCTCCTCCGGCCCAGAAATTATAACACACATCTCCATATTCGGATGGCGTCAGGCCAATTTTTGGTTTCACAATCGTTCCTAAAATAGGGCGATCATACACATTCAGATATTTTCGCATATCATCGATGGTATAACTGGGACCATCATATTGATCAAGCATTTCACGGGGAAACCAAACATCAAGAAGTTTGATCGCTTTGATTTCCGACATACCAAATATATTTCCTGCAATATACGTTAAAATATTTTGAACATTCCCTACCCGGTCAAAAATACGCCATGGATACGCGATCCAAACCAGATTTTTCTCCCGATCAACTTGATAAATAAGCGCGTTGAGAGAATCAGCAAAGGGTGTCGCCGTTCCCACACGAAGGTTTGATCCTGTAGAAGATTCAGCTGCAACTTCGGAGGCAGCATCTAAAATATCCATCCCATCTGCGGGAATGAGATGAAAGACAGCCAAGAGATAATTGCCATTATAAGCCTTCTCTCCAAGATCAAGATTGATGTAATCTTTTTGCATAGTGTTTGAAAATTAACAATAAATTACTTTATATTATTTTACCATTATTGTTGTACAAAATCAACTCCTACAGGATCTTTCCATGCAGCAATTGTTTTTTGAAGATGATCGATTTTCTCTTTTATACGGGAGAGCACTTTCGTTTTCTGTTGTATATGGTGCTGAATATTTTCTTGAGCCGATGACAATCGTTCCCCCTGATGTTCCAAAAACGATGCCTGTTCTGCAAAATAGGTACGAAATGTTTCCAAGGAGGCATCCATGTCATGTAAAATCTGGTCAAAACGTTCCTGCATTCGGGAAAGGAAATCATAGCGGATCCTTCCACACTGACGATCAAAGAGCTGTTCTAATTGATCTTGCAATCGGTGATGAAGATAACCATTAATCCATCGGCGAGGAATATGTTTTAAGATCCACCGTTGCCACAAAACCAGCTCCACTTCAGGATCGGCAAACAGAAAACGAAAATGCTGGGCAGGAGGAATCATATGCTCATACGAAAAAGACGAGATATCGATCTGCAGAATTTCTTTCGCTTGTTGCGCAAGCATGTCTACGGTATGACGTGCCACACCGAGAATATCACGATCAATCGTATGCCATAGACGGATCATTTCCTTTTCTTCCTGTTGACGAACAGTTTTCATCACGGTCACAATATGATCTTGAATAAATTGTTCTCCATACTCCATCATGCGTCCGGTAGAAAACGTGGAATGCTCGAAGAAAAATTTTTCCAAACGCTTTTGCAACATGGGTAACTCCGTTTGTTTGATCTGTTCAATATCCTGATCCAAACGTCGCTCGACCGTTAACTGGAATGTTTTTTTCAGCAAAAAAAGATCTTTGGATTGTTCTTCGGCAATGGTATTCATGGCTTGTTGGAAAGCTTCCATCTTTGCTTTCCATTCTGTTTGAGCACCCCGCATCGTCTGATCTTGCAATTGTAAATATACTTCCCACTGCATCACAAATTGGTGCAAGAGGGCAATCAGTTTTTCCATAAAATATTTTCCGGATTCATAGAGGAAAAAACGTTCCAGCCGCTCTTCAAAATGTTGCATACGACTTTTTTCCAAAGCTCCATAATCATTTTCCACACGACCGTATAATGCTTGTTTGGCAGACAAAGCATAGATTTCCACACCTAACAATCCGACATGATGTTCAATCATTTGCCGAGTAAACGACAAAATATTTTCTTCCTCTCGAAAAGAAAACTGGTCCATTTTATTCACGACGACAAATATTTTCCCTTTCTGTTGGGCAACGGTGTTGAGAAAATGAATTTCTTCCTTTCCAATGGGAGGATCTCCACCCGTGATCAAAATAAAAGCATCCGCTTGATCGATAAAATGAAGGGTTTCATCCGTATTGTGATCATAGACTGAACCAATCCCAGGGCTATCAATAATTTCAATATGGTGCTTGAGATAAGGAGAAGGGTAAGAAATCGTGACATAGGCTACCTGTTTTTGATTGTGAGGATTTTCTCGTTCGGTGACAAATTCTGATAATCGATCAAAAGCAATATGTTCCTCAGATGTGTTGATAAATGTCACACACACATCTTTTTCTTCACCGTAACGAATAATCGTAATGATGGATGTTAAGGGTAAGACACCAACAGGGAGAACCGATTCTCCCAACAAGGCATTAATGAAGGAACTTTTTCCCCGTTTATACTGCCCTACAATCATCATTCGAAAAATCGGATGTTCCCATTTGGCTCGGATCTTATCCCATAGCTGACGGAGCGTTTTTTCTCTCTCCTCGTTGTATTCATCCCACAAAACATCCACCTCGTGTTGTACTGAACGAAGCTGTTCAATATGGTGATCAAAATCTTGATAGGAATGATACATAAAAAAGTTCTGTTATCTTGGTAAAGAGAGCAGAACAAGAAGCTATCGGCTCTATGATGTTTCTATTTTCCGGGCGAGCTTCACCGCCACTAAACATTGTATCTGTTTCTCATCTCTTTGGCAAGACTTAGGTTAGCGTCCGCATAAAAAGAACCATGCTGATAAACACGAGCGTGAAGACCACAAAAAAAGCAAAAAGTGCCTGATGAAAAGCAATCAAGCGAGGACGTTTTTTATCTGTATAATGATGGGAATATTCATGATAGACGATGAGATACACCATCATCGCTCCCATGAGGCTAAACACCAGACAAAGTATCAAGAGAAGAATAATCAGTTGCGACATCAGAAGACAAGTAATAAATGCTGCGTTGATTATCCTTCTCTCACTTTCATTTGGCAATATTATTTTTTATGCTACAGTATGTCTGCCTATGGAAGAAATACCCCATCATCCTCAACGGGGTGATTTCCGGGGCAAATACGTTTCTTTCTTTTCTTGGCAAGAGACAAAACAAAATGTTCCTCTGTGGACGGAAGAGACTTCATAACTTTATAACTGTTCATGTCTGTCGCCCAAAAAATATTCTCGAACACGATGGTTCAAATAATCGGAAAAGGTGTTATTGCCTTGCTCAGTATTATAGCGGTCAAAATCCTGACAACGTATTTAGGAACAGAGCTGTATGGTGAATATAATGCCATCTATACGTATCTCGCTTTCTTCAGTATCATTGCAGATCTCGGGATTTATACGATTGCCGTACGCGAGATGTCGAGAAAAGATGAAGATGTTCCCGCTATTATTGGTAATATCCTTACGATACGTACCCTTTTGGCAACATTGAGCATAGGAGCCGCCGTCATAAGCTCTTTTTTCATCCCTCAATATGCCCATACATTTATTCCTATAGGGATTCTTATTTCAGGGATTGGAACAATTATAGCTCTTATCAATGGCGTTTTAGTCAGTATTTTTCAGACCTATCTCAAAATGCAATATGCCACCTATAGTTTAGTCATCGGGAAAATAGTGAGTGTGATCGGATTGGCTGCTGTAGCTTTTCTCTTCTTTCCCAAACACCTGATCAACAATAATCCCGGACAACTTTCTGTCGCATTTTATCTCACTATCGCCGTTGGCATCATCAGCAGTATTGCAATGGTCCTCGTCACCCTTTTTTATAGTAAAAAGCTGGTCAAAATCACCTACCGATTCAGCCCCACCATCTGGAAACGTCTCATAAAAGAATCCTTACCATACGGTATTGCCCTGATCTTAGGAACCATTTATATTCGAGTTGATTCCTTTTTGATTACCCTCATCAATGGTTCGGAAGAATTGGGTATCTATAGTGTGGCAACGAAGGTGATTGAAGTAGTGAATGTTCTTCCCGTGTTGTTTATGAGTACCGTTTTACCCGTATTGATCAAATATCTGGAAGAGAAAAGTGATAAAGTACAGGAATTACTGAAACACTCTTTTACCTTTCTGGTTGCCATTGGACTTCCTATCGCCATCGGATTTATCGTTCTTGCCTATCAAATCGTGTACATCATTGCCACACCTGAATTTCTCACCCGCACAAGTGAAGGGTTTTGGGGATCGGATATTGCGCTTAAAATCTTATCCGGTGCGCTCTTTCTGTCGTTCATCAATAATCTCTTTATCTATCTCTTGGTAGCGATCAACCAGCAAAAAAAACTGCTTTTCATCAACACTGGAGCAGTTATTTTTAATGTCGTATCAAACCTCATCATTTTACCTTTTTGGGGATTTCGGGGAGCTTCGGTCACAACCGTTTTATCCGAACTTTTTGTGTTATGTTTTACCTTTTATTATTCCCGAAAATATATCCGATTTGCTCTTGATCTTCCCGCCTTAGGGAAAATAATGATATCCGGTCTCTTCATGGGATTTTTTGTCTATATTTTCAAAGAGCCCATCATTACGCAGTTTGCCAACAAAGGAATATTTTTCCTGATGGCATTGGGCGGATGTCTCTATGTTTTCTTCCTGATCATCACGAAAGCCGTGACCAAAGAGCATGTCAAAATGATGTTGAGCAAAAGCAAAGATTCCATTTCTCCCCCACCCTATGATTCCTAAATCAATCCAAAATCTTATTGATGAATTGAATAAACTGCCAGGGATTGGACCCAAGTCAGCTGAACGACTTGTTTTTTATTTATTAAAAAGATCAGACGAAGAAGTCAAAAGATTGGGAGAAGCGGTGCTAGCTTTAAAAAAAGGGATCTCGCTCTGTCCTTCATGCTACCAATTCTCCCATAACGGAACATGTACGATCTGTGCCGATCAAAGCCGTGATCACACTCAGATCTGTGTTGTAGAGACCATTCCGGACCTGATGGCCATAGAAAAAACAGGGGCATACCAAGGCGTGTATCATGTCTTACATGGAAGAATCGATCCACTCCATCGTATTGGTCCGGAACATATTAAACTCAAAGAACTTCATGATCGTGTACTATCGGATACAACCATCAAAGAGATTATCATTGCTACCGATCCGGATATAGAAGGAGAAACAACAGCGATGTATATTGCTCGGATGTTTGAAAAGAAAAATATCAAAATAACACGTATTGCTCGTGGACTTCCTTCGGGGGGAAATGTGGAATTTGCGGATGATACAACCCTCAGGAATGCTCTCAAAGGCCGTACAGACTACTAATCATATTCCATTGACAATGTAAATACTCCGACTATAATCCCCGTTTGAATAGCCTTTCTTAATCAAGTTACTTCTTAAAAGAAGCAACATCTGTATGGGACTGGAACAAGTAGGAAAAGGACTTAAAGATCCGTGGCGCAGGTATGAAAGTACGCATGAAAAACAATGGAGAGAATGGAAAAAATGATCGCGAGGATAACCTCCACATATTCAGGACGTATTCAGACAGCGTCTTCTTTATGGATGACGCAGAAAAATGAGCAACCGACAAGACAAAAAGTTCTGGCTATTCCCTCTCATTCATCATCTCCTTCCCTGAAACATTCTACCCATTGATTTTTTTACGGTAGGGAATAAAGGAATGTGGCTTCAGAGGAGGAGTGCTCTTTTTATACGACTGTTTCGTCCAGGGACGGATCTGTTGAGCAACAAATGTATGATCATCAATTTGATCCCCTACAATCTTTATCATTCTGCCTTCCTCCAATAAACGTTTTGGTTCTATTGCAATCCCTGAAATATCGATTGTCCACACTTTCCCTTTAAAGTCTTTGAGTAATATACTTCCTGTCCCGGATTTTTCTTCTATTTTTCCACCCAAAACTCCCCTTTCCGGATTCCCCCATCGAACTTTTCGAACCGGTGCAACGGATTCGTAAAACGGAATGAAGTTCGTTGCTTGCTCGTCTACATATTCCCCCACTTCAAAGAAATGTAGGATCGATCCGCCTGCCATGCTGAGGAGAAGATTAATAAGGATAATGAGAGATAATTTATATTTATACCCTTTTTTCGTGTTCCGAAAATAGAGGTAAGCGGTCAAAATAAAAACAACCAGCCCGACAATCCAAAGATACGGAATATTACGTACAATCGAATAAACAGCACCGCCCTGAAATTTATCAGAGAGATCCCATTCATAATCCGTCAGATAAAACAATACCATCGCAAAAGAAAGACTCCCGATGATAACGGACAGAACAAAGAGAATCCACATCATCCAATAATGCAGAACAAAATGCCATCGCGCTTTAGGCTCAATTTTTTGCTGTTCGATGTCGTGCAGGACTTTTTGGCTGATATTATTCATAGATTTTGAAGATGAGGGGACAAAGTGGTAATTTTTTCTTTCATCATCTTTTTTGCCCGATGAAGCAACGTAGCAACAGTGCCCATCGGCATACGCAGGATATCACTTATCTCCTGATAATCCTTCTGTTCAAGATATTTGAGCACCAACACTTCACGGTAATGGACGGGAAGTTTTTGCAATAATTCTTGTATATTTTCCTGGAGTATAGTATCGTCCAATTCTTTTCCCATATCCGTATCATCATGCAGAATTTCTATGAAGCTGATTTCATCTTCTTCCTCCATTTCTAAAGGAAGTGTCTCATGATGCATCTTGTTTTTCCGAAGATAATCGATCATTTCATTGTGTACGATGCGATAGATCCAGGAACTGAATTTCAAGGACAGATCAAAATCATGAAGATTAATATAGATTTTCAAAAAAGCATTCTGGAGGATATCTTCACATTCCTCCTTACCAAGCCGTGATGATCGACAAATATAGTGGAACAGCTTTTCTTCATACCGTTGCATCACACAAAGATAATACTCCTTATCTTGCAACACCAGACGAACCAATTCTTCATCTGTCTTCTGTTCACAATCATGTGTCTGTGCGAGAGATGTATTTTTCTTGTTCATACGTTCACAAAAGTAATTTTCTTTCATGGATTCTACCTTGATGTTTCAGACATGAAAAGTTAATCTACTTTCCTTAGACAAATCGTTTCATCTATAGTATAATGATATGATACCCATCAAAAAAATAATATGATACCTTTCTTTCCCAGCAATTTCTTTATACACGGTAGCCCAATGATATTCTTTGCTTCCCGAAAAGCAAATGTTCCCACTTCTGCACAAACTGAAAAAAAAGCAGCAGCACCAAAGACAAAAGAACGAAAAGAACGGGTGGATACACCTCTTTCCCAAAGAGAACCAGCCGACTTGAAACAGGAGTTCCAAAAAAGCATCGCATCGCTCGATAGCGATTACGCTGATAAGGTATTAGAAGCTCTGTTAGAGAAAAAGGCTGTAACAGAAAAAGAACTCTTATCATACCAAACATTGCTCGAGTGTACAAAACGTACCAAAGAAGAACAATCGGACATTCTCTCCCAACTTCACAATTTTGGGAAGACCTTACCGATGCCCAGCGTATCGCCGTTACAGCGCAGAATCCAACAGTTACAACAGCGTATACAGCAAGAACTTGTTTCCCTTCCGTCATCCTTACAACCAAGCACACAAGCCCTTTTGCATCACACCGAACAAATGCTCTCGGCTTGTCATCTCGTACGTCGTCTACAGAAAGGATTAAATGACCTGTATCATTTAGATCAAATCTATACACAACAATCGGCTATTTCTGTCCAAGCATTCCTGGACCGATGGAAAAGTATCTCAGGGCAACTCCAACAAGTATACAAAGAAGCACAATCTTTAGATGCTGACTATGCAAGCATCCCGATTCTGACGGTCAATATTGTAGAACACAACCTTGGCAATCTCAAAGAGCTTGCTCAATTTGCTCAGTTTCTCCAGTATGGAGAGCTACTGGAGAAATATTCACAAGAGATACGAACCGTTGGTGATCTGGAACACCGCTTAGCCCGAGATCTCAACATTTCTTCGAGTGATATGCATATCACCCCCGGTGGGATTTTTGATATCAAAGGAAAAAAATTCAAAATTATCTCCATCGAAGGGAATAACATAACCATGTATCCCCAACAAATGTTTACCCCTGCCGAACTCTATTTATCTCTCTTAGTTCAATCTCATTCGGGGGCGGATGATCCGGGCTCTTTGGTAATCCCTGAAAAAGTAGAAACAGTGAACTACATTCCTGTATTTGAATCTCTCAGGCAGCTGGAAAAAGCATTAGGACTGTCCCAAACACAGAAATTAGAAGCCAATGTGGAATTTAATGTAAAAGAGGGGTACAAACCCATGGTCATTGAAAAAATCAATCCTATCAAAAAGGAGATTCAGGTGATTCATTCCAGACGGAAAGCAAAAGTGGATGGCAAAGAAACATGGAGATGGACGCGACAGGTTATGGACTATCAACAATTTTATCTCTTCTGCAACAATCACAAATTCCCTTATTTTTACGCGGGGAAAAATGCGGAACACACCTTGTCACAATCTCCCACAACATCCCAGAAGGGAATGAAAAAAACAACCATACGGCTCATTTCTCTGGCAGCCATTCAACAAGGATTGAAGTGGATTAAAGACTCTATTACTCGTATGGGGAAAGAACGAACAGATGTTGATGCGTCGAACCTTTCCTTTAAAATGGCAAAAATACTGGAACATATTCCATGGCTCAAAGGCATTGAGAATATTTCTATGGCAGGGAATAACGAACTGATTTTGGGACTCATTAATAAATACGTTGAACAATATAGTAAGGGGGTTGGATCGGGGGAATTCGCGATCCAATTTGATAAATTTTTTGAGCACAATAAAATTCAACAAGCAGCCCTCCTGCATGTCGCCGCTAAAAAAGGAATGTCTAAAAAGGAGATTTTTTATAAATTGGGAGGCAACAAAAATATTTCCCCCACACATGCTGATTATGTCAATCAAGTCATCAATTATTTTTGTACAGGACCCGATGCTATTCCAAAGAAATTTGAATCCCATCTCACCGCCAATATTGGTAAAGGGGTTTCTGAAGAGATTGATACTGGTTTTAATGAAACAAAAGATATGTTGATTGCAGATGAAATTTTAGATACCCACCGTTTCAATGCGGGAAGAGATCGGCCCCAGCCATGGAAACGATTTCGATCTGCCGGTTCCCTGGCCGCCTTGCTTAAACTAGGCTGTTGCACGGATCAGGAATTAGGAATGGCTGTCATGTGGGTATTCAAACTGGTGAAAGATAATAACTTCAATGATGAAGCGATTCGGAAGATAGGCAATATGGGAAAGATGACGGTTCCTATGCTCGGACTTTTCCGTATCCCGACAGGAATGGCAAAAGCTCTGTCGCTCGTCAACTTTTTTGAGAAACATGTCGGCAACCCATACGTACAAGATTCAGAGGAAGAGAAACTGCTCGGTATGGTATTTATTGGGAAATTACATGCCGTTGAATCTCGTCTGAAACAAAAAATGGGAGAGGAAAACTATAAAATCTTCAAAGACTTGTACGAAAAAGCAAGAATGTTTGCTTATGGTATCACAGCCGGTGCGGATTTCTCATACGAAGTCCCGTACGTACAAGGAGCCGGGCTGGATGACGATATTCTCGCCATGTATGGAATAGGAGGTGTTTTATCAGAAAAATGGATGGATACTATTCTGACCACAGAAACAGATGGAACTCCCAAACATGCTCATGATAAAATAACAGGAAGATGGTGGGACAAATTGGAAAAGGATGAAGAGTGGCAAAAAGTGAGTCTAGACGAAAGAAAACTATTTGCCTATAATTTTTCCAAGGCGTTTAATGCACTCCCCCCCAACGCCAAAACATGGTATATCAACAACCGACGAAAAGCCTTAGAGAAAATTTTCTCCCATCTCGTCGTAACCCCACCCAACACTCTTGATTACAGTAATCCTGGAGAATTCCAAATTAGTGATCGCATACTGCAGGATACTGCTAATAGCATTCAATCCCGTACGATTCGACAGTATGCCAAAGGAGATTTCAGTCAGATCGTTGAAAACTATAATGTTAATGTACAACAAGAAGCGGAAAAAAATATTGAAGAAAGTATCAGATCTGTCCAACAAGCTGATACACAACAAGACGACATCCGTATTACAGCAGACGACATCCGTAAGAAAGTGGGCATTACCCTTCGTGAAGATTTTGTTATATAAAAAATCTTTTGTTTCCTGCAACTTGAAATAGTATACTATAGAAAAACAAATATGGACAAAACAAAAACCTCTCTTCTCTGGGGAAAAACAATCTTTACCTCGAGTCAGTGTCCCAACTGTGGAGCAGAAATGTATCGAGGACAATGTATGGAATGCTGGTACAAAGATGTTTCTACCCCTCAAACCAAAAACAGAAAATATCGCTCTGTAAAAAGAGTAATCTCTCTATAACAGGAGATTGGCTATGGTGTCTTCTTTTTTCACTGTTCTTCTTATACACCATTATTTTTCAAAGACGGACCACAAATATTGTTGGTGGTCAAGAGGGGGGATGATACTCATTATGTTATGATTGTGTTCTGACCTTCATCAGAATGACGAATACTTATGTCACTCTGAATTTACTTGCCCGTTCCGTAGCCTTAGCGAAGGCGGGTTTCAGAGTCCCTTGGGATTCTGACCTTTGTTAGAATGACAGGAAAATCGTCACTGCGAGCATAGCGAAGCAGTCCAAAAGAGGTTCAGGGGTTCACCGATCTTCTTGGGATTCTTTCGCCCTTTTAGGGCTCAGAAGGACGGACGAGTAAGAAGCTCTGGATATTGTTTAAAAAAATTGCAGTATAAAATGAATATGGTATAATATATTTAGAAGTATGAATGTATCTACTCTACAAAATTAATAAAACAAACATGAAAACAAAAACATTTTTCCTTCTCTCCCTTCCCCTTGTTGCCC
>Ga0272448_1004489_pt1 | contig 15899 bp, 13 predicted proteins | sample YNPCB0191_FD_202220 | JGI IMG/M metagenome (GOLD analysis project Ga0272448, IMG submission 202220) | Hot spring sediment microbial communities from Yellowstone National Park, WY, United States - YNP-CB-019-1 | ecosystem: Environmental > Aquatic > Thermal springs > Hot (42-90C) > Sediment...
GTAATCCAGTGTGATGACTGACAGCTATCATCTTTTGTTACTTCTGTCTGTAGCATCCCCTGCCGCACCTACGGTCGAGTCCGAGTTTGCTCATCTGGCATTGACACGGCAGCCCGATGCCCAGCGACTAGTCGTGGCGCCGGCCAACCAGCAGTCTGCTGCAATGCCGACCGCGCCGCGCAGCCAGAGAATGGAACCTGACTATGAGCATCGAATTCGTATTTCGGCTAGCGGGAATGGTGTTGGGGGCCGTCCTCAGCTTTCAACTGGCTGTTTCGCTGGGCGGCACCATGAAAGACATTCGTCTTGTCTCGACCTTGAGCCTGGCCGGGGCGGCTTTGGGGCTGTTGGTTACCCCTTACCTGACCACACGCCCCATCGGACGAGCTATCAATGCTATCCGCAAGATGCCAGCCTCGCAGCTGATCGCGGCTATGATCGGCCTGGTAGTTGGTCTGGCTATTGCCGCTTTGTTGACGCCGGCTCTTTCCAACCTGCCAAGGCCTCTGGGGGAAACTTTGCCCTTCGTTGCCAGTCTGGTCTTTGCCTATATGGGCATGGCGGTGATGGTCATGCGTCATCAGGACATCTTCGCGCTGCTCAATGTGCGGCTGGGGCGCGAGGGAGACGAGCGACGATCCGGCCATCGTCTGCGCCGCGATGCCGTTCTGCTCGACACAAGCGTGATCATTGATGGCCGAATTGCCGACATCAGTCGCACCGGCTTCATCGGCGAGACGATGATGGTACCTCGCTTTGTGCTCAATGAATTGCAGCACATTGCCGACTCGGCAGATCCATTGCGGCGCAATCGCGGCCGGCGCGGCCTGGATATGTTGAACAAGCTGCAGAAGGAATCGGTGGTCCCCATCTTGATCACCGACATGGATGTCGAGGGTGTGCGCGAGGTGGACAACAAATTGGTCATGCTGGCCAAACAGCTGCGTTGTCCGATTATCACCAATGACTACAACCTGACGCGTGTGGCCGAGTTGCAGGGGGTAGTGGTGCTCAGCATCAATGAACTGGCCAACGCGGTACGTGTCATCCTGCTGCCGGGCGAGAGCATACAGGTGCATATCATCCAGGAGGGCAAAGAAGCGGGACAAGGTGTCGGCTACCTGGATGACGGCACGATGGTCGTGGTGGAGAACGGCCGCCGCTATATGAATCAGACGATCGAGGTCACCGTAACCAAGGTATTGCAGACGGCCGCCGGCCGCATGATCTTTGCCCAGCCCAACTGAGAATTGAGGCCGACCTGACCCGTCAGCAAGAGTTGATTCGAGAGGTAACCCTTATGCCGTTGCAAGTATACAACTACCTGACCCGCCGCAAAGAGCCCTTTGTACCGGTACATCCCGGTTTCGTGGGTATGTACGTGTGCGGGCCAACCGTGTACGGTTATGCTCATATCGGTCACGCCAAAGTTTACATAACATTTGACATTGTACATCGCTATCTGGAGTACCTGGGTTATCGGGTGCGCTACGTGCAAAACATCACCGACGTGGGGCACTTGACCGACGATGCCGACGCCGGAGAGGACAAGATCGGTCGCCAGGCGCGCAAGGAGCGCCTGGAACCCATGGAGATCGCCGAGTATTACACGCGCGCCTACTACGCGGATATGGATGCTCTCAACGTGCTGCGCCCCGACATCTGTCCGCGCGCCAGCGGTCATGTGCCCGAGCAGATTGAATTGGCCGAGCTGTTGATCGAGAAGGGTTATGCGTACGTGAGCAATGGCTCGGTCTTCTTCTCGGTCAGGGACTGGCCCAGCTATGGCAAGCTGTCGGGGCGCAAGGTAGAGGAGCAGGAGGAAGGCGCTCGCCTGGCGATCAATCCCGACAAGCGCGACCCACGCGATTTCGCCGTGTGGCGGGCGGCGACGCCTGACCACATTATGCGTTGGAAGAGCCCCTGGGGCGAGGGCTTCCCCGGGTGGCATGCCGAGTGTTCGGTCATGGCGCGCAAGTACCTGGGCTTGCCCTTCGATATCCACGGCGGCGGACTGGAGAACATCTTTCCGCACAACGAGAGCGAGATCGCCCAGAGCGAGGCAGCCTATGGCACAGAGTTCGCCCGTTACTGGCTGCTCAACAACATGGTGACCGTGGACGGCGTCAAGATGGGCAAGAGCCTGGGCAACTTCACCACGGTGCGGGATGCCCTGTCACGCCACAGCGCCATGACGCTGCGCTTTTTCATCCTCAGCAGCCATTATCGTTCGACCACCGACTTCACCGAGGCCGCGCTGCAGGCCGCCGGCAAAGGCTATGAGCGCTTGCTGGGACCGGTCGTGCTCACCCGCCAGAAGCTAAGTGAGGCCGATGCCAGCCTGCCTCTGGATCAGGCGTTCGCAAGTGTGCTCGAGGAGCACAAGGCGCGTTTCGTGGCCGCTATGGACGATGACTTCAACACGCCGCAAGCGTTGGCCGTTCTGTTCGATCTGGGCAAAGAGGTGAACACCCTGTTGAACAGCGGCCAACCAGTGAGCAGGCTGACCCTGGAGGCGATCGATCAGCTCTACCGCCAACTGGGTGGCGACGTGCTGGGCCTTATCCCGGCTGAGCTGCCGACTGAAGCCCGCGCCGGCATCGAGTCCGAGCTGATGGACATCCTGATCCGGCTGCGTGCCCAGGCGCGCGCTCGCAAGGACTGGGCCACCGCCGACGCCATCCGCGATGAGCTGGCGGCCATCGGCGTGGTTCTGGAGGATCGCCCGGAAGGTACGACCTGGCGCCTGACACGCCAGACGGGGTCCACGGCCGGTAGCTGAGGTGGTGAGAGAGATACTCTACGGTCGCCAGCCGGTGCGCGAGTGTCTGCGGGCGCGCCGACGTACCCTCTATCGGCTGGTATTGGCCGAGGGCGTGAGAAGCAGCGGCATCGTGGCTGATCTGGTGCGCCTGGCGGGCGAGCTCAGCCTGCCCATCCAAGAAGTACCCCGCAACCAGCTGAATCGCCTCGAGGCGGCCCACCAGGGTGTGGCGCTCGAAGTGGGCGGCTACCCCTATGTCTCACTGGGTGCCATCCTGGATCACGCCCGCCGGTCGGGCGAGGCCCCCTTCTTGCTGGCCCTGGATCACGTGCAAGACGTGCATAACCTGGGCGCGCTGCTGCGCACCGCCGAGGCAGTCGGCGTGCACGGCGTGATCATTCCCGAGCGGCGTGCCGCCTCTGTCACGCCGGCCGTGGTCAGCACTTCGGCCGGGGCCAGCGAGCATATGCGAGTGACCCAGGTCGTCAACCTGGTGCGCTGCCTGGAAGAACTCAAGACGCACGGCGTGTGGGTGGTGGGCCTGGACAACTGCCCGGCTGCCCAGGCCTATGACCAGGTTGACCTGTCCATACCCCTGGTGCTGCTGGTGGGCGCCGAGGGCGAAGGGCTGAGTCGCCTGGCGCGACGCACTTGTGAGCTGCTCATCCGCCTGCCCATGCGCGGCCAGATCGGGTCGCTGAATGCCTCTGTGGCCGGCGGTGTGGCCATGTACGCGGTGCTGGCAGCGCGGCGCAGGCGAACCGACGCGCCTCGCGCTTGAGCGGCACGGTGGCCATCGCGCGAACGGGCTTTCCACCCAGCGCCGGCTCTTCAGGCCGGTGCGGATTAAATCCTCCAAAGATCTGGGACCTCCCGCTTTTCCCTTCATCTTTGTGGCCTGCCGACAGACATGCTATAATTAGCCCAGACGCTTCGGGCCGCTGACCTGGCTGCCCCCGGCAGGCGCCCGCGCTTATCCGCTTGATGGGCTATGGCACGCATTGTGCTGACATATTTCAACCAAGGAGTAACCTACGACGATGAACCAATTGGATCTGATGCAGCAACTGTCCATCAAAGGCACTACCAAGATCGTGCTGCTGGTGATTGATGGGGTAGGGGGCCTGCCCAAGGAGCCGGGTGGGCTGACCGAGCTGGAGACCGCCCATACGCCCAACCTGGACGCCCTGGCGGCGCGCTCGGCGTGTGGGCTGAGCACACCGGTGGCGCCGGGCATTACGCCGGGCAGCGGTCCCGGGCACCTGGCCCTGTTCGGCTATGACCCGTTGCAGTTTGAGCTGGGACGCGGCGTGCTGGAGGCGCTGGGCATCGGCTTCGAGCTGCAACCCAAGGATGTAGCCATCCGCGGCAACTTCTGCACGGTGGATGCCCAGGGCTTGATCACCGATCGCCGGGCGGGGCGCATCTCCACCGAGGAATGCGCCAAGCGCGTGGCGTTGTTGCGCGCCATTCAGCTGCCCGGTGTGCAGTGTTTCGTCGAACCGGTCAAGGATTACCGCTTCGCCCTGGTGCTGCGCGGCGATGGCCTGGGCGCCGACATCGCGGATACCGACCCCCAGCAGGTCGGCAAGGCCCCCCTGCCGGCGGTGGCGCGCAGCCAGGGCTCGCAGCGTACCGCCGAGTTGGTCAACCAATGGCTGGCCCAGGCGCAACGCATCCTGGCCGATCATCCGCCGGCCAATATGTGCACGCTGCGCGGCTTCTCGGTGGACCCGGGCCTGCCCAAGTTCTCCAGCGTCTACAAGTTGAAGGCGGCCGCGGTGGCGGTCTATCCCATGTACAAAGGCGTGGCCCGCCTGGTGGGCATGGAGGTGCTGCCCGTGAGCGGCGAGACGCCGGCCGATGAGTTCGAGACGGTGCGCCAGCATTGGGAGGCGTATGACTTCTTCTTCGTGCACATCAAGAAGACCGACAGCGCCGGCGAGGATGGCAACTTCGAGGCCAAGGTACATGTGATCGAAAGCGTGGACCAGGCTCTGCCGGCCCTGCTCGAGCTCAAGCCCGACGTGTTGGTGGTGACCGGCGACCACTCCACGCCGTGTATGATCAAGAGCCACAGCTGGCATGCGTTGCCCGTCCTGCTGCATGCCCGCACCGCCCGCAGCAACCCGGTGAGCGGCTTCAGCGAAAGCGGCTGTCTGGCGGGCAGCCTGGGGCATATCCGCCACGTGGACATCATGCCGCTGGCCATGGCGCACGCCCTGCGCCTGAACAAGTTCGGGGCGTAAAACAGCCGCCGGCGGTGGGCAGCGTCCATCGGCGGCGTCTCACATTCTGGCTCAGGAAAGCGATGGGTGGGGTAGGACGATGCTCTTTGACTTCCCATTTTCACCGTAAACAGGCGATGCTAGGCAAGTCGCAGGCCCAGCACCGGCTCTTCAGGCCGGTGCGGAAATAAGCCTGTCAGAAAGCTGACACAGACCACCTGATGCGAGGGGCTCTTAGATCTACTTGTGGCGAGCGTGTTTTGATGCTATAGTATTGGCCGCTGAAGTGCACCCAGATTATACGAAAGGAACCGTCCTATGTCGTTGCTCAGGGAAGAGGATCGTCAATACCTGATCAAGGAGTTCGAGTCGTTGCCCGAAGCAGTAAAACTGGTGGTGTTCACCCAGGAGTTCGAATGCCAGTACTGTCGCGAGACGCGCGCCATAGCCGAGGAGTTGGCCAGCCTGTCCGACAAGATCAGCGTCGAGGTATACGACTTCGTCAAAGATAAGGCCGTGGCCGAGCAATACGGCATTGACAAGGTGCCGGCGCTGGCCGTAGTGCGGGGCGGCGCCCAGCCCAAGGATTACGGCATCCGCTTCTATGGCATCCCGGCCGGTTACGAATTCACCACCCTGGTCGAGGACATCATGATGGCGGCACGCGGTGAGTCGGGCCTGATGCCGGCCAGCAAGGAGCAGCTGGCCAGGCTGACGCAACCCGTGCACGTGCAGGTCTTTGTCACCCCCACCTGTCCCTACTGTCCCCAGGCCGTGCGACTGGCGCATCAGCTGGCGGTAGAGAGTGACCTGGTGCGAGCCGATATGGTCGAGGCGATCGAGTTTCCCCATCTGGCTGTCAGGTATCAGGTGCAAGGGGTACCCCGCACCGTGATCAACGATCGCGAACACATCGAAGGCGCGGCACCCGAGCCGATGGTTCTGGCCAGGCTGGCGGCTGCCTTGAGGTAAGCGCGCTCAGGCCGAGTCCACTCACCTCGGCAAGCTGCTCGGAGGGCTCAAAGGTATGGAGGGGCGAGCATGGAGTTGAACCTGGGACTGGGCCTGGCCGGGTTGGGAGCCGGCCCTGAAGCCTATGACGTGATCATCATCGGGGGTGGGCCGGCGGGTGCCTCGGCCGCCATCTACACGGCACGTGCTGAGCTGCGCACACTGGTGATTGACAAGGGGTTGACGGCCGGCGCCTTGGGCGTGACTGCCAAGATCAGCAACTACCCGGGCGTGCCCGGCCCGATCAGCGGCGCCCAGCTGGTGGAGACCATGCGCCGGCAGGCCGAGTCCTTCGGCGCCAGATTCATAACCGACAAGGTGATCGGCGTGGACCTATCCGGCGACGCCAAGACGGTCATAGCCGCGGCATCGGGCACGTTCAAGGCCAGGGCCCTCATTTTGGCGACCGGCTCGATGGGACGTACCCATACGGTGCCTGGTGAGGACCGGCTGCTGGGTCGCGGCGTGAGCTACTGCGCCACATGTGACGGCGCCTTCTTCCGCGACCTGGCCGTGGCCGTGGTCGGCAACAACGACGAAACCCTGGAAGAAGCTTTGTTGCTCACCAAGTTTGCCCAGCACATCTATCTGCTGGCGCCGACACCGGCTCTGAACGCACGCGCCGCCCTGATTGATGAGGTCAAGGCACACGCCAAGATCGAGGTGCGCCTGGGTACCCGACTCAAGGAGATCGTGGGCGATGATCAGGTGACGGGCGTGCGCATCCAGGCGCGCGCCGGTCCCGAAGAGGTGCTACCCGTTCAGGGCGCGTTCATCTACCTGCAGGGCGCCAAACCCATCACCGACTACCTGAACGGTCAGCTGGAGACAACAGCCGACGGTTGCCTGGTGGTCAGTCGCGAAATGCAGACCAATGTCCCGGGTGTGTTCGCAGTGGGCGACCTGCTCTGCTCGCACATCAAGCAGGCCGTCATCGCGGCGGCTGACGGGGTGATCGCGGCCATGGCCGTGGACAAGTTCCTGCGCGGCAAGGCCAGGCTCCAACCCGACTGGCGGTAGGATGTTGCTATTGATAGGAAATGCGCTGGCGGCGTATCAGGACCGCGATCGTCTCAACGATACCTATCAGCAGCGCCACGCCCAGGTTGGTGACCGCGCTCAAGCTGAAAGCATATAGCCAGAAGCCAAGTACGTCCTGCAGGACACTCTGTGTTTGCTCGTCCAGGCGAGGTGTCCAACCGGCTGCCAGAATAGCAATCGAAAGAATCGCCAGGAAGATGAGGACCGGCTTCCAGGGCTGACGGTCAACGGGGCTGGGCAGCATGCGGTTGGCTACGGCGAACAAGAGATAGACCCACAGCCAGAAATCCGGCAGCGCGGCGGAGTGCGCCAGCGCTTTGGTCACCTGTGCCCACTGGCCACTGGTCACCAGGCTGCCCAGGGTGTCGAGTTGCAGTTGGGCGCCGATCATGGTCACCACCAAGCTGCCGGTCAACAGCGGCGCCAGCCCGATCAGACTGCTGCGCACTGGATCGCTGCGGCCAACCTGCACCGAGCCCAGCCACATCGAACGGCCAGGCCGGCTTTGAGGCCAGAGCGTGATGCGCCCGGTGCGCACCAGTAACAACCTGGCCATCACCCAGTGGCTCAGCTCGTGCAGCAGGGTACCTGGAAGAAAGATCAGGAAGAAGATCCAAATGGCGACCGTGGGGTGACCGCTGACCAAGTAGGCCACACCCTGCATGTGGGCTTCGATCCAGCGGCGCAGCCACCACATCACGCCAAAGACGATGAGCAACCAGAGAATGGACAACCACATAAATGACGGCGACCCGCTAAACTCGCCAGGGGCTAGTTCTCTCAGTAGACTGGCGAGGCTAACTATACCATCGCAGTGCGATTGGTGCCAAAAGACGGGGAGTCTGGTGAGCTATGACCGATGTGCTGGGCACTGAAGCAATTCGCACCGGCCTGCGGACCCGTGTCATGGGGCAGACGGTGTACTTCTGGCCCGACGTCGGTTCGACCAACGATGAGCTGAAGCGCTTGGCCGAAGCCGGGGCGCCTGAGGGCAGCTTGGCCATTGCCGATCACCAGCGTGCGGGGCGCGGCCGCCTGCAGCGCCGTTGGGAAGCCTCGGCTGGTTCCAACCTGTTGCTGTCGTTGCTTTTTCGACCTACCTTTCTCGTTCCCGAGCGCGTCCTGTTGCTCACCATGCTATGCGCATTGGCCGCGGCCGACGCGGTTACGCGGGTTACCGGCCTGCAGCCCGAGCTGAAATGGCCCAACGACCTGATGCTGAATGGCAAGAAGCTGGCCGGCATTTTGACCGAGCTGGCCTGTGATCCGGATGGCACGCACCTGAGCTGGGTCGTGGTCGGTCTGGGCTTGAACGTCAATCAGGACTTCGATGCCTGGCCCGAGCTGGCCGAGACAGCCACCAGCCTCAAGCTGGCGCTTGGCCGGCCGGTGCCCCGCTTGCCGTTGTTGCAGGCCTTCCTGACCGAAGTCGAAATGCGCTACGAAGCCTTGCGCGCCGGATACAGCCCCCAACCCGAATGGGCGGCGCGCCTGGCAACGCTTGGCCGGGTGGTGACAGTGACCGGCTACGAGGGGACTGTTCAGGGGATAGCCGAAGGGGTAGACGAAACAGGCGCCCTACTGCTGCGCCTGCCCGACGGTTCCCAACGGCGTGTCCTGACCGGCGATGTCAGCCTGGCGCACTAGACGCCCGCTTCGGACACCATGCCTCCGTGAAGCGCCTTGCACTGTTTGATCAGCGTGCCACGCGCCCCGAAACATCGCCCTTCATGATGGTCTCGACCTCGGCGATGCTCACCAGATTGAAGTCGCCGAAAACCGAATGCTTGAGGCACGAGGCAGCCACTGCGAAGTTGAGTGCCCTCTGCCGATCATCGCCGAAGGTGCGCAGACCGTAGATCAACCCTCCGCTGAAGGCATCGCCGCCGCCTACTCGGTCCACGATGAAAGTGATGTCGTAGCTGGGTCCGACCAGGAATTGACCGGCGTGCCACAACACGCCTGACCACGTATTGTGGGTAGCCGACAGCGAGCCGCGCAGGGTAATGGCCACCGTGTGCAAGTTCGGGAATCGCTTCACCAGTTCCTCACAGACGAAACGATACTTCTCGGCTTCCAGACGGCCCGACAGCACGTCCGTTTCGGGCGCCTTGATGCCGAACACTTTGTCAGCGTCTTCCTCGTTGCCGATGGCGATGTCGCAATAGTGCATCAGTTCGGGCATGACTTCGCTGGCTTTCTTGCCCCATTTCCACAGGTTCTTGCGGTAGTTCATATCGCACGAAACGGTCAATGCCATTTCTTTGGCGACCTGAACGGCCTCCAGGCACACCTCGGCTGTGCCGGCGGATATGGCCGGGGTGATGCCCGTCCAATGGAACCAGTCGGCGTCGGCAAACACCTGCCGCCAATCAATCATGCCCCGTTGAATGGTGGCAATGGCCGAGTTGGCGCGATCGTAGATCACCTTGCTGCCACGCTGCGCGGCGCCTATTTCCAGGAAGTAGATGCCCAGTCGTTCACCCCCGCGCACGATCTTGGCGGTACCAACCCCGAACTGGCGCAGGAACTGGATGCACGCCTCGCCCAGGTCATTGGCCGGCAACCGCGTGACATAATCCACAGGCACACCGTAATTGGCCAGCGACACGGCCACATTGGCCTCGCCACCACCGTAGATCACGTCGAAGGAGCGTGCCTGGCCGAAACGTTGGAAGCCGGGCGGCGACAGACGCATCATAATCTCGCCAAAGGTGACCACTTTCTTTGTCATGGGTGCAAACTCCTCTGTCTGACCTCAAATACCTTCAGGTTTTCAATAAGGCGTATTCCATGCTATCGGCCAAAGCTCGCCAGCTGGCCTCGATGATGTTGGTGCTGGCACCCACCGTGCTCCAGCGCCGGGTGCCGTCTGACGTGTCAATCAGCACACGCACATTGGCGGCGGTGGCCGTATCGCTATCCAGGATGCGCACCTTGTAGTCTGCCAGACGCACGGTGGACAGCTGCGGGTAGACGTCCAACAGTGCCCGGCGCAAGGCAGCGTCCAGCGCGTTGACCGGGCCGTTGCCCTCGGCCGCGGTATGCATAATCTTTGGCCCTACGCGCACCTTGACAGTTGCCTCTGCCAGCAAACCGCGCCCTCGTCGGCGCTCGACCAGCACCATGAAGTCAATCAGCTCGAATGGTGGCACGTAGCCGGGGTGCGAACGTCGCAGCATCAGCTCAAATGACGCCTCGGCGCCTTCAAAGGTGAAGCCTTTGGCTTCCAGCTGCTTGATCTGTTCCAGCACCTCGCGTGTCTGGTGGTTATTGACGTCCAGCCCCAACTCCATAGCTTTGGCTATCACGTTGCCCTTGCCAGACAGCTCCGAGACAACTGCGTGCGGCTGGTTGCCCACCGCAGCCGGGTCAATGTGCTGATAGCTGGCCGGGTTCTTGAGCATGGCAGCTACGTGAAGGCCGCCCTTGTGTGCGAACGCGTTCTCGCCGACGTAGGGCGCGAAGGTGTCGTGTGCCAGATTGGCCACCTCGGCCACATAACGGGACAACTCGGTAAGGCCAGCCAGATTGATGGGCGCAGCGCAGCTCAGGCCCATCTTTAGCTGCAAGGCCGGGATGATCGTGCACAGGTTGGCATTTCCCACCCGCTCGCCGTAACCGTTGATCGTGCCCTGCACGTGTACCGCGCCAGCGCGCACCGCGGCCAGGGTGTTGGCCACTGCGCAGCCGGCATCGTCGTGAGCATGAATTCCCAGTGGAGTTGACAGCGCTGCTCTCACTGCCTGGGTAGCTTCCTCAACCTGCCATGGCAGGGTACCGCCGTTTGTGTCACACAAAACCAATACGTCGGCACCACCTCGCGCCGCCGCCCGCAGTGTATCCAACGCGTACGCCGCGTTGGTCCGATAACCATCGAAGAAATGCTCAGCGTCAAAGACCACCTGCTTGCCATGTGCCTTCATAAACGCCACGCTTTGCTCGATCATGGCCAGGTTTTCGTCCAGGCTGGTCTCGATCACCTCGGTGACGTGCAGATCCCAACTCTTACCCACCAGAGTAACGACAGGGGTTTCAGCCTCCAACAGCGCGCGCAGGTTGGCATCCTCTTCGACGCTTGCATCCTTGCGTCGAGTGCTGCCGAAGGCAGCGATCTGAGCCTGTTTAAGCCCTAGCCCGCGCACCCGACGGAAGAAATCTGCATCCTTGGGGTTGGATCCCGGCCACCCGCCCTCGATGATGTGCACGCCGAACTGATCCAGGCGTTGGGCAATCTTCAGCTTGTCATCCAGAGACAGCGAGATACCCTGGCGTTGCGTGCCATCGCGTAAGGTCGTGTCGTACAGAACAATTCCAGACATCAAACACCTTGCCTTTGTACTAATCCGATGCGCGTGTCCACTCGCGGCGGGTGCGTTCGTTCATAGGCAGCGATAGCCGGCTCCTGCTTGAGCAGATATCCCAGCTGGTCAATACCTTCCAACAGGCACGTCTTGCTGAATCCATCAATTGGGAAGGTCGCTTGCCGACCGTCTGGCAAGGTCAGCGTCTGGCTGGCCAGGTCAACGACCAGGCTGAGCCCCGCATCTTCTGCCGCCAGGCTGAGCAGTTGCTGGTGCGTGGCGGCATCCACAACGACCGGCAACAGGCCATTCTTGAGCGCATTGTTACGAAAGATGTCCGCAAAAGAGGTGCTGATCACTGCCCGGAAGCCGAAATCCATAAGCGCCCACGGAGCATGCTCGCGGCTTGAGCCGCAGCCAAAGTTGTCACCGACCAGCAGGAAAGGCGCGCCCTTGGCCGAGGGCCGGTTCAAAGGAAACTCGGGGCGGGGCGTGCCATCCGGTGCATAACGCCAATCGGCGAACAGGTTGTCGCCCAGCCCGGCCTTGCTGGTCGTCTTCAGAAAACGGGCTGGGATGATTTGATCCGTGTCAATGTTGTCCACCGGAATGGTCACCACACGCCCTGTGAGAGTGGTAAAAGGCCTCATAATGTTGGCTTACTCCTTGATCTCCAGCGAACGCGGATCGCTGATGACACCATTGACTGCCGCTGCGGCAGCCGTCAGAGGGCTGGCCAGAAACGTACGCCCGCCCGGCCCCTGTCGGCCTTCAAAGTTGCGGTTGCTGGTGCTGACCGCATACTGACCGGGTTGCAGCTGGTCGCCGTTCATAGCGATGCACATGCTACAGCCCGACTCGCGCCATTCGGCACCCGCTGCACGGAAGATGCGGTCGAGCCCCTCGGCCTCCGCCTGTCGCTTGATAGTCTGCGATCCAGGCACCACCAGCATGCGCACCCCCGGTTTGACCTTGCGTCCCTTGAGCAGGGCAGCTGCCTGACGCAGGTCTGACAAGCGCCCATTGGTGCAGCTGCCAACAAACACCACATCCACGGGATGCCCCAGCAGAGGCCGGCCCGGAGCCAACCCCATGTAGTCCAGAGCCTTACGCAGCGCCTGACGCTGGTTGACGTCAGCCAGCGCATCAGGATCGGGAATGGGAGCGGTGATTGGGATGCCCATAGCCGGGTTCGTGCCATAGGTGATCATAGGCTCCAGTTGATCGGCATCCAGCGTGACCACGCGATCATAGCTGGCCTCCGGATCGCTGGGTAACTGACGCCAGCGCTGCAGGGCTGCTTCCCAGGCCGCTCCCTGCGGTACGCACGGCCGGCCTGCCAGGAACTCGAAGGTGGTGTCATCAGGTGCGATGAGACCGGCGCGCGCACCGCCCTCGATGCTCATGTTGCAGACCGTCATGCGTTCTTCCATAGACAATGCACGTATGGCCGAGCCAGCGTACTCAAAGACGTAACCGGTACCACCACCAGCACCGATCTGAGCAATGAGGGCCAGGATGATGTCCTTGGCTGTCACGCCTGGCTGCAAGCGACCGTCAATGCGCACCAGGCAGGTCTTTGGCCGGCGCTGCAGTAGACACTGGGTCGCCAACACGTGTTCCACCTCGCTGGTGCCAATGCCAAAGGCCAGCGCGCCAAACGCGCCGTGTGTCGAGGTGTGGCTATCGCCGCAGACGATGGTCATGCCCGGCTGGGTCAGACCCAGTTCCGGGCCAATTACGTGCACGATACCGCGAGTGGCGTCTCGCACCCCGTGAAGCGGTACGTCAAACTCGCGGCAGTTGGCCTCCAATTGAGCGATTTGCTGGGCGGCTAGCGCGTCCTGTATTGACTCTTCTGGCGGCGTAGTCGGGATGCTGTGATCGACAGTCGCTACTGTCTGGTACGGCCGGCGCACCTTCAGACCCCGCTCGCGCAGGCCTTGAAAAGCTTGCGGCGAGGTCACTTCGTGCACGAGGTGCAGATCAATGTATAGCACCGCCGGACTGTTGGCTTCTTCGAAGACGACGTGGTCGTTCCATATCTTCTCAATGATGGTCAGGGCTTGAGGCATAGGCTACGTTCTAGTCACCCGCTTGAGTGGATTCGGCCGGTTTCTGCTGTGAGTGTCGCCCCTCGCGCGCAGCTAACAACTTGTTAAGGGCGCTGAGATAGGCACGTGCACTGGCGACAATGATGTCGGTACTGGCACCGTGCCCGCTGAAGGTTCGCGTATAGGCGCGGTCGGTCTGTGGATTAAAGCCGTGCTCGTGTTCACCATTGAGAGGCTGGATACGGATGGTAACCTCGCCCACCGCGTCCATGCCCTCGGTGATGGCTTTGACGCTGAACTCGTTGAGGGTATTGGGCACGCCCACAATGCGGTTGATGGCCTTGTACAAGGCATCCACCGGCCCATATCCCAGCGCGGCCTCCTCATACACCTTGTTGTCCGGCCCGGTCAGGCTGACGCTGGCGGTCGGCATGCTATGATCCCCACACGACACTTGGATGTGGTTCAGGCGCCAGATCTCGGGTGGCTGGTAGATCTCGTCAGCGATGATGGCTTCGATGTCAGCATCGGTGACCACTTTCTTCTTATCGGCCCAGCGCTTGAAACGTTCGAAGGCCAAGTTGATCTCTTCCTCGCTCAGGTCGGTGTAGCCCATCTCCTGTAGACGTACCCGGAAGGCGTGCCGCCCGGAATGTTTGCCCAGAACCAGACGCGATGAGGACAACCCCACCGTCTCGGGTCGCATAATCTCATAGGTCAGATGGCTCTTGAGCATACCATCCTGGTGGATACCTGCCTCATGGGCAAAGGCGTTGGCACCGACGATGGCCTTGTTGGGCTGCACGACCATACCCGTGTAGCTGCTCACCATGCGGCTGGTGCGAATGATTTGGGTGGTGTCAATGTTGGTACGCACCTTGAAGTACTGTGGCCGGGTATGAATGGCCATGACCACTTCTTCCAGTGAGGTATTGCCGGCTCGCTCGCCGATGCCATTGATGGTAACCTCCACCTGGCGTGCACCGGCCCGCACGGCAGCCAGCGTATTGGCCGTTGCCAGCCCCAGGTCATTGTGGCAATGCACCGAGAAGATTGCTCGCTCGGCGCCCGGCGTATGCTGGCGCAAGTAGGCGATCAGCTGGCCGAACTCCTCGGGTGTGGTGTACCCGACTGTGTCCGGGATGTTGAGCGTCCGGGCACCCGCGGCGATGGCCTCGCCCAACACCGTGCACAGGAAGTCCGGGTCAGAGCGCCCGGCGTCTTCAGGCGAGAACTCCACGTCCTCGCACAGGCTGCGGGCAAAGGCCACCGCCTCGCGCACCCGCTGTACACATTCCTCGCGGCTGATCTTGAGCTTGTGCGTCAGGTGGATATCGCTGGTTGCCAGGAAGGTATGCACGCGATGGCGCGGTGCCAATTTAACCGCCTCGTAGGCACGCGCGATGTCCTCGCGGTTGGCGCGCGCCAACCCGGCGATGGTCATCGGCTGCCCGGTGACGCGTCCCTCAGTGAGCGGCCCCACCTCGGCGGCAATACGCTGTACGGCCTCGAAGTCGCCCGGCGAGGCGATCGGGAAACCGGCCTCACAAACGTCCACACCCAGGCGCGACAGCTGGCGGGCGATTTCCAGTTTCTCGTGCACATCCAGAGTCGCCCCGGGTGACTGCTCTCCATCCCGCAGCGTCGTATCGAACACCAGTACCACATCTTGCGCTGTCTCGCTGCTCATAAGCCAGTTCTCCTCCGTCGTGCATTACGAGGGCGGTACGCACCCTGTTCCCACGCCGTTCGTCCACAGTGAACCCTGGTTACTCGACTTCCTTTGGGTTCAACCAGGGCATCATCTTGCGCAGCTGCTTGCCAACCTGTTCGATCTGACTGGTGCGCGCCTGGCGGCGCCGCTCGTTGAACCAGGGACGGCCTTTGGCGTTCTCTTCGATCCATTCTTCGGCATAGGCCCCCGACTGGATGTCGGCCAGCATCTGCTTCATGGTGGCGCGTGTGGCGTCGGTGATGATCTTGGGGCCACCGGTGTAGTCGCCATGTTCAGCTGTGTCGCTCACGCTGTAACGCATGTAGCTGAGCCCGCCTTGGTAGATCAGGTCAACGATCAGCTTCAGCTCGTGAAGACACTCGAAATAGGCAATTTCGGGCTGATAACCGGCCTCGACCAGGGTATTGAACGCAGACTCGATCAGGGCACTCACCCCGCCGCACAACACTACCTGTTCCCCGAACAGATCCGTTTCGGTCTCCTCGGCAAAGGTGGTTTCGATCACGCCAGCACGCGTCCCACCCAAAGCATAAGCGTAGGCCAGCGCAAAAGCTTTCGCCTGGCCGCTGGCATCGTTGTGGACTGCCAGGAGACATGGTGTGCCCTTGCCCTCTACGTACAGCTCACGCACCCGGTGACCGGGCGACTTGGGAGCGATCATGCTGACGTCCACAAAATTGGGCGGTACGATTTGGCCGAACCGGATGTTGAAACCGTGGCTGAACATAAGCGTCTTGCCGGGTTTCAGATGTTGTTCAATTG
>Ga0272448_1004490_pt1 | contig 15898 bp, 13 predicted proteins | sample YNPCB0191_FD_202220 | JGI IMG/M metagenome (GOLD analysis project Ga0272448, IMG submission 202220) | Hot spring sediment microbial communities from Yellowstone National Park, WY, United States - YNP-CB-019-1 | ecosystem: Environmental > Aquatic > Thermal springs > Hot (42-90C) > Sediment...
CTGACGAAGCCTTGCTCTTCAATGCAGAATTTACTGCGCCCCTTCAGGGGCGCGCTCCGTCACAACCGGATTGGTAGGGCGGGCAGTCCTCTGCCCGCCGGACCTTTCCGGGTGTACGGATGGCGGCGCGTCCCGCACATGCGGGACGCGCCCTACCGACTCTCTGCGCCTTTGGGCAGATTTGGCGCCCGGCGATCCTGGCCGCGGGTCTCCTACGACCGGGACGGTCGCGCGCCTGGCAATTTGGCAGATAATAACTGCACGGACGCATGAGGCCATGCGTCCCTACCATAGACGTTCGTAGGTACATTCTATGCATGCTTGACCAATGTGTCCGCAACTGGAAATGACAGGGACGCCTCGCCATCAAAAGTCGAATTTACTGCGCCCCGGATGGGCGCGCGCCTGGTCACAGCTTCGAAAGAGGCGTTCTACGAATGCCGCCCATTTTTACCCACCATGGGTGCAGCAAGACGGTCCTGCAAATGTGGGACGACAAAAACCAGGCGGTCACACACCGCCGGTACAGCCGCAGCTAAACCGATAACGGGGGCGCGCGTGTGCAGCCCTGTTATTCCGGCAACTTGAGCACTGCGCCTTGACTTGCGTTTGTAACAAGCCGCTGGTACCGCGCAAGCCAGCCCGAGACAGGCCGTTGAACCGGTTGCCAGCTTGCGCGCCGTGCTGCGAGTTCATCTGGCGACACCAGAATATCAATGCGCCGGTTCGGAAAATCTATACGTACCCTGTCACCGTCCTTGAGCAAACCGATCGGCCCGCCTTCAGCAGCTTCAGGTGAGACATGCCCAATACACGCACCTGCTGTGCCGCCGCTGAACCTGCCATCGGTGATCAAGGCAACCTTGTCGCCCAAACCCATGCCGATTATGTAACTTGTTGGTGAAAGCATTTCTTGCATGCCCGGCCCGCCGCGCGGTCCTTCGTACCGGATCACAACAACGTCACCCGGTTTAACCTTCCCGGCCAGGATGCCCGCGCAGGCGTCTTCCTGGCTTTCGAAAATTACACATGGCCCCTCAAATACAAATCCGGGGCCGCACATGGCTTTGAACTGCTCGCTGATCCCGGCTGTCTTGACAACCGATCCTTGGGGGGCAAGTTGACCGAACAAAATCGCTAGCCCGCCATCGGGCGAGTAAGCTGTGGCACGCGTCCGGATACAATCAAACGGGTCAAACCCGTCTGCTGCATCATACGGGATCACACCTGCAGTTTCGTCTGCAGCAGGCAAACGCGGCCGCATTGCGATTGCGCCGCGCCCGATCCGCCAGTTGCGGATTTTTACCTGCGTAAGTGTTCCAAGCAAACTTGGCGCACCGCCTTCGATGTTGTACTGCCAGAACAGTACTGCCGGTGCACCGCGCAAAATGCGCAGCTCGGCACGGACTGTGCCCTGAGCGCCTGTGACGATTTCTTTGATCAACTCGCTCAGGTTGGCCGCACCAGACCGCGCCTGGCCGGTATCGAGTGTGATTGTGGCGCCATCGGTAAAGAGCGTTTGCACAACTGTCCATGCCGACCGGTTTATTGCACACGCAAGACGCCAGAGTGTCAATGCGCGTTCATCCCCCGGACAAAGCCATACTGGCTTGATTGCCATCTTCAAGGTTTCGCCCTCACGCACCAACGGCACACATGTGCCCGCCACCTGCGCCACCTTCGCCCAGGGCGTGCATGTATCGGCCCGCACATCCCATTCAGCTATGTTTTGGCCGATTGTTTTGCCCGTAACGGTTTTGCATTCGGTGTTGATGAGACCCAGCCGGGCAAGCTCGCCCAGGATGGTGTGAATGCCGCCTGCACGATGCACATCCTGCAAATGGTACGGCGACGAAGGCGATACCTTGCATATGCACGGCACACGCCGTGACAACTCGTCAATTCTGGCGATGTCGTACTCGACACCCGCCTCACGCGCAATTGCAAGCGCGTGCAGTACGGTGTTTGTTGACCCGCCCATTGCCATGTCCAACACAAATGCATTGTCGAACGCATCGCGTGTTGCGATGTCGCGCGGTTTCAGGTCCAGCTTGATCAACTCCATTATTTGTCGTGCAGCCCATTGATACAGCGCCTCGCGTTCGATTGATGTGGCCAGGATTGTGCCGTTACCGGGCAAGGCCATGCCGAGCGCTTCGCACAGACAGTTCATCGAGTTTGCGGTGAACATGCCTGAGCATGAACCGCACGTCGGACATGCCGTCTGTTCGAGCCGCGCAAGCTCTTCTGTGCCGATCGAACCCGTTTGCAACCGGCCAATACCCTGGAAAACCGAGATCAGGTCTGAAGCCGCCCCCGCAGGTCTGAGTGGTTCCGGCACACCCGGTGCAGCCGCACGTTGCAAAACACCGGCTGCCATCGGCCCGCCACTGACAAATACCGTCGGGATGTTAAGTCGCATTGCGGCCATGAGCATGCCGGGGATGATCTTGTCGCAGTTCGGCACGCAAATCATGCCGTCGAAACAGTGCGCATTGATCATGCTTTCGACGCAATCGGCAATCAGCTCGCGCGACGGCAACGAATATTTCATGCCCGAATGGCCCATGGCAATGCCGTCGTCGATACCAATTGTGTTAAACACAAACGGTACACCGCCAAACTGCCGGACAAATTTCTTCAGCAGTTTGGCTACCTCGTCCAAGTGGACGTGACCGGGTATGCAATCTGTGTATGAACAACAGATCGCCACGAACGGTTTGTCGAAGTCGGCTTCAGACTCGATTACACCTGTTGCACGTAACAACGCCCGATGCGGCGCGCGTTCAATGCCTTTTTTGATTGTATCCGAGCGCATAGTTGCGGTGCACATTACACCTTGGGTACAGAAGAGTCACGCATCCATTTTGGGACTGGCAAAAAACCGCACGTGCCAAATATAGCTTCTGAAAGCGCACCCAAAAGCCCTGTTAACACACCAAAAATCACACCGAAAGACTCGACAGCCTAAACGCAATGGTCTGTGGCATCGGATCAAGTAGTGTGAACGCCAGACTGAATCCACCAGTCGAACAAAACCGTGCTTGGAAAAAAATTAATCGGCCTTTTGCCCGGTCCAAGATCAAACCTGCACATCGTTTTGCGCGCGGTGGTGAACATGTTTGGCAGGACAAAAGTTGCCTAGGCATCTCTACCACCCATTACACGGCAAAATTGGCTTGGAAAACCTGCTGCGTTCGGCTCGACAAACTCTACCACACCGGCCATCAGAGCCCACACGAACCGTTGCAAGTCGGGCCAATCCTCCAGTGCAACCGAAGCGAAATTGTAGGGTTTTGCTTCGCCAATATCTGGTCTCGGGTAAGGCGGGCAGTCCCCTACACGCTGGTCGTTTCCTGGCGTATGCATTCCGGCGTGCGGTGGATTGCGCGCCATACCTTGCTTTGCGTCTTCGCCGTGAAGGACTATAGGAGATGAAATATCCGGGTTAGCGCAGTCGTCTCGGCGAGGACGACTACCCTACCCAAGCGCGTTTGGTGGCAGCGGATTAACAGCCTCGTGAGTTTGCCACCAAAGAACACAAAGAACCCATAGGGAACGAAAGTCACATGCCCGTCTGTTTGTATCTCTCTTGGGGCGCGCAGTGTTTGATCGTTAAACCGTTGAAGCGTTAAAGCGGTGAAGCGGGTTGCAGTGAGGCGCGGTTTAGTTTTTGACGATCAAGACACTGCAGTGTGCGTGGTCGCTGATGCGGTCGGCGGTGTCGCCCAACAGCCGCCCCCACAACTCGGAATGGTCGCTGTGGCCCACAACGATCAAGTCGTAGCCGCCTTCCTTGGCGAAGTTGACGATAGTTTTGGCCGGATGACCGCGTCGGGTCTCGCACCGGATGGTGATGCCGTGTTGTGCAGCGACTTCGGCAACTTCTCTTTGGCGTTCGCGGAAGTACTCGTCCGCAGCTTCAGCTTCCCCCTCGGGTTCACCGGGCAGGTCTGAGTGCCGCGGCAACGGCTCGCGCACCCAGAGGGCGGTGATTTGTGCGTTGTATTCTCGGGCAAGCACCGCGGCGCGTTGCAGCGCCGCTTTGCCGCCTTTTGAACCGTCGTAACCAACAAGTATTTTTGTGAACATGGCTTTTAGGACTATGTTGAAGCGTTGAACCGTTGAAGCGTTAAAACGTTAAAGCGTTAAAACGTTAAAGCGTTAAAGCGTTAAAGCGTTAAAGCGTTGCGGCGTTAAAGCGTTGAATTGTTAAATCGCCGAACGGTTAAGTGCCGTTTAACGCTTCAACGATTTAACGATTCAACGATTTCTTCCGCTGTTTCGTGCTGTAAATCTTTCCCCATTCGTTCATGGTTTCAATTGTTGGTTCAAAGAACTTCTGTGCGATGAGTATGGGTACGAATGCGCTCAGAATCACGACCGTAACAAGCACGGTGTATTGTTGTTGGTCAATGATCTTGTTTTGGAGGCCGAACAGGGCCGAGATTGTGCCGAAGGTCAGCCCTGTTGACATGAGCAGCGCGGTGTAATTCGCCTCACGCGGTCGCATGTAAAACATGCGCGCCAGCGGCCACACACCGATGTACTTGGTGACCATTTTGATCGTCAGCAACACCGCGATAACGCCCAGCGCCGTCCAGAGCGCCGGTAGCGATACGAACAAACCGGCCTTGATAAAGTAGAACGGGGTGAAGATGGCGAAGGCGATACTCCGCATCCGGTGCACAAGTGTCTTGTCGCGAATGAACACGCCTGCTACAACCAGACCAAGCAGATAAGCTGGCAGGACGGCCTCGCTTTTTGCTGTGGACGCAAACCCGCCAAGGAAGAACAACACAAGAAAGAGGAATTTAACCTCCGGCTCGCTGACGCGCGTTGCGCCGAGTCGCGTGATGATATGTTGCGTCCATTTCGGCATGAACCAGAGCGTGACGGTTGTGACTACGATGAACACCACCAGCCAGAGATTAAAGTCGGCGAACAACACGCCTAACGCCAGCACCGTGCCCAAATCTGTGATGAAACATGCTGCCAGCAGCGTCTTGCCCAGCGGTGTGCTGCCAAGCCCGCTTTCGACCATGACGGCGTAAACGACGGCGACTGAAGTGGTTGAGAGCGCAATGCCGGCGATCCAAGCCTGACGCAACGGCCAGCCGAGAACAAACTGCGCGAAGAACCAGACACCGAGGAACGGCAGAAGAAACGAGAGAATGCCAATGCTCATGCTGGGGCGCAAACTTGCGCGTAGGGATTGCGGATCAATTTCTGCGCCTGCCAGAAACGTGAGCACGCCGCTGCCGAGCATGGCAAGGAAGTTGGTCCATTCGGTTGTGTGAAGCAGCGGTGCTTGGTTGGCGGTGTGTAAGTTCCCCACGATGACGCCGACGAGGATTTCGACAAGTGCAACCGAAATGCCGAGTCGGATGGAGATCAGGCTGGCAATGAAGGCCAGCCCCATCCAGAACGCCGCGATGAACCAGATATTTTTCAGCATAAACACAAGCTCCCGCCAAAAGCGGTTTTTGGCAGGAGTCATCAGCACTGAACCCGGTTCAGGCGGTTTACCCCAAACTTGTTTCTTTCGGGGACGGCAAACTCCATTGCCGACGCCTGAGAATGTATCGCACAACGGCTGTGTTGGCAAGCCTGCGGTGTGCACCTTTGCGAGGTGCACACTTGCGTTGGGGCAGACTTGGGTTTAGTATGGGCGCAAGTTTGGTTGCATGAAGTTGTTGGCAAAAACTGGAGAAACTGAACCATGACGAAGATCAAAAGCATTTTGGCGCGTGAGATACTGGATTCACGCGGGAACCCAACTGTTGAAGTTGACGTGACGCTCGAGTGCGGTGCAGCAGGTCGCGCTGCTGTGCCTTCGGGGGCAAGCACAGGCGAAAATGAAGCTCTCGAGCTGCGCGACGGCGACAAAAACCGGTATCTGGGCAAGGGCGTTCAAAAAGCCGTCGCCAATGTAAACACCAAAATTGCACCTGCGTTGTGTGGCCTGGACGCACTGGATCAGCTCACCGTTGACCGCACAATGCTCGAGCTGGACGGTACTGAGACAAAGTCTAAGCTCGGCGCAAATGCGATCTTGGCGGTGTCGCTTGCCACTGCCAAGGCCGGTGCGGCTGCGCTTGGTCAACCGCTTTTCCGGTACCTTGGCGGGCCGAATGCGAAGGTGTTGCCAGTGCCGATGGCGAACGTGATAAATGGCGGGGCGCATTCGGATGCACCGATTGATTTTCAGGAGTTCATGATCATGCCGCTGGGTCTGCCGACCTTTAGTGAGGCTCTGCGCGCAATTGTCGAGACATTTCATGCGCTTAAGGCGGTGCTAAAAAAGCGCGGGTTGAGCACCGCCGTGGGCGACGAGGGTGGGTTTGCACCGAACCTAAAAAGTGCCGAAGACGCAATCGAGACAATACTGCAGGCGATCAAAAATGCTGGGTACAAGCCCGGCAAAGACATTTATCTGACGCTTGATCCTGCAGCATCGGAATTTTACGCCGGCAACGGCAAATATACCTTCAAGAAAAGCACGGGCGAGACCATCACCGGCGACGAGCTGATAAACCTGTACGTTGAGCTTGTGAAGAAGTACCCGATTGTGACCATCGAAGACGGTTGCGCCGAGAACGACTGGGCGACATGGAAGAAATTGACTGACAAGCTCGGCGACACAATCCAACTTGTTGGCGATGACGTGTTTGTGACGAACGTGAAGTTCTTGCGCAAGGGTATCGAACAAGGGGTTGCCAATGCGATTCTTGTGAAGGTGAATCAGATCGGTTCGTTGACCGAGACACTTGACTGCATTGAGTTGGCAAAGACAAACGCGTACAGGTGCGTGATCAGCCATCGCTCAGGTGAAACCGAAGACTCGACCATTGCGGACATTGCAGTTGCGACCAACTGCGGCCAGATCAAGACCGGCAGCTTGAGCAGATCAGATCGCCTGGCCAAATACAATCAACTGCTACGCATCGAACAGATGCTGGGCAAGAACGCCATTTACGCCGGGCAGAGTGCACTGGCGAAAAAGTGCTGAGAAAAGGGAAACCGACTTACATACCCCGGTACGGCGTAGAATTGTACCGGTGCACCTGAGTGCATGGTCGGTGGTGATCGAGCGGCGGTTTGGCCGGGTTGAAGCTATTCGAGCAGCACGGAAAAAATGTACGCAAAACAGGTTGCATTTGAGGTGGAAAACCGGTAAAAGCAAGCCATGAAGAAAGCAATTGCAATTGCAACAGTGGCATTGGTTGTATCGGCTATCTGTGCCGAGGAAGCTGGATTCCAGCTTTCACTGACGCCGGATGTGGCGATCCATTCGCGGACAACCACAATTCGGGGTGTATCAATTGGCATCTGGAGCGAAAATCCGCAGCACAGTTTTACGCTCGGTTTTGTGAACGGTAGCACGGGTGAAAGCTCCGGATTTAGCTGGGCATTCATCGCCAATTACGCAGATTCGTACAAAGGCGTACAATGGGGACTTGTAAACGTGACGAAGACAAGCTTCGTTGGTTGGCAAAGCGCATGGGTGAATTACTCGCGTGGCACATGCAACGGGCTGCAGACCGGGCTAGTTAATATTGCCCAGGATTTCAAAGGCCTGCAGTGGGGCACAATAAACTACGCAGATAACCTGAAAGGCGTGCAGATCGGCGTGTTAAACATCGCAGTGAACAATCCGTGGTTCAAAGAATTCCCGAACAAGCTTGCCACCGGGTTCCCGATTGTTAACTGGTCGTTCTAGAGAAGTAACCAAAAGAACAATCGCACGACACAATTCAAACCGGAAGTTGGGCAACCGACTTCCGGTTTTTTGATGCCGGATGTTGTGTTGGACTCGATGTTGCATTTCTACTGCACTGCACTTGCCAAAGTGGCAATCACGCAACCCATCACAAAAATGTGAACTCCAAACCGCAACGCAGTTGGACGTTGTCTGTGCGGTAGCACGGCACTCTGACAGTTAAGCTGCTAACCTATGCACTCGGGATTGTGATGGGGATTCAACACAATTTTTGCTTTTACATTGCGAGCTTGAGAAAAGTCGAATGTACAACCGCCCAGGTCCCATGCTCTCGTAACTCCGCACGCCAAAAGCATTGCAGTTGAGGATCCACACTTCCGTGCGTCGAGCGGGTGTTGGACCTTCACCGGCGGGAGGAGTCATAGCTGGGGCCTGGTGTCAACTGCAGAATCTGGGTTCATGCAATTGATGGTTGGGCGGGTCCGATGAGAACCCGGTCCATGCAATATCACCCTCCAGTTTGATTTATACGGTAGGTCGAGTTTTACCTCGACCAATTACGGCGCGCAGTTGAACTACGCGCCCTACCCGAGTTCAGTTTTTACCGAGCAAAACCATCTAAGAAACCCTGGAGGGCGACGCGCTGCATCAGTAAAGGCTAGCGCCGCGCCAAACTGGTTGCAATGGAGCGCAGTTTCACATGTGCCAGATGCCGAATGAGGTTGAAGCCTTTCGGCTGCACTCGAGCGAGTTGAAAGCGGTGCTGTTGTACCACACTGCTAAACCTCTCGTCCGATTCCTCACCGCAGGGGCGCGGAGGCGCAGAGGAACCGAAATTTTGGATTCTGTAGCGCCTGTGCGTGACCAGCCATCGTGGCAGTCACGCAGTCGGGGAAAGTCGTGCTGCACCTTGCTCAGGAAACCGGCCCGCGTTCGCACAACGCCGCTACAGAATTGGTGGACCGGCGCGCGCCCCTCCGGGGCGCAGTTTCACATGTGCCAGATGCCGTACGAGGTTGTAGCCGCTGGGCTGTATTCTGGGCTGGAACGAAAGCGGTGTCGGCGCTCGTTGACGCTCGCTCTGCCACTGCACACCAAAATCTCTCGTCTAACAGGGTGTTGAAAAAATCATTTTCTGAGGAAAAAACATGCAAAAATCCCAATGTTTTCGAGGGTCGGTTTTCCAAAACAGCCATTTTTCAACTGCCTGCTAATTCTTCATCGCGGAAACGCTGAGGCGCAGAGTTAAGGTATGGCGCACAGTCCGCTGCGCGCCGGTGTTGGTCACGCAGACTCGGCCTCGTCGGCTTGAATCTTGTTTTCCGCGCTCCAACGAACGCGGCTACGGAGTGCGCCCCTCTGGTGCGCAGAGGCCGTGTTTGGTTAGCTGAACCGAGCGTGCTGCCGGCGTCTTGCCGACAGTTGAAATTGGTTTGCGGACGTCTTCGGCGAGGTGTCCCTACCATTCTCAGTTGTGCGCACGTTTGTTCAGCGTGCATGAATTATCCCTACGAACGTCTATGGTAGGGGTGCATGGCCGTATGCGTCCGCATTTTTAACGCAAAGGCGCGGAGATGCGGAGTCAAGGTGGGGCAGGCAGTCCACTGCGCGCCGAATCGCGGTGGGCAGCAGACTGCCCGGCCAACCGGTGATCGGGTTTTGACGAAGCGAAACCATCTAACACGGATGTTTCACGCGTTTTACGTTGCGCAGACGTCAAAGTTTATGGCCTGCCTACCTACCTGTTTGCGTCTGATAACCATGCAGGTGCTCGGCTTAGCGCAGGCAGGGTATTGTGTCCCATTTATCGCTTCAACACTTTAACGCATTACGCATCCCCGCACGCGCTCAACCTAGCGCAGCGAGGCCGCAAAGCAGGTTTATCCCGCAACGCGCGCCGCGCCACAACGGTTTAGCGCCGCCAGCACTGCAAGTTCGTGAAATATCCGGGTTGAGGTGGGAGGCGTCAATGAAAGGATTACAAATGTGCGAGGTTTCGTCCACGGTTGCTTTTGCAGGTTTTGAGACACACCAGCCGTGAGCGATCCGAAAAACCAGCCGGTCTTTGTCCGCACAGATACAGCTTGGTATGCTTTCTCGGCGCCGGTACAAGGTACTGGGCGCTATTCTGTACTAGCGAGCAATGCTTGACTTGTTGTGTGTCGGAGGCGAAATAACAGGGCAAAATGCTCAGCGCACATTTCATCCCTGCTGCACAACCTGAGTCGCGCAGGCTGCTAATTATGATGCACGGGCTTGGGGACAGTTACGCAGGTTATCTTTGGTTGCCCGATGCACTCGGCCTGGCCTGGCTGAATTATCTCATGCCAAATGCGCCCGACGAATATTTCGGAGGCTATTCATGGTTCGATTTTACCGGTGACATTGTCCCCGGGGTGCGCCGCAGCACGAGACTGCTTTTCGAACTGTTAGATGAACAACGTGCAAAGGGTTACCCAACCGAACAGACCGTCCTAGGCGGGTTTTCACAGGGCGGCTTGATGGCCTTAGAAGTTGGATTGCGGTACCCGCATCGGTTAGCGGGCGTGATTTGCCTGAGCGGCTACGTGTGCGAGCCAGAACAACTTGTGCGTGAGCTGTCACCTGTGGCAAAACAGCAACGAATCCTCGTCACGCACGGTACATTCGACCCGCTGCTTCCATTCGACCTTGTGAAAAAACAGATCAACATGCTCAAGGCTGCCGACCTAAACATTCAATGGCACGAATTTAATAAAGACCATACAATCGCAGGTGAGGCTGAGCTTGAGTTGATCCGAAATTTTGTATGCGCGTGTTTTGAACAGCAAAAAGGCCGTGCCGCAAAATAGCCATCTGTACCGATACAACACGGTGAAGTTGTCATGGTCATTTTGACACCGTTGCCGTTCACGTTGCGTGGTGTGGGCCGGTTTGCCACCGTGCCGGTACGCCAATTGTTTTTGACTGAGCTGGTGGTTGCTCTGGGGCTGGCGTGTGTCTTTGGGTGGTTTGCGAATGCAACGTGGTTCAGCCAGATTACTGCTGCTATTTGCAATCTGCCTGCTCGTGGCGAACTCAACCGTGGGGTGTTTGTTTGGCACGGTGATTCACCGGTCCAACTGGCCGGTAGCAAGTTCGTTGCATTTGCAATTGACCTGAACCACGAAGCTGAGCTTGGCCACGAGGCGGACCTATGCGTCGAATTTGGCCGTGAAGAAATTCAATTGCATTCGCTGCTCGGGTACGTGCGCCTCGACTACCCCAGGAACTGGCATGTTACAATCGAACGCGCGCAGCTCGAACCGTGGTGGCGGGCTTGGGCACCGGCAATTCTTGCCTGTACATGTGCGGTGGTGGTACTACTGCTGTTTGTGGTTTGGACTGTGTTGGGCGCAGTGTATACGTGGCCGGCCGCATTGATTGCTTTTTTGGCAAATCGGCGGCTTGACCTTTCGGGCGCATGGAGACTTGCCGGCGCAGCGCAGATGCCAGGGGCTGTCATGCTTGGTCTGGGCATCGTGTTGTACGGGATCGGTTGGCTTGACCTGGTCAGGTTCGGCGGCTGTGTTGTGCTGCAATTTTTGGTTGGGTGGTTTTTTGTGCTGGTTGCGCCGTTGACTTTGGAACGGCTTGTATCGCCCGAAATTTTCCGGGGTAACCCGTTTGCACAGACCCGAACCACCACGCCGGATGCTGAACCTGGCGTGCAGCATGATCAAAACCATCAATAACCGTGCGAATAACCCACAGCACAACAAATCTCTCCCAATACCAGTGCGCTGCGTGTTACATGTCTGGTGCGTTACCGGCTCGAACCGCGCTCTCGCCGCGTGGCCAAGCTCGAGTGCCCGGCGCCGTCCGAGCCATAAATGTGTTCGAGGCACGACCCGGCGCAACCCGCCGCATTGCGGATGATTCAGCTTGGTCAAGTGAACCACAACATTCAATTGCGGCAGTTTGAAATCCGAAATGTCGAATCTGAAATCGCCGGATTGGTCAAATGAACCGCAGCCTGCCATTGCGCAGCCGGACAAGTTTGACTAGGTTGACGCCGTGAGCTGGGTAAGGACAATTGCAACAATTGCTTTTGCGGCTGTAATCGCGCTTGCTGTTTGTGGCTGCGGTCCGTCCGACCAGCGCACCGCAGACGAACAAAAAGAACCGTATTTTTTGCTCGGTAAAAAGAAGGCTGCCATGCTCGATTACAAAGGCGCAGCGGAAGCATTCGAAAAAGCACTCGAATTTAACCCGCGCAATGCATCGGCGCATTTCGAGCTTGCGCTGCTTTACGAGAAGGACGAGACGGATCTAGTGGGTGCAATTTACCATTTCGATCGGTACCTGCGGTTGCGGCCCGACGCGCCCAATGCAGGTATTGTCAAGGACAGGTTATTGCGTTGCAAACAGTTGCTGGCAAGCAGTGTGCAGCCGGTTTCACCCGCACCGGCCTTGCAGCGCGAACTTGAACGGCTCACCATCGAGAACCGCGAGCTGCGCCGGCAACTCGATGCGTGGCAGACGCACTACACGATAACCCAACAACAACAGCAGGTCCGGGCAACTGCGACAGAACCCGCCCCTGAACAAACTGCTCGCGCGGCAGTAGCGCAGCCTGTTGCCACCGTCCAGATTGCCCAGGCGCCACGCGCCGTGCAACAGGCGCCCGCAACATCCGCCAGTGTCCGAAAACATATCGTGCAACCCGGCGAGTCGCCGTACTCGATCGCACGCAAATACGGGGTGAAACTAGATGCGTTGCTTGGGGCGAACCCGGGTATTGACCCGCGCAGGTTGCGCGTGGGTCAAACCCTCACCATTCCTGCGCAATAACACTTTTTGGGTTCATGCGGACAAATCTGGTTCTTGCGTTGTTGGGGGTTTTTTGGGCAGGCATGAACGTGCTGTTGTGGCGTGCCGAGTTCGGCCGACACACGTTGTTTGCTGGTGATGTCCCGGTCGAGGTTGTCTGGCAAAAAATTTTAACCGCCCAGGACAGTTCGCCGCTGGAAATCCGACAACGTGGCAGGCGAATCGGATTTTGTCGCTGGACAACAACCGTCGAGGAAGCGCCTCCAACCGAACCGTCGGGGGCCGGTCCGGAAGGACTCGTCCGAAGGCTCGTCGGGTACAAGGTTGAGCTGGAGGGAAACGCTGCTTTGGGCGGGCTACCCGACCGATTGCGGTTTGACGCCGAGGCAAAGTTCGATGCGAACCACAACTTGACTCGGGTTCGAGTGCGGTTGGGGTTGCTATCGGCCGGTTTCGAGATTTTGGCAAATGCCGCAGATGAGTCAGTCCAGCTCTCCTTCGATGACGGTTCGGGCAGGCTCACAACGCGAACATTCAAGTTTGCTCAGTTGCGTAACCCAGCGTTGCTTGGCGAGCAGTTGTTTGGGTCGGACCTGAGCGAACCGTCGTTGCTTGGCATGCTTCTGCCCGGGTTAGACAACGCACGTGCATTGGCCGCACAATTCACCTGCCGCGCAGAAAATGACTGGCTCAGGATCGGTCAGGCAACAATACGCGCCTACAAGGTCGAAGTGCAACTGCCAAACCGGCGGAAAGCCGTGGTCTATGTGAGTCGTGTGGGGGAAATCCTCCGGGTCGAGTTGCCGGGCGAACTCAGGCTGACAAACCAGCAGTTGATCCCGATGTAACCTAAACACAGGCACTGCTGATGATTGAACTGGAGCATGTGGTGAAGAAATTCGGCGACCTGGTCGCAGTTGACGACCTGAGCTTGCAAATTGCGCAGGGTGAATTTTTCGCTTTGCTGGGGCCAAATGCAGCGGGTAAAACAACCACACTCAAGATTCTTGCCGGTCTGCTCAAGCCAACCTCGGGCACGGCCCGCGTGTGCGGCTTTGACGTGCAGTCACACCCGCTCGAGGCAAAACGACGTATGGCATACGTACCGGATTTCCCGTTCTTGTACGAGAAGCTCACGCCGTGGGAATTCTTCAGGTTCACAGGCCAGTTGTTCCTCATGCCAGAAGACCAAATCCAAGCGCGCGCGCGTGCGCTTGTCGTGCGGTTCAACCTCGAGCCGTACCTGACCAAGCCGATCGAAAGTCTATCGCACGGTACGCGCCAGAGGGTGGTGATTGTATCTGCGCTGTTGCACGAGCCTGAGGTGTTCATCATTGACGAGCCGATGGTCGGACTCGACCCGCAACATGCGCGTGTTGTCAAGGACATTCTCAAAGAACGCGCCGCAGCAGGTATGACAGTGCTCATGTCAACACACGAGCTGAGTGTGGCCGAAGAACTGTCCGACAGGATCGGCATCATCAACAATGGCAAGTTAATTGCCGTTGGTACACCGGAACAACTGCGCAGACAGGCCGGTGCAACAGGGCCGTTGGAGCGAATTTTCTTGATGCTCACGGCTCGGAATCAGGCTCAACCCTCAACCAATGAATAACCAGCCCATACTGATCCCACTTGGCAATTGCTTTTGCATGACCGTGCCTGTGCCGCGCGCGATATATTGGCGATCTAATTGCCGAGCCAGCCGAGGGTACCACCACTCCAAGTCGTATTGGTGACATTGTATCAAGCCCGCTTTCGAACGTGTTTCCTAACGGCACTCTTCTAGCCCGGATATTTCGCGAACTTGCAGTGCCGGCGGCGCTAAACCGTTGTGGCGCGGCGCGCGTTGCGGGATAAACTTGCTTTGCGGCCTCGCTGCGCTAGGTTGAGCGCGTGCGGGGATGCGTAATGCGTTAAAGTGTTGAAGCGATAAGTGGGACACAATACCTGCCCTGCGCCAAGCCGAGCACCTGCATGGTTATCAGACGCAAACAGGTGGGTAGGCAGGCCATAAACTTTGACGTCTGCGCAACGTAAAACGCGTGAAACATCCGGGCTAGCCGTTGGTACAATTGCTTTGACGGTGCTTCTTATCCTCTGTTTACGGGGTTGTACCGTTGCGGCGGCGCAACCTCCTCGAGCTGGGATTGGGAAAATCCGTATTTTTCACAGGCTGCAATCCGTATTTTTCCAAATTGCGATAAAAAAGAGGCTGACTGACTGTTTTGTGACATGTTAAGGTTCTGGCGGAATTGGCTAACGAAATAATAGTCGAGCTTGACAAATCGTTTCTATGAAAAGAACGTGGGCGCAATTGTTGTTTTCGTTCGGGTTCGCCGGCTGTTGCATCGCAACTTGTGCATTCGCAGCCGCATCAGCTCAGAAAACCGACGCGGCCATGGCTGGGCTGATCGAGCGCATGCCGGCATCACAAACAACCCCGGTGTCGGTCCAAAATTTGTCGGTAATTGATGCGTCTGATACAGTTGCCGTACATGACCAGACCAGCACAAGCGGCACGGGCAAAATCATCAAACCTAAGGTCGTTAATGAACCGCCTGTGATCGGAGTTAACCCGGTTACTTTCCAGCGTGAACGCAACTCGACTTGGAAGATTCGCGTGTCTGCCCTGCTGACGGCTGCTCAGGTGACTGATCCCGATGACGATCCATTAACAATTTGCGGCATAAGCAGCCCGACAACAAATGGTGGCACAGTTGTTCTGAACGGTACGTTCATCTATTACACGCCGCCCGCAACAAACGGGAACGTGACCGACAGTTTCACTTACACCGTCTGTGACATTTTTGATGAGGGTGTCGAAGGCATGGTAGTGTTAACTGTTCCTGCCCTGCCACCTGCAGGCGCAACAATAAGCGCGCAACCAACCAACGGCGTCGTGCACGTTCAGTTCAGTGGAATTCCAGGTCAGCTCTATGCCGTCCAACGTGCCACAAACATGATTGAGCCGGTTTACTGGGTCACTCTGACCAATATCGTCGCCGACGCATACGGCAGGTTCGAGTACTACGATACAAACCCGCCGCCCGGGGCAGCTTTTTACAGAGCCGCGGTACCATGAGACCGCATCGTAACGCCAGCACAAACAGTCCAGCCGGCCGCCGGGCAGGATAACCTTGCCGGCGCCACTCTAGCGGATAGCCCGAATCCGGCAAACGCATTTTTTGGGTGTGCATTTGGCTTGGACAAACCGCAGTCGGTTGTAAGCATCTGATTACCAACGGTTGGCGGTTGTACCAAACGCATTACACCTAACCCGGATTTTTCTTGAAAAAAAGTTGTAACGGTGTTCTCGGCCCATTGTCTATTGGGTAAATATGAACAAAACCAACACCGTTACCGCAGGCACAGTTTGTACCC
>Ga0272448_1004493_pt1 | contig 15883 bp, 13 predicted proteins | sample YNPCB0191_FD_202220 | JGI IMG/M metagenome (GOLD analysis project Ga0272448, IMG submission 202220) | Hot spring sediment microbial communities from Yellowstone National Park, WY, United States - YNP-CB-019-1 | ecosystem: Environmental > Aquatic > Thermal springs > Hot (42-90C) > Sediment...
CTCGCTAAACCCTTGAGATTTCATTAGATTGATTTGATACTTTAATTTATCTGGTTCAAGTATACCGTTTAAGAACCAGAAAGGGAAAGGAGCATTAAAAGCAGGGATTAAAGAGAAAAATCCCATCTAAACTTAAAATTTATTTTATCAAACCAAGCATTAATATAGAGACTATAAGAGATAAAATTGCATAGAACTCAGGGAAAGCAGCAAGAACAAAAGTCTGACCGAAGACATTATGTCCTGCAGCATAAGCAGCAAGTCCAGAAGCGCAAATTTTTCCCTGGTAGATTGCAGAGACAAGGCATGCAATACCAACAGCAAGTCCTGCACCCAAAGTTATACCGCCTGCAAATAAAGACATATCAGGAAGAGTGGCAATCTTACTTGAATATAGGATATATGCAACAAAACTATAAAGGCCTTGAGTTGCAGGTGGAGAAGCCATACCGAGTCCTGCACCAAATGCTTCTGGCTTTTTTTTAATAAGGCCCATTGCTGCCTGACCTGATATTACAAGTCCTACAGCAGACCCTGTCATTGCAAGACCTATCATTAAGCCTAAACCGGCCATAGCTAAAACATAACCCATTTAAATGACCTCCTGTTAATTTTAATTTTTTGTCAAAGGTTTATAAAGTCGTCCACCCCATGAAAAATCAAGATTTTGAAAAAATTCTACAAATGTAAGACGCAAAGGGTGAACACCTGCACCTATCATAGCAAGAAGAAAATTTAACGAATGTCCAATTATTAGAATTAAAAAAGCACCAAGTCCTGCAAAGACAAGTCCTATACCTGTCTTTCCATTGACAATCATTCCTGCAAGGAAATTAAAAGCTCCACCCAAAAGGCCTCCTGTAAGTCCAAGTGCAAATATTCTAAGATATGAAAGTATATTACCGAATATTCCTGTAATTGAATTATAAAGATCCACAATAATCATTATAATTCTATCTCCGCCTTTTTTATCAGCATTTGAAAATAAGATATTAAGAGGAAAAGATCCAAAGAACATTATTTTACCAACAATAAAAGGGACTTTAAGCAAAAGAGAACCAAAGTTTATTCCAAGAGCAGAGAATCTTCCTATTCCTAAATTAAGGAAATTAATATGGGCACCGCATACAAGTGCTCCAAGAGTAAAAAATATAAAAGATAAAGGTACTGCTGCACCTTTAATTCCTGAACTTTTTATTTTATTAACAGTTCTGATTATAAAAGCAAGCATAATTTGTATAAATCCTATAAGAAGAGCAAAAGGCATCATAGGATAAAATGTACCTTTTTCTGTTTTTATTGAAGATAGAATAAGTTTTTCACCGCCGGATGAAAAAATAGCAGGGCCTGGAATTTTATCTCCTGCAGCAATAGTTATACCGAAGAAACTATTTAAAAGAGTTCCTGCGATCATTGTTGATATTCCAAGAAATATCCCAAGAAGAGCAAAACCTTTAAATTTCTTTGGGACCTTTATATATAAAAATAAAGAAAGAAGAAATAAAATCAAACCATAAGCGAGATCTCCGATACAGAGTCCAACAAACATCATCATAAAAGGAGCAAAAAAAGGTGTCGGATCTATTTCATTGTAATTTGGTAAACCATAAAGTTGCATTATAGGTTCAAACAATTTACTGAAGAAATCATTTTTAAGTACAATAGGAGGATTATCTTCAGGTAAAGGTTGTGAAAGTTCAAACCAGACTTTTTCTTTTTCAAGAAAAGACTTTATTTTTTCTTTAGAATATTCAGGGATCCATCCTAAAAGATATAGAATTTTTCCTTCAGCATATTCAGAAAGACTCTGCATTGCTATTTCAAGTCTAAGGTTACTTAACAATTCATCTTTTTTTCTCTCAAGAGAAAAGAGATATTTTAAAAAATTTTCTTCTTTTTTTTCAAGTTCATCAATTTTTAAAGAGATATCTTTTATATCATCTTTTAATTTTGAAAGTGAAAGTTCAGGTAATTTTATTTCTTCAACAGATTCTATAGATTCTATGTTGGGACTGGAAGATCCTTCTTTAAAAAAGATTACTGCTCTTACAATCTTTTTATCATAAGATATAGGGATAAAGTTAATCTCTTGTGAAATTTTATTCCAAATACGTGTTGGTATTTCATAAAATTTTATATATATACCTTCATTTGAAAGTTTATAAATAAGTTCAGGATCAAAATCTCCCCATTTTGAAAGAAGTTCCATTTCTCTTATAAGATTAGTCTTTTTTGTTTCTAAAATCTGTTTTTCTCTTTCAACAGTTTCCCATTCTTCAACTATCTTTTCTATATTGTTATATATATCTTCATTTACTCTTTTTATTTTTTTTTCTTTAATCTTTTTATGCAAAGATAAAATTATCTGTTCTATTTTTTTAAGTAAAGATTGGGTCTGTTCTATATTTTTTGAAGAAATTTCTGCTTTTTCTTCAACATGTACTATTCCGAGATCTCTTAAATTTTCTAATATTCTTGTTTTATCTTTATAGTACAAAAGAAGATGAAGTTTCAACATTTTTACAATCATTTAACTGCTCCTGTATTTACCACAAGTTTTGCTTTTAAAATTTTTTGTGAAGCTTTTGAAAGATTCTCTTCATCTTCAAGAAATCTCTTTATTTTAATTATTGCTTCCTGATATTCAGGGATCTGTACTTTTTCATAAAGGTTAACTTTTTGTGTTGTTTTTCTTCTTGCAAACTCAAGTATTTTAAGTCTCTCTTCGTATATTTTTAATTTTATTGTAAGAGAAACCATTTCTTTTATAATTTCAATTCCGTCCGGAATCCATGACTGATTATTAAACAAACTAAACTCTTCAATTTCAAAATCAACACCTCCCAGTTCTGGAGTCCTTATGCCTGCTATTTTCTTTTGAACTATATTTATTTTAATATCTTTAAACAATTCATTCGGGAACTCATTCCAAAGTCTAAATTCTTTTTCAACATTCTTTTTTTTATTTTCAATTTCATTCTGTAAAACTTTTAAAGCATCTTTTGCTTTTTTCACTTCAAATCTCAAAGCAGATTCTTTTGCTTTAAGAGTGGGGAGAGCATTCAATCTTATCTTCAATTCTCTGTTCAACTGTTGAAGATAGGTTTTATTATACTGAAATTTTATAGCCATTCAATCAAACCTTTTTTTATTTAGGCCAGTATTTATCAGTCAACTCTTTTCTTATAGCAACTTCTTCTTTTGAAAAATATTTACCAAACAATTCCCATGCTTTATTTAACATTGTTTCTATCTCGATATTTACATCTATTGCAAGAAGTTCTCGTGAATAATCCTTAGCAAAATCAAGACATCTTTTATCATAATCAGTAAGATCGAATCCGTTTTCAAGTTTAGTTTTTGCATTTGCAGCATCTGCAAAAAGTCTTACTGCAGCATTCATAACCTGTGGATGATCTTCTCTTGTTTTTTTACCGATTACAAGTTGTTTTAAACGAGAAAGAGATCTAAAAGGATCTATTATAACTTTTGCTACATCAGTATCACGTCTAAGATAGAGTTGTCCTTCTGTTATATAACCTGTATTATCTGGTATTGCATGAGTTATATCTCCGCCTGAAAGTGTAGTAACAGCGACAATTGTTATTGAGCCACCAGAAGGAAGTTGAACTGCTTTTTCATAAATCTTTGCAAGATCTGAATAAAGAGATCCTGGCATAGAATCTTTTGAAGGAATCTGGTCCATTCTATTAGAAACTATAGCCAGTGAATCTGCATACAGAGTCATATCAGTTAATAAAACAAGAACTTTAGCATTTTTTTCTACAGCAAAGTATTCTGCTGTAGTAAGACACATATCTGGTATAAGGAGTCTTTCTACAGGAGGATCTTCTGTAGTATTCATAAAACATATTATACGATTAAGAGCGCCTGCATTTTCAAAAACATTACGATAATAAAGATAATCATCGTTAGACATTCCCATACCGCCAAGGATAATTACATCAGCCTGAGCACGAAGAGCAACTGTTGCCATAACCTGATTAAAAGGCTGATCTGGATCTGCAAAGAAAGGAATCTTCTGTCCTGTAACAAGAGTATTATTAAGATCTATTCCTGCAATTCCTGTTGCAATAAGTTCTGAAGGTTGTTTTCTACGGACTGGATTTGCAGAAGGACCGCCAATCTCTCTTTCTTCTCCTTCAACAGGAGGTCTTCCATCAATAGGATCTCCATATGCATTAAAGAAACGGCCTCTCATTTCTTCACTTACCTTAACAAAAGGAGGACGTCCTGTAAAAACTACCTCAGCATTTGTAGCTATTCCCTGGGTACCTGGGAATATTTGAAGAGTAACTTTATTACCTATAATTTTAACAACCTGAGCAGGTCTTCCTGCAATATAAGCCATCTCTTCATTTTTTACTCCTTCAGCTTCAACAGTACAGGTTGCTTTAGTTATATTTTCTATCTTTGTATAGATTCTCTGAAAAGCTTTTGTTTTATAAGAAGAAACAAGGGTCACGATATCCTCCTTTCAGCCAAAACAGATTCAAGTTCAGATTCAAACTCTTTAAACTTTTTACTCTGAAACTCCTGATAATTCATCTGTTTTAAAATATTTATTATTTTTTTAAAGAAAAAACCTACTTCTTCAAAATTTTCAAAACGATATTGTGCCTGACAAATTCCAATTATTTTATTAACCATATACTTCTGACGTTCAAGAGGAGTTGAGGCATCAATTTTATCAAAAGCATCCTGCTGTAAAATTACAAAATCAATAACTTCTGCTTTATAAAAATTTTCATGATATTCAATTGGGACACCGTCATCACCAAGTATATTTATCTGATCTTTTGCTTCTTTTCCACGAAGCAAGATATCTTTAAGAAGAAGGATTTTATTTACCCATCCTGGTTCAAGAGTTTTATCAAAATATTCTATTACTTCAGAATATTCAAGATATTTAGAATAACTTTCAATTGGATCTATTGCAGGATATCTTTTACTATCAGCCCTTGCCTGAGAAAGAGCATAAAAACATCTTGCAGCTTTTTTTGTTGCTTCTGTTACTGGTTCTTTAAGATTTCCTCCTGCAGGACTAACAGTACCTACAAAAGTAATAGAACCTGTCTTTCCGTTATTAAGTTTAACAAAACCAGCACGACTATAAAAGTTAGAGATAATTGCAGGAAGATCCATTGGGAAAGCATCAGGCCCTGGGAATTCTTCCATACGGTTAGACATTTCACGAAGAGCCTGAGCCCAACGAGAAGTTGAATCTGCAAGAAGAAGAACTTTAAGTCCCATCATTCTATAATATTCTGCTATAGTCATTCCTGTATATACAGATGCTTCACGAGCAGCGACTGGCATATTTGAAGTATTACATACAATTATAGTTCGTTCCATAAGTTTTCTTCCTGTTCTTGGATCTTCAAGTTGAGGAAATTCTGTAAATAGTTCTACAACTTCGTTTGCTCTTTCACCGCATGCAACAACTATTATAAGATCAGCATCAGCATATTTAGATAAAGCATGTTGTAGAACAGTCTTTCCGCATCCAAAAGGTCCTGGAATAAAACCAGTTCCACCTTCCATTATTGGATTTAAAGTATCTATAGTTCTCTGTCCTGTTTCAAGTATATTAAAAGGTCTTAATTTTTCTTTATAATCTTTTATTTCAACCTTAACAGGCCATTTAATCATCATTGAGACATCAATAGTTTTTCCATCCTTTCCTTCAAGGACTGCTATAGTATCTGAGGTTTTATATGTTCCATTTTTCACTATAGATTTAACTTTAAATTTTCCTTTAAGACCGAAGGGCACCATAATTTTATGTGCAATCCATCCTTCCTGAACTTCACCAAGCCAGTCTGCTGACTCAACAGTATCATTCTCTTTAACAAGAGGAGTAAAATCCCATTTTTTATCAAAATCAAAAGGTGGCGTATATACTCCTCTTTTAAGATAGACTCCTTCCATCTTTTCAAGATCATTTTGCAATCCATCATATTTTTTTGAAAGCATACCAGGCCCTAAAGTTACTTCAAGCATATGTCCTGTAAATTCAACAGGTGCACCTATGGTAAGTCCTCTGGTACTTTCAAAGACCTGGACAAAAACATTATCACCTGAAATTCTTATCACTTCTGCCATTAGTTTTTGTCCTGAGAGATTGATATAACATATTTCATTTTGACTTACAGGTCCATCAACCTTTACAGTTACAAGATTTGATACAATTCCTATAGTTTTTCCTTGTGTTGCCATGAAAAACTCCAATTATTTAAATTCTAAGCAATTTTTATTGCCTTATTCTGTGTCAAAACAGAGATTAAATTTTCAAACTTTTTCTTACCTTCAACAGGATCCAGTTTCATCCATCTCTCGGCAATACAAAACTTTACAAAAAAAGCCAGTAGGGTTTCAACTCCGAAATGATAAAGGTAAGAAAGTTCATCAAGTTTTTCCCATTTAATCTCATCTATTATTTTTTCTCTTTTTACAAGTTCATTTGCAGGAATGGAGACAATCTTTTCTACCCATGGATATAGATTACCCAACGAAAAATCAGAAGAAGAAGACTTTAAAATACTTTGAGTTATTTCATCATGACCTATAATTAATTTTTCAAGGGGAAGAGTCTTTTTATACTTTCTAAATGAAAGTGCAACAAGAAAATTTTTAATAGATCTTTCAAAATAAAACCATTCAGAGACAAAACTATTAGGATGTTGTATAACCTCTTCATAGAAAAGAAGATTAAGAATATCTTCTTCTATCATTCCAGGGAATATATTTTTTCCTTCTCTTCTAATGTTTAAAAATTCTTCAATATAAGAAGGTCCTCCGCCAGTTTTAATAAAACTTTCAAGTTCATCTTTTGTAAACTTTCCTCTTCTATCAAATTCTCTTGGAAGATCTTTAAGTAATGTTATAAGATTAAAATTATCAAAAGGAGCTCTAAAAATATCAAGCAGAAGAAGATCTTCTTTAGCAAGATGTTCTTCAAAATCTCTCAAAATTTCAAGAGAAGATATTTCTTTTTGTTTTGGTGCATCTAAAAAAATATCTGGAAGCGATGAAACAAGATAATAATATTGAGCCATATCACTTATTGCCAAAAAGAAAATCTCTTAATTTAGGCCTTAAATAAGATTTAAAGAATTCATTAAAGTCTTCATCTGTCATATTTATTTTAAAAGAAGAGCCAGAAGGTAAAATTTGAAATCCGGCTTGAATAGAATCTGAAAATTTTATTTCAAGTCCTTTTCCTACAACATCTTTTACTGATGCGATAAAAGATTGTTCTATATCTTTCTTAAAAGAATCAGGTAATAAGACTTCTAAATCTTCAGAACCTTTCCAGTTTTTCACAATTTGAATTATTATCTCTTTTAAAACAGAAGGATCTGAAAGAACGGTCTTAACAGGTTTATCTAACATTTTATTGATAAAAATATCCACAATTGTCTGTTTTAAACCTGCGATCGCTTGATTACAAGAAAGTTTTATTTCTGCTTCAGTATTTTTCTTTAACTCTTGAGCTTTTAATGTTGCTTCTTTAATAATTGCATCTCTTTTTTCTTCTGCATGAGCGATTATTTCTGCTGCTTTTTTTTCAGCTTCCTGTAAAATTCTATTTGATTCTGCCTTTGCTTTTTCAATCCCCTCTTCATATATAGTTTTAGTAAGTTCAGCTATACGATTATCCATATAAGCCTCCCGGTGTTCTGAATCAAAGTAAAAAATAATTATCTGTTAAAAAAAAGTCAAAAAAAAAAATAAAATCATATACCACGTATCTTATTCCAGAGAAAAGACCACCAGGCTTTGTTCTTATTCATTGTTTTAGAGATAAAAAACTGTTTTACCTGTTCTGTAGTTTGACATTTAAGTAGAACCTGACGAGACTTTTCTTCTTTCAGAATAGCAGAGATATCAGCAAGTATCTGTAGATAAGGTTCTGGAAATTTTTCAGGCATAAGGATAAGAACAAAGATTACAGTTGGTTTTCCATCCATAGACTCAAAATCAACACCTTCTCTTTTAAATCCAATAACAATAAGAGGTCTTGTTATTCCTTCTGTTTTAGCATGTGGAATAGCGACTCCATCTGTCATTCCTGTGCTCATAGTTTTTTCTCTTTCAAAAACATCTTTTAAAACTTCTTCTTTATTAATTATTCTACCTGTTTTCATACCTGCTTCAACCAGTTCTTTTATAATGTTTTCTTTATCATTTGAAACCATATTTAACAACACAGCCCTTGAATCAATAAAGTCTCCTATATTAAAATAGAATTTATCTGTCTGAATATTATCAATACCTTTAAAATTTTCAAAATTTATACTGGACTCTGTATCTTTCAATATACGAGCAAACTCGTAGTATGTTTCATTAACAAGAGTTCTTATATAGATCTCATCTGAGGGATCTATTATAATGGAAAGATCTGTTTCTGTTTTTTCTATTTTAAAAAAAACATTTTTTCTTCTTATAAAATAGGTTTCAGCTTCTTCAGCAATAAAAACCACAAAGAATCCTTCTTCTTTAAATTGTTCAAGCATTCTATTAAGAAAGAAAGTATTTATTGCTGGATTTGGGAAAGAAAATTCAATAATTTTTTCTTTTTCTTTATTAAGAAGATCTTTCTTTACACCTTCCTTTTTTATTTTAAAGAGAAGATTAAGCACTGGGGCAACAAAAAAAGTAGTAAAAAAAATCATCATAATAGAGCCGCCGTATATCTCTTGATTTAAAATTCCATATGACAAACCTAAAGCCGCAATAGTTAAAGCAACTTCTCCTCTGGGTATCATACCTACTCCGATTCGTGTGGCACCTAAAAGATTAAAATTTGTAAATAAAGCAGGCACACCTGCTCCTAAAAATTTAGATATAAAAGAACCAATAGAGAATATTATACCAAATAATAAGACTCTACTATCAGTAAATACTTTTAAATTCACCATCATTCCCATAACTACAAAAAAGATAGGTATAAAAAAAGATTCTAATACTTTTAGATTTTCTAATATCACATATCTTAAATCTGTATTGGAAAGAGAGAACCCCATAATATAAGCACCAATTATCATTGCCAGTCCTGCTTTTTCAAAAAAACCTGCAAGAAGAAGAGCCAATCCGAAAGATGCAACTGTCATTTCAACCTTTGAACGAAACTTTTTTATAAAAGAACTTATACGAAAACTAAAAACAACACCCAAAACTGTTACACCAAGCCATAATATAAAAGTCTTTAATGCAAGTAATTCAATACTAACCCATTGAATCTGTAATTGCCCGGATTTTTTAAAAGAAACAATCAAACTCATCACTATAGCAAGAAGAATAATTCCAAGAACATCATCAATAACAGCAGCAGCAATTATTGTAACTCCTTCAGGAGAATTTACTTTTTTATTTTCTGCTAATATTCTTACAGTGATACCCACAGAGGTTGCAACTGTTATTATTCCTATCATAAGACTCTGAGGAGAAAAAAGAGAAAAATGAAAAACAGAATAAGATATAAACAGTCCTATAAAGAAAGAAACTACAACTCCACCAATTGCAACAATAAATCCTGAACCAAAATAAGAAAGTAAAATATTAAAATCTGTTTCAAGTCCTGATTTAAAAAGAAGAATTATTGATGCAAGAATAGAAATAGAATATAATTCTGGAGAAATAATAAAGTCTCCTATTGGAGGGAAAAGTCCCTGTGGAAATCCAGGTAAAGGAATTTTACCTAATAGAAAAGGGCTTATTAATATACCTACCAGAAGTTCTCCAAAAACAGAGGGCATCTTTATTTTCTTTGCAATACCACCAAAAATATAAGCTAAAAATATTATTACTGATATCTGAAAAACTAAAGAAGTCATTCTTTCCATTAAATTTTGCTCCATGTCAGAAACAGCAAACAAAACTGAAGGAAGAAACAATAAAAAAACTAAAATAAAAAAAATATTATTTCTTTTATTTCTAAACATAGAAGATCCTCCAACAACACAAGCAGAAAATATAATACTAACCTTTTTTATATTCAAAATTTATAAAAAACCAAAATTACTTAAATTTTTGCCTTTAAAGTTTCTATTTCACTGAAAAGGCATCCACAATACTTTTGACGATAAAGTTCGTAATCTTTTGAAAGTTTTATACCTTTATTCCAACCTTTTCTAAAGTCTTCATAGAAGAAAGAAACACCATACTTTTCTGCTAAATTAGAACAGATTTTTTTAATATCATCATGATACTGATATCTACTGTATAAAAGGGTTGTAGTAAATTTACTAAAACCTTTATTTTTTGCAAATTCGACTGTTTTTTTTAATCTAAATTCATAGCAGAGAAGACATCTTTCTTCTTTAGATTTTTTAATCCAGGCATTTCTGGTATATTCCAACCAATCTTCAATATATTGACTATCTTCAGAAGAGAAGAATTCCATTTTTACTTTATTTGCCATTTTGAGAAAAGATTCAACTCTTTTTATATATTCTGAGAAAGGATGAATATTTGGATTAAACCAGAAAGCTATTGGTTCTAATTTTTTTTCTCTTAAAGATTCTACAGGATAACAGGCACAAGGTCCACAGCATACATGTAAAAGAATCTTTTCCATATTTAATTTATAGATAAAACTTTTTCAGAAAATTCTTTTTCCAATTCATCAAGAAGACCATCTGTTTCAATTTTAAAACTTTCAAGATCTACATTTTCAGGAATGGTTCTACATATTGAAAAATAATATTTTATTTTTGGTTCAGTACCTGATGGACGTATAGTAATTTTAAGATCATTCTCATAAAAGAAAGCCAAGACATCAGCCTTTGGCAGATTATATTTCCATTCTATATCTTTTTTTTCTAAAACAAGTCTTTCTCTGCATAAAGAATAATCAAGAAAACGAACAAGTTTTCTATTTCCTATACTCTCTGGAGGATTTAAAGATAATTCTTTCATTATTCTTTTTATTCTTTCCATACCTTCTTTTCCTTTAAAGGTTTGAGATTTAAGTTTTTCTTTAAAGAAACCAAAATTTTTATATATTTCATCAAGAAGAGTAAGTATATCTTTTTTTTGAAAAAAACACCATGCTGCAAGTTCAGCAGTAAGACAGGAAGCGCTTACTCCATCTTTATCTCTTACAAAATCTCCAGCAAGAAAACCATAACTTTCTTCAAATCCAAAAAGATATTTATATTCAGGATACAATCTTGGAATAGAAGCGATATATTTAAATCCTGTAAAAACATCAAAAATCTTTACACCAAAAGATTCTGCTATTCTATTTGCAAGATCTGTTGTAACTATTGTTTTAACAACACAGGAATTCTTTTCTAAAGTTCCTCTTTCTTTATTAATTTTAAGTATATAATAAAGCAATAAAGAGCCGAGTTGATTTCCGTTTAAGAGTTCCATTTTTCCTGTTTTATAATTTCTAACAGCAATTCCCAACCGATCACTATCAGGATCTGTGGCAAGGACAAGATCCGCTCTCTTTTTTTCTGCAAGTTCAAGTGCAAGTTTAAGAGCATCTTTTTCTTCAGGATTAGGATAAGGGGTTGTTGGAAAATTCCCATCAGGCTTTGATTGTTCTTTTACAAGAAAGATCTTTTTAAATCCAAAATCTTTTAAAGCAGAAGGAACTAATTTAAATCCTGCACCATACAAAGGTGTATATACAATACGAATCTTATCTTTATATTTCTGGCTAATATCTGAAGATAAAGATTTTACTTTTTTAAGGTAGGCAGAATCTATCTCTGAGCCAATAAAAACTATTAACTTTTTTTTCAAACCTTCTTTAAAAGAGATCTTTTTTGCTTCAGATGGTGTTTTAATCTTTTTAACCTCTTCAATTATCAATCTATCATGAGGAGAAATTATTTGAGCGCCGTCACTCCAAAAGACTTTATATCCATTATATTCACGAGGATTATGACTTGCTGTAATAACTATTCCTGCTGTTGCATTAAGATATCTTACAGCAAAGGATAGTTCAGGAGTAGGTCTTAATGATTTAAAAATAAACACTTTTATTCCATTTCCTGCAAGAACAGAAGAAGTCTCTCTACTAAAAGATTCAGAATTCTTTCTTGAATCATAAGCAATTACAACAGACTTTTCACCTTGTTGTTTAAGAAGATAATTTGCAAGACCCTGTGTTGCCATAGCTATTGTATAACTATTCATTCTATTTGTTCCTGCTTCCATTATTCCTCTTAAACCGCCTGTGCCAAACTCAAGAATTTTATAAAATCTATCTGTCAATTCTTTAATGTTTTCTTCTTCTATAAGTTTTAGAATCTCTCTTCTTGTATCTTCATCAAAAGAAGGACTAATCCAGTCAAGGATTCTTTCTTTTACTACAGGATCAAGATTTAATTTTTCAAGTTTTTCTTGCATCTTTCTTTACTCCTTTTTTTAGAAAAAGTTCACTTCTTGCATAAGCATTAAGAGTCTGATCATCAAATTTAGATTTTTTAGCATAATAATAAGCAAGGCCTGCAACCATAGCAGCATTATCCGAACAGAGCGAAGGCTCTGCTAAAAAAACTTCTGTATCTGAAGGTATATTTTCAATAAAAAGTTTTCTCAAAAGGCTATTTGCAGCAACACCACCTGCTACAACTATACGAGGGATCTTTCTTTCTCTACTTAATCTTAAAGTCTTTTCATAAAGAACACTAACAGCTGACTTTTGAAAAGAAGCAGCAAGATCTTCTATCCTTACAGAAGGATTCTTTTTCAAATAAAAAAGAACAGCAGTCTTTAATCCACTGTAACTGAAATAAAAGTTGTCTTTATTTTTTTCATACATATCAACAGAAGGCATCTTCACAGAATCAGGATCACCATTTTTTGCAATTTTATCAATAAAAGGTCCGCCAGGATAACCTAACCCCAAAATTTTACTTACTTTATCAAAAGCCTCTCCTGCTGCATCATCAAGAGTATAACCCTCAACAACAATATCTTCCCATGATTTAACAGTAAAGAGTAAAGTATGTCCACCTGATACAACAAGACCAATAAAAGGAAACTCTGGTTCTTTTTTCCCAAGAAAAACTGCATAAAGATGAGCAAGAAGATGATCTATCCCAATAATTGGTTTAGAAAATAAAAAAGATAATACCTTTGCAACAGTAATACCTGTTATAAGAGATCCTATAAGTCCGGGTCTATTTGTAACAGCAAAAACATCAATATCATTAAAAGAGAGTTTAGTCTCTCTTATACTGTTTTCAATTAAAAATCCAATCTTTTCAAGATGAGCACGTGCTGAAAGTTCAGGAACAACGCCATAATAATCTGAATGTATAGACTGTTGAGAAAAGACCTCAGAGAAGATAATATTTTTACCGTCCTCTACTATTGCTACAGAAGTCTCATCACAGGATGTTTCTATACCAAGAATTTTCATTAGATTCAAAAATATAAAAAATTTTTTTATTATTCAACATAATGTTTTAGTTCTGTACAATATAGATTCTTATTTTATTTTTTAATCAAAACTTATGTTAAGTTGATAGATTTAATCTTACATCATCTTTTTTATTTTTTGAAATAATGTCTACTAAACAAAAAAGGCTGGTTTTTTAAGAAAAACCAGCCTTTTAAAAAATAAAATTAGGGTATGAAATTAAAAAACTATTTTTTCTGTTCTTTTGCTGCTTCTTCTTTGAGATATTCTTCTTCCATACTTGATCCTGAATATTTAAGGAAACGCATAAGATTTAATTTCTCTTCACGAACTTTATATTCTGATTCTTTTATACCCCAGATCTTTTCATTATCAATATCTTTAATCTCTTTAAGGAAGTAAGGTTCATATTCAACTTTCACATCTGTTACATAGAAAATAAAATCTCCACCTTTTTCTACAGGAGATTTATAAACTACAATTGAATCAAACTTAAGCATTGGTTCTTCATGAGGATAAAGATGAAGTTTTACAATATCTCTTTTTCTTTTATCACCAATATAATCAGGATTTTCCCAAACAAGTCTTTTCCATCCATTAAAATAAAGTGAACCAAAATTTACACTTTTATATTTACCATCCTGATCAACCATTCTTATTTCAATTGAGTGGTGATAATTAAGTCCTCTTGCCATAAGAGATACTTTTTTTATAGGACCAACATTTCTAAGAACACCTGAACCTTCTTCTTCTTGAATTTTAAATTCAGATATAGGATCTTCTGTTGTAATTTGAGCCCAATCGTTGTTATATCCATAAGCAAAATTAATTCTTACACCCAATGCTTTAGAAATATTCTCTGCTTTTGCAGGTTCATTCACTTCTGCTGAATTAACTTCAACTATTTTTAAATCTGAAAGTTTTCTACTTGTTGGATTATCTGAAAGTCCAGAGAGTCTTATTCTCCATTTATTATACTGAATTTCAGTATTTACAGCAGGATCCTGCAATTTTGTAAAATCAATAAGAGTCTTTTCACGAAGCAGGTTCTCTGTTGAAGTAGATTCCTGAGCAAGAACCCATCCTGAAACCAGTATTAAACTTAATACTAAAATAAAAGAGAAAATCTTTTTCATAACTCCTCCTTATTAAGGCTTTTAATTTTTATTTAGATATTTTAATATCTTTTTTTTAAAGTGTCAAGTTTTTATTTTTTTTTCTTTAATTATTTCTGTTCCTATACCTGCTGAAGTAAGAAACTCAAGAAGGATAGAATGTTCAATACTACCATCAATTATATGGACTTTATTTACTCCATTATTTAAAGCATAAAAAGCCAATCTTACTTTAGGTATCATGCCTCCTGTGATAACATTATTTTTTATAAGATCCTCAGCCTCTTCTTCTGTAATAGAAGAGATAAGTTTTTTATCATTATCAAGAATTCCTCTTACATCTGTTAAGAAAACCAATTTTTCAGCCTTAAGGGTTGCTGCAAGATGTCCTGCTACAGTATCAGCATTGAGATTATGTGTTTCTCCATCTTCACCCACACCAACAGGCGATATTACAGGGATAAACCCATGTTCTTCGAGCATGATTAAAGGGGCAGTATCTATTGATATTATTTCACCTACAAAGCCATAATCTATACTTTTACCATCAGGGCCTATTGCAGGTTTCTTTTTTGAAGTCTTAATAAACATAGCATCTTTACCTGAAAGACCTACAGCAAGAGCACCATTTCTATTAAGAAGTGAGACTAAATCTTTATTTATAAGGCCTGTAAGAACCATCTCTGTTAATTCCATAGTTTCTTTATCTGTGACACGTATTCCTTCTATGAAGACTGCCTTTTTACCCATTTTTTTCATAAGTTCCGAGATTTTATTTCCGCCACCGTGGACTACAACAGGTTTCATTCCTATATATTTTAAAAATACAATATCCTGAACAATTTTTGTTTTCAAATCTTCTTCTACCATAGCAGAGCCGCCATATTTTATCACAACTCTTTTATCCCTGAAATCTTTAATAAAAGGCAGAGCCTCTATCAGAGTATTTACTTTTTCAATAAATTCTTGCATCTTAAATTAACTCCTGTAATCAGCATTTATTTTAATATAATCATAACTTAGATCTGTTGTTAAAATCATACTTTCTGCTCGTTTATCTTTTGAAGCGTTAAGATTTACATTAACTGTAAAAAAATTTTTTTTGAAAATTTTTTCTAATTTTTTTTCATTCTGTTTTTGGAATCTTCCTTTTTTTATAATATAAAGATCTGAAATACTAAGATCCAATCTTTCTGGATTAAAAGATGCGTTAGAATATCCTATAGCATTAACAATCCTTCCCCAATTAAAATCTTCTCCAAAGACTGCTGTTTTAACAAGAAGAGAATTTGCTATGGTTCTACAGACTTTTTCTGCATCTTTTTTATCTTTAGCATTTTTTACTTTAACTAAAAAAACT
>Ga0272448_1004495_pt1 | contig 15879 bp, 14 predicted proteins | sample YNPCB0191_FD_202220 | JGI IMG/M metagenome (GOLD analysis project Ga0272448, IMG submission 202220) | Hot spring sediment microbial communities from Yellowstone National Park, WY, United States - YNP-CB-019-1 | ecosystem: Environmental > Aquatic > Thermal springs > Hot (42-90C) > Sediment...
ACGTAAAATAAAAATTGTAAGATTGCCGAATTGCTAGAAATTCCCTAGAAATTCCCCAACTATATTTTCAAAAGGATAAGAATGTGGTAAGATAATAGTGAGTCCCCTTGGGGTTCTCTTTTCTTTTCTCTTATTAAATAAAACTTAATAATATCAAGGGTTTGTAGTTACTTACCCTTGCCAACCCAAGGGGATAAATATAAGGAGATGGGTATGAATAATCTATTTGATAGATTTATCCATTTCTCTAATACATTTTACTCCATGTTTGATATGGTTCTTTGGCGATAAATTCAAGCAAGCCCATATATTTTCTACATACAAGTTTTATCAATTTACCAACAGGTTCAAAATGATAAATCCGCATTTTTATTGCCTTTTATAATGAACTTTTCATATTTGTCACCAAAGAACCCCATTTCAATTTATGGAGGAAATATATCACATTTCAAGATTTTTCACAATATATTTACATGAGCCTCCATATTTTTAATATTACTTATTGCATTTGTTATAGTAATACCAACCTTAGCAGATAAAATTACGTCCATTATTTTCTCGTTCATAATGTAGCTAATTAACAACAATCTGTGTAGCTAAAATTGCACATTTAACCCTAAAGTAGGCAGAATAGGCAGAAAACCTTCGGTGTTTTTTTGATAATAAACATTGCCTTCTGCGTCTGTCATCTCTGAAAAAGAATATTCATGGACGTTTTTTCTATTATAGAGGTTCATTATTTGGAAGTAAAAATTTAAGCTCCATTTCTTGAATTGGTAATTTTTAGTAAATCGGACATCAAGACTGTGATAAGGCGGAAGTCTATCACTGTTTGGTGTCCCATATTTTTTCTCCCATTTATCCCCAACTTTTTCATACCACGATTTAGTGTAAGGGTCGCCAGAGTGGTATCGCCATATAAGATTGATCCAACCATCAACAAGGACAGCATAATCTATGTTCAATGTGAATGAATGACGTCGGTCATAATCTCTTGGTATAGTTTCTGTATCAGTCTTAACATCAGATTTAGACAATGCGTAACCTAATCCATAGGAAAGACGCGGTAAAGGTGATTGATTTATATAAAGCTCTATCCCTTTGGCAGTCCCTGATTTTGGCGATATAAAATATCTCTCTTTTCTTCCATAATTTATTATTCTGCCGATAAGGTTGTCAGATTGCTTATAATAAGCCTCTGTCTTGATTAAGAAATTTGATTTTGGCATATATTCAGCGGATAATACATAATGCGTTGCCTTTTCTAGCGGTTTTGGACTATCAACGCCTTCTTCCACAGGCAGATTGATCACTTGCACAGGCTGGTCATATTTCCCATAAGCACTTCTAAATGTTATGTTATTTGATGGTCGGAAAGCAAGGGCAATTCTCGGCATAATGCTATAATATCCGCCGAAATTTTGATAAAGAAACCTTAAACCGACATTACTCGCAAGCCATTTGTTGATGTTCCATTCGCTTTGGACATATCCGTTCATATCCCATCCATCAACATTTGTGTTTACAGATGTTATAACGTCGTTTTTGTTCAGATAATAATCATAATCAGCTGTTGCAAACTGCCAGCGAAAGCCTGATTTTATGTTTATATCTTTGCTTATTCCATAGCTTATCTCATCTTTCAGTCCGAAATATGAAGCGGATCTAATGTCTTTTCCGTCAATGCCTTCTTTTTTATCTCTGTTAGCTTTCCCAAAGAAAACATAGGAGTTCCAATAGCTTTTATCGTTTATTAAATGATTCCATCTTCCCCAAATCATGCCGTTTTTGTAGTCTGATTCAATATCGTCCTCTAATCCTATGCGGTCAATTAAGTCAGAATCTCCTGCATAAAGCACATAAACTGACAATAGGTCAGAGGGAGATATATTGTGTATAAACTTATTGTAAACGTCATAATACTTTGGTTTGAAAATTTCATCTGACTGCATAAGACCCATCAAAAGGTCAATATATCCTGTTCTAATGGATGTCAACAAAGACGAGTTAAAGATAGGAGCGTTAATTATCATTGAAGCATTTATCAGATCAATACCTGCATTGCCTTTGATCTTATCAATAACTTCACCGCCTGATGTAATATCAAGTATGCCAGACATCGCATCCCCATATTCAGCGGGAAAACCGCCGGTAAAAAGATCGGCATGTCTGACGATACCAAGATCAATTATTGATATAGCACCGCCGAAATCTTGAAGATGATATGGATCGAAAAGTTCCATACCATCAAGCCTGACAGTGATCTCGTTTCTATCCCCACCTCTGAGGGAGAATCTGGCACTAAAATCATCGGAGACAACCCCGGGCAGATTTTGGACTACCCTGTAAATGTCGTTGTCAATCAATGGCAATTTGTCCATCTGCGATTTCGGTATGATATATAGGGAAGGCGAGCTTTCACCAATGGAAAATCTTCCGGGGGAAACAGATATTTCGCCTAATTGATAGACTTCGCTTTGTTCGGATTTGTCCTCTCCATAAACAACGCCAGTGACTAATACAAAAATGACTATCAATATTATTTTTGATCTCATGTTGATCTACTCTAATCGCCTTGTTTGCTATGTTATTATCTCATAAGATTAGTTTAATCTTCCCAAAGCCATTCAAGCCCAAGTTCCGCCAATTTTGCCTTTGTAGGATGACCGTTTTCGTCCCATCCCTGCATTTGATAATATAAAGCCCGCATTTCCTCAAACATAGCTTTATCTATCTTTTCGCCTTTAAGTGCTCCGTTTTCTAATTCTTCAAAGATTCGTTGTGGCAGTGTATCATCATCTTTGGTGAAACCTTCTCTATTATTGAAAACTCTCATCATGTTATTTGCTCGCTCTCCGACTTTCAAAAGCTCCCAAAGGCTTGTGTCCCAACCTGTAACTGCCCTTATATATTCAACGATCTTTGATATGGAGAAAGGTCCTATAGGTGCGCCGACAAAATCACACATACCTATTGAGTTATAAAAATCATCTAATTGTTTTGCATAGATGAAGGCTTTTATCTTTTTAGGTCCCATATCCAGAGTATCAACGGATTCTGTCAACCCTAATGGCGAAAGGGCATGATTTTCTGCATTGGCAAGTTCAAAGAATACATCGTGAGGTGCTTCCATGTGATCCGCTCCTGTTGGGGATAAGGAATAGGCATAAACAAGGCTTCTTTTTCCTCTTGGCTCGTGCATTGGCAATTCTTGCCCTTTGACATGAAGGGCATATTTTTCTGATCCTTTGCCGATCTTCTTTGAAGCTCTCATAACGCCTTCTGCAAGAATATCGCCTAATCCTTCTCGTTTGCCTATCATTTCGGTCATTTTGACCATCGCAGAAGCATTACCAAATCTGAGATCAATGCCGTTAGTATCATCTTTGGTTAATATCCCATTTTCGTAACACTCCATCGCGAAAGCTATTGCGACGCCTGTTGATATAGTGTCAATAGTATATTTATTGCATATCTCATTGCCCATAGCGATAGCGTTTAGATCGCCAACTCCACATAACGATCCAAGAGATGCAACCGTTTCATATTCAGGACCGCCATATTCTTTTGTTGCGACGTATTTGCCATCGTTGACCTCAACTTCTCGTTTGCAGGCAACAGAACAGGCATAGCAAGTGCCTCGTTTGACCAATATTGTCTCTTTCATACGAGTTCCGCTGATGTCAATGGCTTTTTCAAATGCCCCGTCACGGAAATTCCTAGTCGGCAAGATTCCGCCTTCGCTTAGTGCAGGCACAAGTCTTGCTGTCCCTTCATCGTGCATATCATGTGGACGATATACGTAATTTTCCTTTAGCCATTTAAGGACATTTTTTGCTGATTCCTCGTCTGCCATGTCAATTTTTTTCGTTCCTTTGACCGCTATGGCTTTCAGGTTTTTTGACCCCATAACTGCCCCCATACCTGTTCTTCCGTTGAAATGCTTTAAATTGTTTGTAATGCAGGCATATCTGACGAGTTTTTCGCCACCGGGACCTATTTGAAGGACTCTCACTTTGTCATCGCCAAGCTCCTCTTTTATCGCGGATTGAGAGTCTCCTGTAAACATGCCCCATAATTTTGTAGCATCTTTAATCTCAACTTCGCCGTCATTTATCCAAATATAGACGGGTTTTGGAGATTTCCCTTTGATTATGATACCATCATAACCAGCCTGCTTCAATTCAGGTCCCCACCATCCGCCAGCTTCTGACTCTCCATAAGCATTGGTCAATGGAGATTTCCCTGCAACAGTAAAGCGAGATGCCCCAGGTATAGGTGCGCCAGTTATCACGCTACACATAATCACTAACATATTATCAGGCGACAAAGGATCAATGCCTTTTGGCAATTCTCTTAAAATATAGTAAGCTGATAACCCAGCACCACCAAGATAATTCCTATATATGAAATCATCTGGTTCTTCTACTTCAATTTTTTTATCTGTCAAATCTATTCTTAGTATCTTTCTATTATATCCTTTACTCATCTTTTCTATCCTTCCTTTGGGACAAATAATCTTATAGCTTTTGGCATTATGTTAAACTGTATTGAACAACAGCTATCTAACGATTCACCGTCAATATGGAACGGTATAGGCTCGTTTGCCTGTATAAATACATTTTCTGCCTTATGGATTTTAACTTGTGGTAGGTTTGTATGTGTTCCCTTAAAAAGCTTTGGCAGATTAAAAGCAAGTGAGATCATATTCATAGATTTTATAATGCATATATCAAATAACCCATCATCAGGAGATGCCTGAGGGGTTATCAAAGCCCTTCCGCCATATCTTTTAGTGTTTGCTATCGCAATTAGTAAGGGCTTGACTTCTAATGATAATTCAGAGTTTATTGTTATATTCACAAGTTTTGGCTTATATCTATGAAATACTATCAATCCTGCGAAGAAATATACCCATATTCCCCTAAAAGGACCTCTTAATTCTCCTGCAAATTTAGCTATCAAAGCATCAAAGCCTGTTCCCGCACAGCCCATAAAATATCTTCCTTCCGCATTGCCAACGTCTATCCATTTAGTATGACCGTTTAGAATAATTTTACAGGCTTCCTTAACTTTAAGTGGCAGTCCGAATTCCCTTGCAATGCCATTTCCTGTTCCTGCGGGAATTATGCCTAAAATAGCATTAGTCCCTATTAAGCCATTTAAAACCTCATTTATAGTCCCATCTCCACCGACAGCGATAATAGCGGAATAATTATCCGCAGATTCTTTTGCGATCAGAGTAGCCTCGCCCTTACAGCTAAGTATAGTAATGTCATAGCTAAAATGGCTTCTTGAAAATACCGACTCAATATCATGTATTACGTGTTTATAGTTTCCATGACCTGCTGATGGATTGACGATAAACTTGATATTCAAAGTTTTATCCTTTAAGGAGTTAAAAAGCCAAAAATTGTCAGTTTTCTCACAATATAAGCCAAAGTTTAAGAGATTTTGTTTGCCAAAATTATATGATCTAAATATAGGAAAATCAATATCTAAATTGTTTAGGACCGGATATGAGTTCAAGCAGATCATTATACTATTTTTAATATGTTACTTTGAGCAGATAGAGAAATTTCTTACAATTATCGTAGAAAGGAGATTTCTCCCTCTGATAAACTTTTTCTTGTTACCAAAGTCAATCGCATTCCCATTTCTTGTGTGACAGCTAAAAGAATGGCAGCCATAGATAAAGTAAATATGATGGGGTAGCCTAATCTCGCTCCTGCAACGGAATATGTGGTAACTCCCGAAGCATCGTTATCAGACATTGCAGTTATAGTTGCCGGACCGAAGACCGTAAAGAACATTACCAAGTTCCTTTTTAATTTAGAGAAAAAACTTTTATTATTATTTTCTAAAACTTCATTTTCCATCTCATCTCCTTAGTAATATAAGTAGTGATCAGTAAACAGTTTAAACAGTAATCTGTGATTACTCATTACCTATCACTGGTTGCTAAATATTGTCAAAGCGATGGCAAGCGTTGATGCAATGATAATAATAATGGTGCAAATAGTCGCAAAATATTTTTTGAACGGGTTGTTTGCGTATTTTCCCATGATCTTTTTGTCATTGGTTAGTTTTATTAAATAATAAAAAGTAAACGGGAGCGACATTGCATTTATAGATTGACTAATCAAAGCAACATGAAATAATGATACTTTTGGAATTAAAGCTACTGATGAGGAAATGATCAATTGTGCCAAAAATAAAATATAGAAAGACTTGCTTTGTCCAAAAGAAGTATCAAGTCCGCCAGACAAGCCGAAGAACTCAGAAAACGCATAAGAAGTGCATAAAGATATGACTGAAACGCCCATAAATCCAGCATTTAATAATCCAATAGCGAATAAAATTCCTGCAAGTTCCCCCGCAAATGGTCTGATTACAAGAGCCGCTTCTTCTCCTGATGTTAAAGCAATATTATGCACGAAAAGCGTTGCAGTAGTGGCTACGATCATAAAAAATGAAAAGAAATCTGTCAAAAACGCTCCACAGTATGCCTCAAATTGAATGTATTTGACTTTATCTGGTTCAATCTTTTTATCAGATGTAAAGCTACTAACAAAAAATTGTCCCCAAGGCGTGATTGTAGTTCCAAGAACGCTTATACCGATAAAAAAGTAATCTCGTAGATAGTCTTTTGTAAAATTAACTCCGTGAGGATAAAATAGGTTGCCTAAAGCAGTCCCCCAATCTGGTTTAGCCTTAAATGCTGATATAATATAACTCACATAGATAAAAGCTACTACTAACATAATAGCTTGTGTGAGCCTATAGTTTCCCTTTGTTACAAAGAAGAAGATAAGTATGACTATAAAGATAACAAAAGGAACAGAAGGGATATTAAACATTTCACTGACAGTTTTTATACCGCTGAAATCCGAAACTAATGTTGCCAAATTAGCGATAAACAGGCTAACAAACATAAAAAGTGCTGCTTTAACGCCATATTTTTCTCTAATAGAATCTGCCAAACCTTTTCTTGTTATTAAACTAAGTCTAACTCCCATCTCTTGAGTAACGCCTAAAAGGATTGTAATTGGGATTAAAGTAAATAATATAGGGTATCCTAATTTTGCACCAGCAACAGAATATGTAGCAACTCCTGGAGCATCGTTATCAGATATAGCAGTTATCGTTGCTGGACCAAAAACGGAGAAAAAGATTAACAGATTCCTTTTTAATTTAGAGAGAAAAGTTCTATCGGTGCTTTCTAATTCTCTATCTTTCATCACATCTCCTTTCAAATATAGCAGATTAAATATAGCAAACTGAAAACTGATAGTTATTTAATGATAAAAACGAGGCAAACGTTTTTTCCATGCGGTCGGTATGATCTTGTCTAATGCGTCGTCAATAGTGACAATCCCGTGTAATCGCTGTTGATCATCTACAACTGGGATCGCCAAGAGATTATATTTGGATATTAACTGAGCAACATAGTCCTGTGTATCATATAAGTCAACACTTACTACTTTTTGATCCATAAATTCAGATACCAAAGCATCAGGTCTTGCCTTAATTAAATCGCTAAGAGAGAAAACTCCGATAAGATGATTTTCCGAATCTACAACATAGACATAAAATACGGTCTCATCTTCTTCAATTTTTTCGCGAAGCATTGCTATCGTCTGTTCAGCAGTTAGATCAGGAGTGACAGTGACAAATTCGGTTGTCATTATTCCGCCAGCGGAGTCTTCAGGATATTCCAATAGTTTACGAACAGTTTCTGCTTCCTCTTCTTCCATTAAGTCCAATAGCTCTTCACTTCGTTCTTCTGGTAGTTCAGCGAGCAAATCTGCTGCTTCATCAGGAGACATTTCCTCTAATACTTCTGCGATCTTCTCATCAGGCATACTCTCAACCAAGCTCGCCTGTAAATCTGGTTCCACTTCTTCAAGGGTATCTGCTATCTGTTTTGCGTCCAATTTATCAAGGAATTCGTCGCTTTGTGAGCGGTCCATTTCACTGATAATATCCGCCAGATCGGCTGGATGTAGTTCAGCAATTTTATCGCTTGGAACTTTCAGTCGCATGGATTGTCCGCCTTGAATTAAATCTATATCAGTCCATGAAATAAGGTTTGATGAATTATAGCTACTTACACGAGAAGATAGTTTATTAGCGATTTTCTTTAACCCTAATCTGCGTAAGATTCCTGCTCCGCTTATATCCACGTTGCTAACTATGAGATTGCCCTTTACACGTGCTAACTCTAAATCATTAACCCTTACCACACGAGTCCCGTTAATATCTATAATTTGCTTATCTAATATGTCTTCTGAAAGAAAAATGTCGTTTTCAGTGGGCTGGTATGGCTTTATCTCGTTGAGTTCATTTTTCAATGGAATAGCAGGTGCAATTATAACTGCCACATCAGAATAAGGTATAATAATACTTTTGCCGTTTTTTTGCTTGACTACAATAGCAACGATGACAGGATGAGTGGCATCGCTTTTGATTGAGGCAACTAAATCTTTTAATTGTCCAATAAGCTTTCCATTGCTATCAGAAACTACTTTGCCTATTAGTTCACTTAGATAGATCATTGTAGTGTCTCCGCTTGTTAAATATTAGGTGCAAAAAATTCTGCCTAATAGTATGCTATTTCTTGAGACTGTGTTTTGGATAGATTAAGACATCAAAAATGATTCTGTTATTGTAAAAATAGCACGACTAAAACACGCTGTTAGCTTGTTTTTAAAAAGTTTATGACTGTAGAATCTAACAGAAATACGCGCAAGAATAAAAGATGTGTTAAAAGGAGAGACTTAAAAGGAGGAGTTATAATAATCAAGGGTATGCACCTAAATCTAAAAACAAGATAAAGACACAGAAATTATAACTCTATAATCATCAGCTCTCCTTTCAAAACACAAAATGTTAGAAACTGCTTAAATAATGAAATTTGTTTTAAATCTTCTAAAAAGCATAAATTGGGATCGTCCATAAATTAATCTCCTAATGACGCATATCTCCCTTTAGGCAAAACTCATATAAATTTTGCTATTGATCATAAAGAATCTATAATAAAATTATAAGGAAAATAATGCCTTGTTGAATTTTATAAAAAACGATTGAATTTGCCTATTATATTATATAAAAATGACATACTATTGTCAATTGTTAATCTTTTTTATTTTCGCCCAAGTTATAGATAATTTTCCTATTGATTTAACAGCGCCAGGCTCTCCAAGTGTGCGAGGGATACCCGGTCCTGTTATCAAAACATTATCGTAGTATGCCTTATCACTCCATTGTCGGAAGCCAATTCTGCCCTTTTCAAATCCCTTAAAATTTCCGATTTCCAATGGTTTGAGGACTTCTTTACCATTGAGGAATACCGTCGCCTTATCATTTTGGACTATCACCTTATATTTATTCCATTGCTGAATTTTGACGCCAAGCGAATCGCCTTTCTGTGATATGTTCTCATCAAACGCTCCGCCTTCCTTTTTAAAAAATTCCGAAAGATTCAAACTCGGGGCAATCATAAACGATAGGTAGTTATCTGAGTTTTGACCACGAAACACAACAGAAATTTCATCAGTTTGTCCATTAGCCTCAAACTCAATAGTATAGTCCTTCCAATCTTTTTCACCGACCAAAGCACAAACTTCATTTGTGCCTTCGCCTGATAAAACATTGCTTTTCTTATCATCATCTTTGACGATCTTCCAAGTGCCGACAGTTTCCCATTGTTTTAGTTGATCGTTATTTTCAAAGTCAAAATACAACGATAAAGCTAATTCAGCATGAAAAAATAAGACTAGTATAAATCCGATAAAAGCGATAAATCCTAAATTTTTTAAGTTATATGACATTGTCCCACCCCTTTTGATAATAAATTTTTTAAAGTATCTGAAATTCTCCGTCATTCTGCTCTGCGATGGATTTTAACAACCATGCTTCTGGCTGATCTTCGTCTATCTCCATACCAATTGCAAATATCTTTGCCCCTGTATTAGCATCACGTATGCTTTGGAGAATTTTCTCTGGTTGAATAATTCCCGCAGTAGGCAGACCATCTGTGACAACTACAACAATATTTGGCTTCATACTCAAAGCAAGCATTATTGGCGAAAGAAGATCGGTCTTTGTATTTGTTCTAATATTCATTTGATTGAATTGACCTAAGAATGAAACCGCATTTGAGATATTTTCCTTTGTGGCACGTATTGTCCCGCTGGTATTATAAATTTTTGCTTCCTTTGAAAAGACTATGATATTGAAACTATCGTTTTCTGTTAATTCCATTAAAGATTCTACAAGGTATTTTCTGGCGATGTTTAATTTATTTGATCCGGGCGCACCCATACTTGCTGAAATATCCAAGCAATAGATGATCTCCCGTTTCCCCTTTAACCTGTCAACAAAGTCCACAAGTTGACTTTTTTTCGCTTTTAGCACTTTTTGTGCGTCAACTCGCCCTATGCCTTGTCCAAAGGTCACATTTCCAATATCACCCGTTGCTGGCATTTTCAGATCAGTTGGCATCATTGAACTTTTCAGTGCTGGCGTGCCTCTATCTGTCCGCGTAGGTGTAAATTTTGCCGATGTAGTAAGCTCTACTATACGATTTGGGCGATCTATTTCCGTCTTTCTCTCCATTATTTGAGGTTTTGGCGGTTCTGGTTTCTGTCTCTTAACAAGTAATTTTGGATCAGTGATCTTTGTTAGGTCAATTTCAACCGAACCAGATGCCTTTCTGTATTCACTTTCAACACGTATCCCCATAAAAATCAAAAGACAGATCAAATGTAAAGTGACAGATATTATAAAGGCGATATTTGATCGCTTCATATCAATCCCCTATTTTATTTTAATGCTTGACCATGTAGTAGTTAGCTTTCCAACCTGTGAAACAGCAAGCACATTTGACATTCCGTTATTCATAAGATTTTGAGTTAATAAACTTTAAGCTTAGAAAAAGACTTTCCATCTGTGCAATTAGTTTCATAGTATAAAAAACATTACCAGAACTATATTATCAGAAGTTCAAAATAAAAATCAAGACTTTATTCTAATACTTATACAAGGGAGATTTGGAGGGATTTTCTAACTAAATATTCAATTATAATTTATAAATTGTCCAAAGTTTAGTAATATAATATAGCATTCCTATTATGTCATAGTCCATTCACAAGATCAAGAATGATTTTCTTGATACATTACAAATTTTTTATACATCAAGAGTTTGAGGTGAAATATGAAAGGCAATATATAAAGTTAGTAGCATAATCTCTATAACTTTTGGGCGTAAAAAATGTCTTGAAAAATGGGGTGCAGTACAGTCTGATTTCATTTCTCAAGAAAGGAGGATTATATTACTATTAGTTAAATTTATTAGGTAGCCATATTTCTGAACAATTGAAAGGAGAACGAACAATGATTTCAAGAATTTGCGTTTTGATGATGATTGTAACGTTTTCAGTCATTTTGTTTTCTGGTACGGCAATGGCAATTACTAACTTGGTGAAAAATGGCGATTTTGAAAAAGATACAGAGGGTTGGTCATTTGGGGCTGATTATGGATCATTGACAATTGATAAAAAAGAGAAAGGGATCGTAGGTAACGCTATATATGTTAAGGTGGATAAATTAGGTGCTAACCCATGGGAACCAGAGATACATTCGCCCGATTTTCCATTGAATCTGAATAAAACCTACACAGTTGACTTCTGGGCGAAAACAGAACCCGGAAAGAAAAGAAATCTCATGGTGAAGTTTGAACAACTTGATAAGTGGGGAGGACCCAGTGGCACAATTACCTTAAACGATCAATGGAAGGTATATTATCTTACGTTAGTATCGGATTTCCAAAGCCCGCCGAATTCAGTTATTCATATACAATTTGAGGGTTCGGTTGATGATGTTTGGTTCAGCCATTTCCGTGTATATGAAGGGCAATACGTCCCAGAAACACTCTCCCCTGTCTCTCCTGCCAGCAAATTAGCGTCAAAATGGGGAGAAATAAAAAGTAAATAACTGATATAGATATGGAGTAATGAAGTCAATGTCTTCTCACTCCATAAATTAAGGAGGTTATTATAGAAATGGTTAAAAGTGTTAAAATACTATTATTTTTGGCTTTGATATCTATGTTATCATTATCTTTTTCTGATGGCTCTTATGCTAAAGAAATTCAAAATCTGGTGTCCAACCCGGATTTTGAGAATGGCACAACGGGCTGGTCACTCGGATTAGGGAATCCATTTGGAGTAGATAAAAAGGAAAAATTCCCTGTTGGAAACGTCGTCCTTGCGGAGATAATCAATGTTGGTGCGAATGATTGGGAGCCAGAAATTCATTCCCCCTCATTTAGTGTAGAAAACGGGAAGATGTATACTTGCTCTTTCTGGGCAAAGGCAGATGCTATAAGACCAATTGGGGTGAAATTTGAGCAACTTGATACATGGGTAGGTCCTTTCCAGTCTTTTAATATAACCGATAAAGAACTAACTGAGTATCATTTCTCGCCAACGATGACTATGGGCAGTCCTCCATTGGTTGTCATTCATATTCAGTTTAATAAAGTAAAGGGTAAAGTCTGGTTTGCACATTTTAGAGTCTATGAAGGCAAGTATGTAGAGGATGATCTGATTGCAAAACCCAAGATCGCAGTTGATCCTAATGGTAGCTTGGCGACGACTTGGGGAAGAATAAAAAAATAAAGTTAAAAAATATTCTTTGTAATGACAGGTTTCGCAGGAATGGCGTTTTTCCTGCAAAAGATAAACTCAATATTTTTTCATTCCTGCAAAACTTGTCTATGTAAAAACAAGGAGCAGGAATCCATATAGAGATTTCAATTTATTTAATCTCTGTATGGAAAGAGGCTTACTTGTTATCATAGAAGCATGCCACAATGAATCCTTCCATTTAAAATTGAAACTTGGGATTATTTGACCGCTATAACAATGTTATAAATTTAACAGATAACTATTGAAATTATCTTTCGCATCTCTTATTATATTTACCAAACAAGTTGATTGCATATCTACTTGCAGTCTATCTATTTGAAAGGAAAAAGTGGCAAACACAATGAAAGAAAGAAAAATTGACAGACGAGAATTTATAAAATCCGCTTCTCTTGCAGGTTTAGGGATCGCTGTTTCCGCTTCTTTGATCAGCAGAACTGGACGAAACATCTTTGCACAGGAAGGTAGTAAAATCGTTATTGCAAATCATCCAGAGGCAACAACAGGTGTGAGGGTCAACGCAGAGATTGTGAAAAAGATCGTTGATACTGGCATAATGCAATATACCGGTCAAAATACAGTTGCATCTGCTTGGGCAAGCATTTTGCCTTCTCTATCTCCAAATGATATTGTAACTATAAAGGTTAATTGTATAAACAGTTCGCTCTCAACTCATCCTGAATTAGTTGACGCCATCGTTACAGGATTAATTTCCGCAGGCGTTACTGAAAATAACATTATAATATGGGATAGAACCAATCATGAACTTGCAAATGCAGGATACAGATATAATACAGGCGAAACAGGCGTTCGTTGTTTTGGAACAAATGAAAAGGGTTGGGGATATGACAAGCAGGTCAGATTATCAAATCAAAATGTCAGACTGAGTAAAATCTTGATGAATACCACTCATCTTATAAATGTCCCTGTATTAAAAGATCATGGCACTGCTGGTATAACTCTCAGTATGAAGAATCATTATGGATCGGTTGACAATCCCGGCGCATTGCACGGCGGACAATGTGACCCGTATATAGCACAATTAAACGATGTCCCTGAGATAAAAGAAAAGACGCGTATAATAGTTCTTGATGCCCTTTTAGGTATATTCAGAGGTGGACCTATTGCTCCTCCACAATTCGCATATAATAGCGTGATCTTTGGTCAAGACCCCGTAGCATTGGATTATATCGGTTGGACGATTTTAAGAGATGAAAGGCTTAAAAATGGACAGGGATTTCCTCTGCCTGCACATATCACTACCGCAAATAAGTTAGGACTTGGAACAAATGATCCAAATAATATTATCGTTGAGAATGTTGACGTTCAAAAAGAGTTTTCCGTCATCTCATCAGGGAAAAAGATAACAACATGGGGTTCAAGGAAATTATAAATAGCTTTTGCTTAAAAAGAAGGTGATCTGAATGTTAAATAAGTCCCTAACAATAATTTATTGTGTTATCGCTGTTCTGATGATATATGGCTGTTCAGATGAAAATGCCAATAATAACAATAATAGCATACTTTCTCCAATAGCTTTGCTTCCAACAGATGACGAGATAAGCGGATGGACTGCACTTGGTGCTTATTTAGAAGCAGACGATTACGAAAGCCTTTATGCTATAATTGACGGCGGGGCGCAAGTCTTTATTGATAATGGGTTTGTATCAGGTGCATTTCAGGAATACATCAGTTCAATAAGCGGAGTTAGTGGGGCAAGCGTCACAGTCAGGATATATGATCAAGGGAGCGAGGCAAACGCAAAAATAGTTTATGATAAAACTTCTACTGGAATAACTATCCCTTGGAGCGGAGCAGGAAAAGAAGCCAGAATAGACCAAAGTGCTTTGGCAAGCTATATCATAGAGTTTTATCAGAGAAACTTCTTTGTGCAAGTATATATCCAACAGAAAACAGATTCCGCACTTAATATTGCTAAACTGTTCGCTTCTCATATCTCCCAAAAAATCAGGTGATCTATAATGGACAATAAATTATCAAGACGGGAATTTTTGAAATCGTCAGCTAAGATTGCATTAGCTATGAGTGCATTTTCGTCAGTTCAGTTGAAAGAGTTACGACCAGAGGAGTCAGAAAAAAATCCTGATTTAGTGGTTATAAAATCAAAAACCGCAGAAAAAGCTGTTCTGACCGCAATGGAAGCGATTGGCGGGATAGGCAAATTCGTTAAATCTGGCGATGTAGTTGTAATTAAGCCAAATATGGCTTTTCCAAATCCGCCAGATTGGGGAAGCACTACAAGCCCAATAGTTGTTGCAAGCGTTGTAAAACTTTGTCTTTCCGCTGGGGCAAAATCTATCTTAGTTGTAGATAATCCAATGGATCGCCCTGAACAATGCCTTCAAAGGACAGGGATCGCATCTGAAATAGGGAAAATTGGATCAGATAAGGTCAGAGCCATTATGGCAACTGAACAAAGGGACTATGTTGAGGTTAAGCTTGATAAGACAAAAATTCTTGAAAAAACAAGCGTCAATAAACTGTTACTTCGGGCAAATGTGTTTATCAATATGCCAGTTGCAAAGTCTCATTCAGCGACGATGGTAAGTTTTGGTATGAAAAATCTGATGGGGTTAATATGGGATAGGAACTATTTCCATCAAAGCGTTGATCTCCATCAATGTATAGCGGATTTATGCACTTTCATAAAACCTAACCTTATCGTGATGGATGCGACAAGGGCTTTGGCTACAAAAGGTCCCACAGGTCCGGGTATGACTGTTAATCCAGAGACTATAATTGTTGGAACTGATCAGGTCGCAGTTGACTCATATACTTTAAGTTTGTCAAGTTGGAATGGTAGATCACTAAATCCAAAAGACGTTAGGCACATTGCGTTAGCAAATGCTTTGCAAGTCGGCGAGATAAATCTTGATAAATTGAATATAAAAAAGATGGAAGTCTAAATCAAACTTTGGAGGGAAAATGATAAAAAGCAAAAAACCTTTGGTTATAGGTCATAGAGGCAACTCTGGCAACGCACCAGCAAATACAATGGAAGCTATACGTCAGGCGATTGACATCGGCGTAGATATGATTGAAATTGATGTTAGGCTGACAAAAGACCGAATTCCAGTATTGATACATAATGACACTGTTGACGATACAACTGATGGAAAAGGGCTTGTCTCCGAAATGAGTTACGATC
>Ga0272448_1004497_pt1 | contig 15876 bp, 11 predicted proteins | sample YNPCB0191_FD_202220 | JGI IMG/M metagenome (GOLD analysis project Ga0272448, IMG submission 202220) | Hot spring sediment microbial communities from Yellowstone National Park, WY, United States - YNP-CB-019-1 | ecosystem: Environmental > Aquatic > Thermal springs > Hot (42-90C) > Sediment...
TTACCCATTTATGAGTTATTTCTTCTCTCTCTTGTCCAGTCTGAGCCCAATGGCATAGAGAAAGAGCATCGTGAGAACGAGTGAGAAGACAAATATCACCTCATAGTGCCAGTTCTTATCTATGAGGAACATAATTGGACCAATTGTCATAGAGACCAGAAGACCCGCGGGTATCAACAGGATAAAGAGCACATACGAGAATATATTTGTGTAATTATATGTTGTCAAAGCGAGGACCGTTACAACAACGAAAATCGACAAGAATAGTACCCTGTCGGGTATATCAAGTACGAAGTTGTATATCCTATTCAGCATTCTTTATCTTCTTGCGATCGATTATGGCATATGCAATTCTGGTAGTAATGGAATTGGCTCTTCTCAGATGCGAAAGAAGTTCGAGATGAATCGAACTCGTGTTTATGCTCTCTTTCAATCCAAGGTGCAATCTCTGGATATGTGCCTCTTTGAACTCGCGCTCCTTCTCGACGAGCTTCTCCTTGTACCTGATTGCCTGTCTTGCAAGCTCCTCTGAATCTGTATCGAAGGCAGTAATAGCCAATCTGAATCCCTCCATTACATCTTTGTGGAATTCGGTAATCTCCTTTACTCCTTCATCAGAAAATCTATACCCCATCTTTATCATCTTACGCGCCATCTCGAGAATAGTCCTGTTTATGAGGTCACCGACATTCTCGAGATCACTCGCAAAGGAGATTATATCGAATTCCTGCTTTGTCTGCTCCCTGGTGAAGAACGACCTGTCTATGTTTACCACATAGAGTTTTATCTCCCTCTCGAGGATATCTACCTTGTTGTCTCTCCTCTGAATGTCTTCCAGCAAATCCATATCGTGCTCTATGAACACCTTTACAGTGTCTCTCAACATAGACTCTACGATAGAACACATACGCATCAACTCCCTCGAGGCATAACCAAGTGCGAGTGCCGGGGTAGATAGAGCACTCCTGTCGAGATATTTGGGTCTGAACTCCTCGGATTCACTCTCCGATGCCACGAAGAATCTCTTCAGGAATGCCGCCGACAACCTCGAGAAAGGCAGGAGAGCCAGAGCCATAGAGATATTGAATATGGTATGAGCATTCGCGATCTGACGGGCCACGCTCGTATCAGTCATCCTCACGAGTTCTGCAAAGTATATAGAGAACGGATAGAATATCAAAACCCCAATCACCTTGAACATAATATGCGCAGTCGCTGTCCTCTTACCATCCGCATTGGAACCTATCCCCGCCAGAAGCGCCGTGAAACAGGTACCTATATTGGCGCCGTATATGAATGGGATTGCAACCTCGAGGGTCATATTTCCACTTATTGCAAGGGAGATTACGATACCAAGTGTGGCTGCACTCGAATGAATAAGTGCTGTAATCACTGTCGAGAAGAGGAGACAGACAATCTGGTTCTCTCCAAAGTATCTGAGAATCAATGCAAAGAGTTGTGAATTATTCAAAGGCTCCGAACTGATAATGAGTACCCTTATTCCATAGAATATGAGACCAAAACCCATGATAAACTGCCCGGCAAACTTGTTTCTATATCTCTTCCCGAAAAAGAACAGACCAAAGCCTATTGCCACCAGAAGGAGGGCAAACCTATCCAGTCTGAAACTTATCAACTGAACAGTAATTGTCGTTCCTATATCGGCACCCAACAGAATCGGCATAGCCTGAAAGAGCGAGATCAGTCCAGACTGAGTAAGTCCCACCAGCATAATCGTCATAGCGGTGGAGCTCTGCAATACTACAGTAAACATCGCACCCCAGAATAATCCAAATAGCCTATTGGATGTAAACTTCTGTATTACAAGCCTCAGCCTCTCCCCTGCAAAGTGCTGAATCGCCTCTTTCAGGAAGTGTAACCCCAAAAGGAAGATAGCAAGTCCACCACAGAGATTTACAATAGTCTCAAACATACCTAATTCTGACAGAACAAGGGTTATTGCTTCTTAATCCACTGGTCTACTTCGCCATCCCCGTTCTTATCAATACCTATTCTGTCTATCGAGCCCTTGTCATCGTAGTACTCGAAATAATCCATTTTACCATCTATCTTGGTAGATATTTCCTTTCGTGTGATCTTGCCCTTTTCGAAATATTTCACTATATCGGGTTTGCCATCCCAGTTCAGGTCCATCTCCTGTCTGACGAGTTGCGATTTCTCATAGAAGTTTGTAGTGTCGAATCTCCCATCAAAATCAAAATCTATCATCTCCTTAATCACCTCGCCCTTTTCATTGAAGACCTTCACCATATCCACCTTCCCATCGTGATTGAGGTCGAATTCCTTTCGAACCGTTACATCGACCTGTTTTCCGTCCTTTTCCACCTTTTTGTAGTATTCCCAGATATCGGGTTTGTTATCGCCATTGATATCGTATGTCTTGGATGGCAGACCGTCCACCTCGGACCTTCCCGTCTGCTCACTCGCTGCAGATGACATATTCTGGGTTGCAGTATCCTGTCTCTTTGGGCAGGCAACGAGAACAAGCACTGTCAGAGTAGATATAACAATAAGTCTGTTCATATTAATCCTCCTCATTTTCCTCTATGAGGTCATAAAATGTTCACTGGATAGTACCGACCATTCTTCAATTTGTCAACAAGTTCCTTTTCGGTCGTTAACCTCCCCGAGAAGAGAGTTGCATATAATCCAAGATGATCAAAATTGTCCTTGGTTGCACTACCACCTGTCATAGGAATACCAAGCCTCGAGGCAGCATCGTATGCAAGAATATTGGCAGTATTGTCCGAGAAGCCAGATTCTACCTCGATAGCGGTCAATCCCTCCACAGTAAACAGTCCATCGCCCAGAGGTCTATCTACATCCTTCTTGTAGGGGTGGGCAGCCACGACTGCACCATTCAGATTATTCACCATACTCACCAAATCGGAGATTGACATTGGTTCATCCGAAGGTTTTATAATATCGCCGAACTTGGAGATATCGGGAAGATATACCAGCATATGCCCCTTGTCTGAATGTACCTCTGCACCAAACAACACAACTATACCCACCTCTTCACCGTATCTCTTCAGCTCGTCCACATCATTGTAAATTGCATTGTCTGTAAACACTATTCCATCCAGAATAGTATTCTTTGCCCTTGCAATGATTTCTTTCGGAGAAAGCGGCGAATCCTTCTGATAATTGGAATGAATATGCAAATCAATCAACATAATATAAAACCTCTTAAGGGATAATATCCATAAAAAATTAAAATTCAAGTTAAATCAAATATCGTTTGCAAAGATTTAGTCATACGGGATGTGGTTCGAGTAACCTCACTAAAATAATCAGGAAATGAATGAATGAGAAATATGAATTCTATCCAAGGAGAGTTGTCTAAGTAGTTTATATTTTCTTTGCAGAATTTTTGACTAAATCAAAAGTTGATATAATATAACTATGTTGTAAGGCCTTTCGGAGGTATTGATGAAGAGAAAAGTACGCTCTAAGGATTCATATAAATTATTACATCCAAAGATAGTAGCACTCATTACCAGCAGGACGAAGAAGGGGCGGCACAATGTGATGTCCTGTGCTTGGATGACACCAGTATCTATCAATCCACCACTCGTTCTGGTTTGCATAGTGAAAGAGTGGTATACCGCCGAATTGATAGATGACTCGAAAGAGTTCATAATTAATATACCCGACCGCTCTATGCTGACCGATATAATGCTTGCGGGGACACTCTCGGGGAGAAGGGTCGACAAGCTGGTGAAGATGGGGCTCAAGGTCTCCAAAGGCAGGAGTGTCAAATCATACTCCATCGACAAATGCATTGCTCACTTGGAATGCAAGCTGGTAAAGAAGGTCTTGGCCGGTGAATCATACATATTCATCGGAAGAGTATTGAATGCATACGCCGACGAAGAGTACTTCGACAAGAGATGGAAAGACAAGGCCAGCCTACCCCTCCACCTCTGTGATGATAGATTTGTTACGATAAAACCTATAAAATAAGCAACGGCTCTTTTATACCTATTCCTGCCTATAATTCGGGGATTCTTTGGTGATTATTACATCGTGGACATGGCTCTCTTTGATGCCGGCATTTGTTATTCTGATAAATTGAGCATTCCTCTTGAGTTCTACGATATTTCTGGCACCCAGATAACCCATACCCGACCTCAATCCACCCACCAATTGGTATAGATTGTCCTTCAAAAGTCCTCTATATGGCACTCTCCCCTCTATGCCCTCTGGAACCAATTTCTTCAGGTCATCTACCCTCTCCTGTCCATATCTGTCCTTGGAGCCCTTCTGCATTGCCGACAATGAGCCCATTCCTCTGTATAGTTTATACGACCTGCCCTGATAGATTATAACCTCTCCGGGGCTCTCTTCGGTGCCTGCAAATAGAGAGCCTATCATTACTGCATCTGCACCAGCGGCGATTGCCTTTGTAATATCGCCGGAAAATCTTATCCCACCATCGGCAATTAGAGGCACCTTCTTCTTGGCGGCAACAGATGCACACTCCATTATTGCCGTAATCTGGGGTACACCCACACCTGCAACAATACGGGTAGTACATATAGAACCGGGCCCTATTCCAACCTTTATACTATCCGCACCGGCCTCTATCAGATCCTCTGCTGCCTCTCTGGTGGCAATATTTCCAGCCATCACATCCAGATTTCTATATCTCTGTTTTATCTTCTTGAGCGTCTCTATGACATTCTTAGAATGTCCGTGTGCCGTATCTATTACAATCAGGTCCACTCCAGCAGCAACGAGTGCCTCGACCCTTTCCATCGTATCCTTTGCTGTACCTACTGCCGCTCCTACAATCAATCTACCCTGTTTATCCTTCGAAGAGTGAGGATACATAACAGTCTTATCTATATCCTTTATCGTTATGAGTCCCTTGAGCATAAAGTTTTCATCTACCACTGGGAGTTTCTCAATCCTGTTCTTCCTCAATAGATCCTCTGCATCCTTCAATGATATTCCCTCTGGCGCAGTAATCAATCTTCTGGTCATTACATCACTCACTGGTATCTCGAGGTTCTTCTGAAATCGTATATCCCTGTGCGTTATTATGCCCCTCAATCTTCCATTCTTGACTACCGGAATACCGGATATCTGATATGTCCTCATTAGATTCAATGCATCCGAGACCTTCTTATCTGGCTCTATAGTAATAGGGTCGTTTATAATGAAACTCTCCGACTTCTTTACCTTGTGTACCTCATCAGCCTGATCCAGAATACTCATATTCTTGTGGATGATTCCAATGCCGCCCTCTCTCGCCATCGCTATGGCTGTCCGTGCCTCTGTAACGGTATCCATCGCTGCAGAAACAATGGGGATATTCAATCCGATATTTCTGCTAACCATCGTGGAAACATCAACATCAGTAGGGAGTATATCGGAATATCTTGGCAATAGAAGGACATCATCAAAGGTTAGAGCCTCTTTAATTTCAGCCGACATCAACACACCTCCGTATGTATGGGCGTTATTGATATTACAAAATAGGGCCATTTACAAATAAAATCCATATGGGTAAAAAAAACTGGCAAGAGCTACGAATCATAACCCTTGCCAGCCAAGGAGGAGCCTATAACACATGAGGGCACTAATACTCTTCTTTAGTAACTTCTTCCTTTCTCTTCTTGTAGAACATAATCTCCATCAATGGACCAAGAAGTGTATATATGCTAATCAGAGAGAACAGGGCCACGGGTAGATTGACTACAACAGCAACATATACCGTAGCCATAAGTATCAAAACCGTAAATGAGAAATTGCGAGGTGTAGGTCTGATATGCTTGAATGTTGGATATCTGATGTTACTAACCATTAGATAAGCAACTATGGCTGTCAGGATGACCATATTTATTGGGGTATCGAGCAAATTCAAGTCTGACTGTGTACGGGAGTGATTCAGTGTCAAGAACAGAGAGACCACAATTCCTGCCCCACCGGGTATAGGAAGACCAATGAAATACTGGGAGGATTGTTTGGAATTCTTAAGAGCTATTACATTGAATCTCGCAAGCCTCAATGCACCACAGGTAGCAAACATTGCCGCAGCTGCAATACCAAGTATCCCAACCTTTTCGAGACCCCATTTATAGAGCAAGAACGCCGGAGCTACACCGAATGCCACGAGGTCTGCCAGCGAATCCAGTTGCATACCGAAGAGACTCTCGGTCTTCGTCAGCCTTGCAACCCTTCCGTCCATAGAATCGAAAAGGATGGAGAAACATATAGCAATACCTGCATTTATAAGCCCGATAACAGTGCCGCTCGAAGCAGAAATTATGGCATAAATACCAAGAACCAGACTCGATATAGTAAAGAGATTCGGGAGTATATAAATTATAGGAATTCTCTTTTTCACCATACCTCCTTAGTAATAAAGGCATAATTAATATGTCAATTTCTATGCCAGAAACCACTACCGCAAGCAAAATCTAACATATTGATATTATTGGACTTTTTCCACTTGAAGGTATTTCCAAAACTCCAAAATTGTAAAAATCCCCACACACTGCGTAATAAATTACGCACTTTTTAGGCTACTTCTTTAATTCTTTGAGTTTCTTTTGAGCCTGAGGAGTAAATTTGGACTTGGGATACGAGTTTATCAGTTCTTCCAAAACGACCCTTCCATCGTCTTTCAGCGAAATATTGATAAAAGAGACACCCATCTTAAACAACACCTCATCCATCGATGAGAAATTCTTGGGTTTGTCTTTGATTATCTTTTCGTATTCGAGAATTGCGTTCTGAAATTTTCCTTCCCTGTAATAACTCTCAGCCACCAGCATTATGATTTCGTATTTTCCAGAATCATTCCATCGGGACAGAGCCTCTTCAAGAATGATTCTGCTTGCCTCCCACTGCTTATCGTTCAGAAATTTTTTGCCAAGGGCAATATACTCTTTTCTGGTGTCGGGCCTTTTTATTTCAGAGAGTTTCAGATTCTTATCATCCTGTTTTTCGCTCTTTGCAGTGGATTGAGGTATCTTCTGATATATCTCCTTCAATTTATTGAGTTCGTTGTTGAGCTCATCTATTCTGTGTATGTTGAGTTCGTATTTTCCGTTTAGCTCCATTATGGAGTTTACGACCTTGTCGAGTTGAACACCAAAATCAGCTACATTGCTGCCATAAGTATTCCTGATATTTTCGAGAGATTGAGAGAGTCTCTGTGCCTCTTTATCATAATTCTGCAATCGCTCTTCCGTGGATTTCTGATCGAGAGATTGCTTCTCTTTCAAGTTCTTTAACTCAGTCTTGAGGGCATTTATCTCCTCCATCATCTGTTCGCCCTCGTCTCTCGACATAAAGATGAAACACCCCTCGAGGAGAAAAAGGATACAGAATAAGGCAACGGGTTTTATAAAAAGGTCAGAGGCATTCTGGAGCTTGATGTATTTCGGATTTGACCTTCGAATAGACATAACAATATCGAAGATTTGCTTAAGGATGTTAGATATAGACATTTTTACCTTATAAATAAATTGCGGATATCAAATCTTTTCTCTATTTTGTAACAAAGTCATCTCTTCGGTTCTTCGACCAGCACTCTTCGTTAGATTCCCTGCAGACAGGCTTCTCCTTACCATAGCTGATAGTGTCCATCTTTACATTGATTCCGAGATTCTTGATATACTTCTTTGCTGCCTCGGCTCTCTTCTGTCCCAAAGACATATTGTACTCAGTTGTCCCCCTCTCGTCGCAATTACCCTCTATCACTACCTTCTTTATGCCCTTCTTCTTCATACATTCTGCATTCTTCTTCAAGATATCAGCCGAGTCGGTTGTAATATCGTACTTATCAAATTCGAAGTGAATACTCTCAATATTGCACTCGCCCTCTTCAGACTTTGTTGACATCTTCTGGACACATCTACCGGATTCGCATATTTTACCCTCTGTGCAGTCCTCATTCTTTGCACACTGGGCGGGGACGCATCTCACACCTTCGCATATCTTACCATCTTTGCAATCAGAGTCTGCTGTACATTCAGGGACACACTTGTTATTTTTGCAGAGCATTCCTCCAGAGCAATCTGCATCCGCTGTACACTCTGGTTTTATTTCACATTTATTGAATTTGCAGACCTTACCATAACCGCAGTCCTCGTCCTTCCCACACTCCTGACATTGACCCATTACACAGACCACCTTACCTTCGTTCTTCTCGAAGGACTTGCAGTCTTCGTCTGTCTTACAGTTTGGAAATTTTGGTGGGCAGGCTGTTAGCAACAATGAAAAACCTACAAAGATCAAGGCTACCATCATCTTATCCTTCATAATTAATAACCTCCTCAAGATTCACAACATGGGAAGTGTATTAATTATTCCACAATTGTCAAACAAAATCGTATTTCTACTGTAATCATTCAGTTACAGGTGGCAATTATCATTATTTATAGAATGTTCAATTTTGATTGTAAGATTGTAGGGGCAGACCGATGGTCTCCCCTAAAAATACTTACCCATTTCTCACTTTGCACTTATCCATTTTTATTCCGTGAACGGTGTACGGTGAACCGTGTCGGTCTTCGGATCAATTCTTTATCAGAGGGGAATTTTACTTACCCATTTCCCACTTCCCACTTATCTATTTGTTTTTATTAGAGGGGAATTAGTCCGTGTCAGTAATCCGTGGTCGGTGGTCGGTTTGTTCTTTCAGAACACTCATCTATGAGAGTGGAATTTTCCAACTTCTTACTTACTCATTTTCCATTTCCCACTTATCCATTTTTATTCCGTGAACCGTGTCAGCCTTCTGATCAATTCTTTATCAGAGGAGAATTTAACTTACCCATTTCCCATTTACTTATTTCCCACTTATTAGTGTTCTCACTTACCCATTTATAACTGAATCTTTACTTTCTACTGTCATCATCCAGTGATGGATGGCAATTATTGTTATTCACAGAGGTTATACAGTTATGGGTGAAAGATTCTGTCTCTATAAAAATGTCTCGGCTTTCTATAAGATAGAGGAAAAAGATGTTCTATGAATTCCCAGAATAAGAATAGTTATCAAACAATGTTGGCAGAGTCGTCAATAGTTAGGAACACCAAAGAATTTTCTATGAGAGAGTAATATAGCCTGTCCCTTCAGGACACCTATCTCCAAGAGGGGAATTTTCGACCCACACATTTCCAACTTGACTATTTTCCGTTCATCTTTATGAGCTTGTAAAACGATAGATATTGCTAAGCCAAGCCCTCCAACAATACGGTCGAGAGATATCTTTCTCCAGTATCTGGCAATAGTACAACTATCGTCTTCCCGCTGTTCTCCTTTCTCTTTGCAATCTCGAGGGCTGCCCAGAGTGCCGCACCAGAGGATATACCGCACAGAATACCCTCTCTTCTTGCCGCCTCCCTTGCAGTCTTCACTGCATCTTCATTTGTTACCTGAATTATCTCGTCAATAATCTCCCTGTTCAGAACATCCGGGACAAAGCCAGCACCTATCCCCTGTATTTTGTGAGGTCCCGGCTTCCCACCTGACAGGACAGGTGAAGCAGCAGGTTCAACAGCCACCGTGTAGATCTTCTTTCTCTTCTTTATAGCTTCCGAGACACCTGTAATTGTTCCACCAGTACCTACCCCTCCAACAAAAATATCTATCTTCCCATCTGTATCTTGCCATATCTCCTCTGCGGTAGTCTTGCGATGTATATCCGGATTTGCCGGATTCTTGAACTGCTGAGGCATAAATGCGTTTGGAGTAGTTTTTACAATCTCCTCTGCCTTCTTCACGGCGCCGCTCATTCCCTCACTGCCGGGAGTAAGTACAATCTCTGCACCAAGTAATACCAACAACTTCCTCCTCTCGATACTCATCGTCTCGGGCATAGTCAGAATGAGTTTGTAACCCTTAGCGGCAGCGACAAATGCAAGGGCGATCCCGGTATTTCCGCTCGTAGGCTCCACAATAGTTGTAAAATCAGGTTTGATAAGACCCTTTCTCTCAGCATCCTCTATCATCGCAAGCCCAATCCTGTCTTTCACACTGTGCGCAGGATTGAAGGACTCGAGTTTTGCATAAAGATTTACATCAGGAAACTCTTCTGTGAGCCGGCTGATTTTAACCAATGGTGTATTACCTATTGTTTCTGTAATGTTATTGAATACTCTCATAACTCCTCCTTTTTGTTGGGTTAAATATAGAACATCGGTGTCATCGGGGATGACATCGTTTCAAACCTCTTCAACAATGTTTCCATATTCATCGAAGATAATATCTTATAAAACTCATCCTCCAATTCACCGTCAATTCTGACAGCAAAATCCTGATATAGATTGTCTGTAATATCTGCCTTCTTATCCGCGAGCTGAGTTGTGGCTCTCAATATGTCGAATATTGTAATATCCCTTAATCCCTTATTGAGCGTATATCCACCATTGCTCCCTCTAACGGATTTCAATATACCTGCACGCTGTAGCTCCGATAGAATCACGGTCGAAAATTTCTTTGGAATGAGGGTAGAATCGTATATCTGGCTCGTCGAAACAAGCCTTTCTGTTTTGGTAACTCTTGCTACATAAATAACAATTGATAGAGCATATTCGGTTTTTTTGTTGAGTATCATATTTAACTCCTCCAAATACACTACAAATATAATGGATTTAGTAGAATATGTCAAGTACTTTTTTGAGTACCTGGCACTCGGGCGGGGAAATTCCAAATTTATCCAATGATTTCAATAGATTAAGCGGTGAGTGTGGAGTTGTTATTTCCTGAATTATTACCTTTTGAGATAAAACGGGGGTAAAAAAAATGCCGGGTCTGACCCGGCATTTAGATCTCCATCTGAGATTTGATACACGCCCTATTCTTTACGGGATAGTAAAGTATCCATTATACTCTCTTATTACAGAATTGCCACTGCCGTCTTTGAGGCTCTTTGAGATGATATATCCATAATCTCCTGATGCCCAACTCCCCGCCTGAGGTGTAATTGTAAGTTTATACCCATTCGGCTCATTTGTCCCAGCAATATTTACAGAAACAGGATTACCGTCTAAGACATTAAATACTACAATTGAGCCTGGCGTAGAATAGTCCACATTCTCATTGAAATAGAATTCGATTGGTTGATTGGATGCCGAAGGCAATGCCTCACAATCAAGGATTGGATAAGAAGATACGGTAGTAAATGATGATACTGCCGGTAAATCAGCAAAGTTCATAACATTGCCCGCCAGATCAGAGACTATGGTCTCATTCAAATCGACTCTATAGAGCCTGTCGCCAATTAGATAATATGGTCTTGCGGGGAGAAATACCACCTTTGTAAAATCATCGGAGAGCCTGATACAACCGAAGGACCTCTTGATCGTACCACAGGCAGAGGTATATTCTATATTCACCGAGCCATCTTCACTCTCTGTTGCACCAAATATCGTAGAAGGTGATATCGGTTCGTTGAATGTAATAATTATATTAGAATCAACGGGGACATTGATTGTGCCATTTGAGGGGCTCACACTGAGAACCTGTGGGGCTATATTGTCCACAGAGAAGGTGTATGTGTAGTCAGAGGCAAGCGGGATTCCTCCAAGGTCCTTGACACCCGCTGCACCCGATTTCACTGTTACCTGATATCCTCCAAGATTGGAATGAAGCGGAGTCGAGGGTGTAAGATAGACAAACCATCTATTATTCAATGAATCATAATCCTTTGAATAAACTCCATAAATCTGATTGCCTGACGAGAGGTCCTGCAAGATGATTGTATTCTGATTTATAGTGTTAATGTCTATATCTTCATTGAAGACAATCCATACCCTGGATAGGGCGGGATTGGATGAACCCGTTGGACCTGCCGCGAGAATCTGCGGTGGTGTATTCTCCACTGTGTAATTGTAAGTCAGGGTACTTCCACCCGGCAGTCTATATAAGTTTGCACACCCGGTCAGGTCGACTGTAAGCGTGTAGGATACTCCGCCCTTCAAATTGCTCTTTGGCTTGATTATAATCGAATCACCATTATTCCCTCCGGGCACAAGCTCTGTTGTGACATCTACATAACTATTATCCGCATTATTCTTGAGTTTGATAGAATAATTGTTGAATGATGTAGGCAGCAACAAATCTCTGAAGTTTCCACCTGGTAATGCCCATTTCAATGTAAACTCCTGATTCGCCTTTATATTAGAACCAGTTGCCGGAGTAACAGATGACGGATTCTCAAGTGTAAGGGCAGCACCACCCGGTGCCGAGGATACCATAAGAGAACTATTCCAGTCCTTTGAAAGCGGGTTTCCTCTGTAGTCTCTGACACCTCTACTCACCGTAAAGTTTGCATTACTACCCGTTTTGAAGGCAGGGATTGGAATCATAGTTACGATATTCTGGAAATCAGCATAGTATGCATAAAGAACAGGCAGTTTCTCCCCTTGCTGAATTACATAGAATGAACTCTCATCAACCGAACCTATGTCTATACTCCTCGAGAAGATCGCAACAAATAACATCGGATCGTTTATTTCATTGTTTATAGTGCTCCAGTCAACGGGGTTGAACTTAACCGTAGTCTCAGGGGATGTGGTAAATCTCGCAATAGTGATGCCTTTCAGGAAATTACCATTCTCGAGGTCTATAGTATACGGATAACCCATCTCAGGTCTACCCATCAGCATCAACTTGTATTCGTGATTATACTTCAAATAACCGGGGAGTTTCGAGGCATCATATACTATGGTCCTGTTGCCGTTCTCTGTGTAAATGATTCCCGGTGTACTACCATCGAGTACCATATCGTACTTGAGATTGGATCTGGATTCCAAAAACCCTTCACTAAGGGTCACACTATTCGGGTTGTTATACGCCACTATCCTGTAGGGACCTCCTATATAACCGTAATCATAGAATATGATGTATTTGCCAACATCACTGGAACTGAATGAAGAGGTTGTTATCTCGAAGACATTCGAACCAGCTGTAATCTTCCCATCGCTCCCCTCCAGTTCTGATATCATAACCGAACGATATTCCACACTGGATACATTCAAAGGCTCAGTAAATGTTATCTTGAACTTAGAGACAACAGGAACATCCGTTGCATCATAGAGGTTCGTATCAGAGACATAGAAATATTCACTGCCATTACGAATGACTGAATTGGAATATGTGATCTTTTCGATCTGAGGAGAGCCTGCAGATTTGAAATCCTTCACCAGCTCGTAATTTCCTGAGGTCGGGGCAATATTCTTTGTATGTGCGGCATTGTAGATGTTCGTGGTTATGTGGAAAGTAAATACGGTATTATACGGGAGAGATGGAACCTCATTCAGTATCTTAAAAGAGAGTGGAGATTCGATACTACTAAACTTTGCACCACTCAAGACAGCCGAACCGGCATCAACACCTGAAATAGTATAATATCCGTTGTAGCCATTGCTGGAACCCGAGATGTACAGAATCTTCCCGATGTCATCCGTTGTGAATGTATACGATGGGGAATAGAACTCATTGTCAGGTGCTATCTTAGTAGAGCCATCATTCCCCCAGGCATATATCGCCTTACCATCACAGGCAAAGATATTCCCGAGCATAGGCGTAAAGTACATAACCTTCTTATTGAGAGGCGCTGCCTCCCAGTCGATAGTACCTCTGAGCGGGATTATCTGGCCAAATTCGTCTTTGTAAGTAAGATACACCTTGTTGCTATCCACAGTCGATGTATCCATATCCTCAGTAAATCTGACCCTGATATGCATATCGTTTATTGCCGAGAAGAGGTAATTGCTATATTGGGTCCCATCCCAGACCGTTATATCCTGAACGAGTGTGGATGTGATAGTTGTAAATGTAGATGTATAGTAAGAATCGAGCGTATCCCCATATATATCAACAACTCCCTTTGTAACAACGATTGTATAAGTGGTATCGAAATCGAGGTCGTTTACAGGGTATGTAGAGACAGTCCTGCTGTCAACCTGAGTAAATGCCTGCAACTGCACAGCAAGTGGTCCTGAACAATCTGTGGAGATATTATCCCCTTTTGTGAGACAGATATTCCCTGCAACCGAGCCAAAGACAATTTCATTGTTGAATGATATCCTTATCTCTGGCTTTCTGTCGATACCTGTGGACTTATCTGGAGGGATGACGCTCTCAACAGCAAGTCCCGGTGCACTGGATACTGCAAAGTCGAATCTCAAACCTTTGTATGGGGTATTCTCGATATTAGCATTCGTAATACATCCTCCCAAATTTGTGGAGTTTCTCTCGGGTCTGCAGACACCCGATGGATAATCTCCAAGCACAAACACAGAATACCCTGTCGAGTAATCGAGAGGAGAAGATGGTGTGATCCTGATTGTTGAGGGTGAACTCTCTCCGCCTGCAATGGGATTGGAGATGGTTATGGGAATTCGGGTGTTTATATCTGTCTGTTTCACGAGGAAGATCTTATCATCTGAGATATCCGCCGGATTCCCTACAATGTCATTGAAGTTCACATAACTATTGAAGATAATCTGCAAGTTCGCATTGGGCGCAAAACTCTCGCTACCCGAGAAGTTGGTGGCAAGAACCAGAAGCTCCGGGATGTCCACGATTTTGAATGTGTATGAATATGGATCTGGAACCGGATTGAACCAACCACCTCGATCTGTAGCAATAGCACTTCTTATACCATTTGTGCCACCTCTAATGGATACGGAGATTGTGTGGGAATATCCAAAGAGGCTCTGAGGCACACACCTTATCGTGGTGTTCGAGTTAATAAGTGTGAGAGTGGCGCAGTTGATAATATTCATCGAGGAGGTATCTGTCACTGTAAAATTTGTCGAATTCACGGAGGCGGGATCCAGTGCCTCATCGAAAGATACAGTAATCTCACTATCCCTCTTCACCCCTGTAGATATTGGTCCGGGGTTCATAGTCACAATATACGGGGCGGGTGGATCCTCTGTTGAGAATGTAGCGCTCACACTGCTTCTGATGTGTCCCATAAGCGGGTCTGCATTTGGATTGACATATTGAGCATTAAGACTCCTGACACCGGTGCCGACCGTAACCCTTATATCCCTGCTATATCCAAAATCCTCATCTGCAGTAAATGTTACAACATCATTTATGCAGTTAAAATTCCCCGAAAGAGTAGATAGAGATGGATAAATCCTTTCTACCTTTATATTCGTAGAATTTACAGTGGAGCAATCAACGGGCTCAGAGAAGACAATCACGACATCCCTTGCATCCTGAGGAATTCCCGTAGAGCCATCACCGGGGTTGAAGCTCTTTACATAGAGGTCAGATATACCCTCTACTCTGAAGATATATACATATTCACCGCTTCCATTGCAATCATACCCTGAATCGGGTGTGCACTTATGCAATTGTCCATCGATATTGGTTGCCCTATCAGACTGAATACCAGATAGCGAGGGTGGATTCTCTCCCTTGAGCCTCAACCTCAGAACCGTACCATAAGGGAGTAAAGCCGCTGGTTTAATCTTTGCTATTGTGTCGGTGCCAACCAGATCCGTGGTGGTGGGACTATCCTGAGCTGGTGTACCCTGATTATTCAAAAACGAGACTGTAGCAGGAATGCTCGAAATAGCATTTCCATTCACAGGGTCAGCGACACCCGTAACATCCTCGAGCATAACTGTGGAGCCCAATACAAATGAGCTCTGCTTTACCCCCTCTGAAAACTTCACGAGCAATGATTCACTACTGCCACTTATGTCTCTCTTTAGTGTTGCATCCCCGCGCTCTGAGCTCACACTCACAATCCTCAAAGGCTCGGGGTCTTCCACTCTGAACACAACTACATAAGTATTCCTGAGCTGCCCGCCCTCAACAGTCGCCCTGTCACTCGTGAATATCCCCGATGTCTTGCAACTGGAGGTCTT
>Ga0272448_1004498_pt1 | contig 15875 bp, 12 predicted proteins | sample YNPCB0191_FD_202220 | JGI IMG/M metagenome (GOLD analysis project Ga0272448, IMG submission 202220) | Hot spring sediment microbial communities from Yellowstone National Park, WY, United States - YNP-CB-019-1 | ecosystem: Environmental > Aquatic > Thermal springs > Hot (42-90C) > Sediment...
ATTTTCTTAACCGGCGGTGTTCGGGTGGATGACTATCAGACCTTTGGGACTGAAACTACCTATAAAGCGGCATTAGCCTATCTTATTCCTAACACTGGAACCAAATTTAAAGGGACCTGGGGAACTGGTTTCAAGGCTCCATCGCTTTACCAGCTTTATGCTCCGGAAATTCCGGCTTATGGATTCTTAGGGGGAAATCCCCATCTTCAGCCCGAAGAGAGTGAGAGTTTTGATGCAGGGATAGAGCAAAATTTCTGGGATGGGGGAATTTTTTTTTAGTTTTGTGTACTTTCACAATGATTATGATAATTTCATTACCTTTTATTCTTATCCAGATTATACCAGTACTTATATTAACTTAAATAAGGCAAAAGCTGAGGGTTATGAAGCGGAAATAAGATGGAACCCTTTAGAAAATTTAACCCTCTCGGCATCCTATACCCGCACCAATACCCGGGATAAAACCCATGGCGGCCTTTTATTACGCCGTCCTCGAGATATGGTAAGCGGAGTATTAAATTATGCGTTTCAAAAATACCAGTTAAACTTAAGCGTTAATCATATTGGAAAACGATTGGACTGGAAAGGATTTTTAGGCGAAAACTTATATGGAGAATCTTACACTCTGGTTAATTTTGCGGGAAGTTATACCATAAGCGAACATATCCAATTATTCGCACGGATCGAAAACCTTTTTAATGAACATTATCAAGAAATTCGGGGCTACGATGCGGCGGGAATTTCTGCCTTTGGGGGGATAAAGCTAAATTTTTAGCTGGTAATAAGTTGGGAGTGAGATTAAGTGCTGCCAAATTAAAAAGATTGATTAAACTAAAATTTACCGACTTAACAAATTTATTCAACCGGATAATCGGTAAATCTTTTTACCCATATCTGAACTGTACTACTAATTTGCTTCGATAGAAAGACTAAATCTGGTTTTTTAGGGTAATAAAAGAGATGCGACTGACAGCTGCAATCACTACAACCAAATCCTGGAATTGGAGTTATAGTTCTCATATTCGAAAGGAATTTAGCCCACTTGTGTTCAAGTGGCTTCTGATGGTAGGTATACCATACCGCAACTGGAGTTAAAAATTTACTCAGATAGTCTATATGCCAATGGGTGGGCTTGTCTTTACGAAAGTGGCGGGATACGCGCGCTCGTAGACCCCCTTGGCCAAAAGCACTTCCCACATAAATGTAGTATCCCCTTTTAAGGAGAATTTTCCCCAATTTGCCCACTTCAATTGTGGCTTTCGAATTACTTCGCAGGATTAATAAATAGGTTCCGGAATCAGATTTCATAGGATAGTGGTCAACAAATTTTTTATGCTATTTATACTTCCTTAGAATATTAAAACCTTTTTTGGTCTTTTTAACTATTAATAAGCTTCAGGGGAATTTATATTTTCAAACTTTTTCGACAACTATCGCAAATACCCTCGATGACCACTCTAATTTTTTTTACCAAAATTTTTCTTGGACTTCTTTTGGAATCTCTAAGCCATTATATGATTACCCCGCAGTTTATCTTAACGGAAATGTGGTATTTAGATCAAATCTCCCCGAACCCTCTACAATTTGAATGATTCCCATTTCGGCAAAGGGTAGAAGTGTTTTATTTACCGTTCGATAACTGCAACTAAATTAATTTTTGATAAGGAGTTGAACAAGCAGAGATTTCCCCTCCTTGGTTGCCAAAGGGAGGGGAAATTTTTTATTTAATTACAAAACTAATTTGACAAATCATTTGCCTTATGCTGTTTTTAATATGATTTATTATTTATTTTTTTAACTACTTGGTTGCAACTGGAGAAAGGAAATTATGGTGAACAAAGAAATTTTAATGGAAGGGGAAACCTATTCTAACTTTCGGGTTCTCTCCCAAAAAGAACTTTTAGAATATCGCTCCCTTGGTATCCGATTAATTCACCAAGAAACCGGAACCGAAGTATACCATCTTTATAATAATGATTCGGAAAATTTGTTTGCTTTTACTTTTCGCACTCCACCTTATGACAACAGCGGTTTACCTCATATTCTCGAACATTCGGTGCTTTCTGGCTCCCGCCGCTTTCCGATAAAAGATCCCTTTGTTGCCCTTCTTAAGGGGAGTATGCAGACTTATCTTAATGCGATGACTTTTCCGGATAAAACCGTATATCCGGCAAGTAGCATGAATGAGAAAGATTTCTTCAATCTTATGCTGGTTTATGGAGATGCAGTCTTTTTCCCCCTTTTAAGGAAAGAGATATTTCAGCAGGAAGGTTATCATCTGGAATTTAAAGAACTAAATTCTCCCGAGAGTGGATTAAAAATTGTGGGGGTAGTTTATAGCGAAATGCAAGGCAAGTATGCTAATCCTGAAGCCTTGGTTGCTGACTGGTCTTATCAGTCCCTTTTCCCCGATACCCCCTATGGTTTTGATTCGGGAGGGGAGCCAATCTCTATTTTAAAACTTACTTATGAGGCATTCGTTGATTTTCACAAAAAATATTACCATCCTTCTAACTGTAAAATTTTTCTTTACGGAAATATTCCTACAATAAAACACTTATCTTTTCTGGAAGAAGAATTTTTGTCCCAATTTCACCGACTGGCGATAAAATCGGAAATACCTTATCAACCGCGTTGGTCTTCTCCTCGGAAGGTAGAGGTCACCTTTCCGATTAAAAGGGAGGATTCAATCGAAAAAAAATCGAGTATCACTATTAACTGGCTTACTGTGCCAGTGATTGATCCAGCTCGGGTAATAGCACTTGAAGTATTATCAGAAATCTTAGTGGGTAATTCTGGTTCTCCATTAAGAAAAGCCTTGCTTGATTCCAAACTCGGAGAAGATATTTCTCCCGCTACTGGATTAGAAACCGAACTAAAAGAACTGGTGTTTACCGCAGGAATCCGGGGCACTGACCCAGAACAGGCGGATAAAGTTGAAGATATAGTCTTAACTACTTTAAAGACCATCCGGGATCAAGGGATTGATAAAGAAACTATTGATTCAGCGCTCCAGCGAGTTGAATTTAGGAATCGGGAAATAAAAGGGGAGGTCGAACCCTATCCGCTTCATTTGCTGCGAAAAACCCTCCGAGGATGGTTACACGATACCGAACCGGAAACCACCCTAAAATTCAATTGCTGGATGGAGAAGCTAAAAAAAGAAATCTCCCGGAAGAAAAATTTTTTCCTCGAGCTAATCGAAGACCAGCTTCTTCTTAACCCTCACCACAGTACTCTTATTGTCCGACCTGATCCGGAACATTTAAAAAGACAAGAAGCCAAGCTTTCTTGCTGGCTAAAAAAATGGGAAAGTAGTCTTGGAAGTAAAGGAAAAGAAGAAATTGTCGTTTCGGCTATAAAACTTAAACAATTTCAGGAGCAACCAGATCCTCCCGAGGTAATTAATAAAATCCCCTTCCTTAAAATTGAAGATTTACCCCATAAAGTAGAGATTGTCCCGAGTGAACAAGTTTTTCTTTCGGAAGAAATTCCTTTGTATCTTCATGATATTTTTACTAACGGGATTGTTTATCTTGACCTATCTTTGGATACTGAAAAGATTCCGGAAGAGGATTTGAACTATCTTAATTTATTTGGAAAGGCAATATGCAATTCTGGCCTTCCGGGAATTAAATATGATGAAGTAGCACGGCAGCTTTCCCTTTATACTGGTGGGTTTAACTATCAACTATTTGCCAGTGGTGACCTTCAAAATCCTTTATCGGGGAAAAAATCTAATATTTTTTTCCGGATGAAATTTCTTGCCGAAAACTTAAAGCCAGCTTTGGAACTTTTTCGGCGCCTTTTAATTGAAGCAGATTTTGATGATCAGGAACGAATGAAGGATTTGATTTTTGAACTTAAAAATGAATTTAAAGCTGCTCTCCTTCCTCAGGGACATCGGTTTGCCTCTCTTCGGGCGGGCAGTAAGCTTTCTCCGGCAATAAGACTTCAGGAACAATGGGAGGGGATTTCTCAGGTGTTTTTTAGCTCTGAGCTTGCTAAGGAGATAGAAAAAAAGATAAAAAATATTACCTCGGCTTTAAAAAAGCTCCGGCAAAGTCTTGTTAACCGGGCTAAGTTAGCGATCAATATAACTGCCAAGGAATCGGTTTTGAAGGGGGTAAAAGATGCACTGCTTTCCCTAATCGAGGACTTACCGAAAGAGAATTCTTTGGATGCGAGACTGAATCTATCGGAAGAGGCGGATGTTTCTTCCCTGCGAGCAGAATCATTTATCATTCCGTCTCCGGTAGGTTACATTGCTCACGCCCTCTATGGAGCGTGGCTTAATACCCCGGAAAATGGTTATGAAGCAGTGCTTTCCCATTTTTTGCGGACCGGTTATCTCTGGGAAAAAGTGCGGATGCGGGGTGGGGCTTATGGGGTTTATGCGGTTTCCCAGGGAGCAGAAGGGGTATTTATTTTTTCTTCTTATCGGGATCCTAATGTATTGGAAACTTTAAAAGCATTCCGTGATTCTCTCGATTATGCGGCTCAAGGAAAAATTGATGAAGATCAGATTGAAAAGGCAATTATTGGAACGGTAGCCAAAGATGAGAAACCACTCGATCCCGGAGAAAAGGGATTTATTAGTTTTAAACGGAAGCTTTATGGAGTTACGGATGAGTTAAGACAAAGACGGCGGGAGTTTATATTAGAAGTTAACCGGGAAAAACTTGTTCGGGTGGCGGAAAACTTAATTAAGAACTTTGATTGTGGCTTTAAGGTAGTAATAAGTAATGAAAAAGCAATTGCTGCGGCAAGTGAAATTTTACCTGAGCTTAAAGAGCGGAGCAAAATTATTCCGGTTTAAGAGCAGTGGCAGGAAGCGATGAAAAAGCGCTACCTTTCCCTCGCTCCCTTTATCCTCTGGTCGAATATTAAAAAGCTACCTTTCTGTTGGGAGGAGATTTTTCAATGCCAAGGCCCACTGGAGGTAGAAATTGGGTTTGGTAATGGCGAATTTTTAGTCCGGCAGGCTTTAACTTTTCCGGAAAAGAACTTTGTTGGGTTAGAAGTGGCGTGGGGCTCGATTCGTCGGGCGCTGCGGGTAATTAACCAATCTAAGGTAAAAAATGTTCGCCTTCTGCAGGCAGATAGCCGGATGGCATTAGCATGGTTTTTTGCTTCCCAATCGATTACTAAGGTTTACTCGCTTTTTCCTATGCCCTGGCCAAAAAAACACCATGAGAAACATCGTCTTTTTTCCCATAACTTTTTGAAACTGCTTAACAATCGCTTGCAAATGGGCGGTGAGGTTCAGATTGTCACTGACTATGAACCTTATTTCCAATGGGTTAAGGAACAAATTCCCGGAACTGGTTTTTCCGTTGAGACCCAAATTACTTTTCCTAAATTTAATACCAAGTATGAACGAAAATGGCAGGAAAAGGGACAAAATAAATTTTTCGAAATAAATTTAATAAAACAAAACCATATTGAAGTTTCCCTAAAATCGGAGGTAGCTTTGAAGACTTATAATATTGACCACTTTGACCCGGAAAAATTTTCTCCCCAAAACGAACGGGGAGAGGTGGTGGTTCAATTTCAGGAGTTTATTTTTGACCCTAAACAGCAAAAAGGTATGGTCCGGGTAACAGTGGTGGAAGATCATCTCCTCCAACATTTCTGGATTGCGATTGAAAGAGAAGACGATGGCTGGCACATAAAGGTAGCTCCGGGTTGTGCGGTTCTATCCACTGTCGGCGTCCAGCGAGCACTGGATTTAGTTTATCTTTCTACCTTAACTAATATTTCATAATGATTAGTAATTATAAGCTGCGGCAAAGTTTTTAATTGCTTGGGCAATTTCTTCGCTTAACTGGCTGAGGTTTTGACTTTGAGCGAAAATAAAATCTTTGTATTCTGTTCCCGCGGTGGGTTGGGTAAAATTAGCTATTTTAGTCATCAGTTCTTTATCATTCCTTTCCGAATTTTCCCAGAGTGTCCAGCGGGCTTTAAGGTAAGCATTTCCCCTTAATTCACCAGTAAAACTTAATATCTCAATTATTACCCGAAAGTTAATAGATGAGGAGTTGGTACAGGGAAAGATTGTAATCCGGTCAGTGTTAAGCAAAGTAGCTAAATTTTCTGCCAGGACTCGGGAAATGTTGTCTTTTAATGGCTCAGCCCACCGTTCAAATTCAGCCAGTTTTATCTCCTGAGCAGAATTTTGGGTTACAATTTGGGGCCGGTCAAGATATTTGGGAACAATGATTGGCCCAATCGTAATGCCGATTTCCTTTTGTCCGGGAAGGGTAGATTTAATATCAGCCGGAAGGGAGATTGGTTGTAAAAGGTAAAACCGAGATTGAGGCGAACGGGCACAACCACTGGGAATAAGAAAAATAATCAGTCCGATAAGAATAGTGCATTTTATTAGCTGGTTTTGCATTTGTTTATCCTCCTATTTGCTTTTTCCGCGAAGAATTGCCTCGGGGTGTTGTTCTAAATAATCTGCCAACGTCCGCAAAGAACGGGCAGCATCGGAAACTTGTTCGATGGTTTCAGAAAGTTGAAATCGCAGCGAGGAATCCTCCCTTGCTATTTTCTCAAAGGTGGAAAGGGTTTTTTGGGTTTGTTCAAGGGTAACCCGAAGGGCTTTAAAATTTTCGTCCACTCCAGAGGTAAGAGGAACAATTTGGTTATTGATATTTTTAATCAGCGCTTGCAGTTCGTTTAAGGTCTGGTCTAAACTCCGGAGATTTTTATCTAACTGGGGGGAATTTATTAGTTGATTAATTCCCTTAGTCGTCTCAACTAAGTTTGCAATAAGGATATCGAAAGGGAGTTTTTCTAAGGTATTAAATGCCTTATCCAGGGTTTTTTGTAATTCTTCCATATTGGAGGGGATGGTTGGAATCTCAGGGTAACGGGAGGCAATCTTGGTCAATTTTGCGGGAGTTCCAGGATAGAAGTCCAGTTCTACTCCTAATTGACCGGTAATCAGATTTTCCAATTGAAGTTGCGCCCGTAAACCCCGGTTAACCATTTCTTTAATTAAATTTTCCTTTTCCAAAGTAAGGTGAACTTTATTTAAAGGACCTTTTTTATCCATTGGTAAAATCCGGCTGGCATCAATTTCGATTAATACCGGTATTCTCAACGAATGTTCTTTCGGGTCAAAACTGACCTTAATCTCTTTTACCGTTCCAATTTTAACTCCGCGGAAATTAACCGGTGAGCCCACCGTAAGCCCCTTAACCGATCCTTCAAAATAAAGAACAAAGATTTGCCTTTCACTGAATAGCCGGCCGCTTCCGAAAAGCAAGACCCCAACTATCATCAGAACTAAGGCGCCAAGAACAAAAGCTCCAATTAATGTTTTATTTGCTGGCTTACTCATAACCTTCTCCTATGGTTTTATCCCGGGTAAGGAAAGCCTTTACCTTTGGATTTGTACATTCGGCAAGCAGTTTTTTCGGGTCTCCCCGGGCAATCACGGTTTTTGTTTCTAAATCAAGAAATATGGAATTATTTCCAATAGTAAAAATACTTGCCAGATCATGAGTTACTACTATTATAGTTGCTCCCATACTTTCCCGAATTTCTAAAATTAGATCGTCTAATCGCCGCGCGCTGATTGGATCAAGGCCGGCCGAAGGTTCATCAAAAAACAAAATTTGAGGATCAAGAGCGATTGCGCGGGCGAGTCCAGCTCGTTTTCGCATTCCACCGCTTATTTCGGAAGGGTAAAAGTTCTCAAATCCAGAAAGGCCTACCAGGGAAAGTTTAAAAGAAACAATTTCTTGAATTTCTGATTTGCTTAACTGGGTATATTGGGTTAAAGGGAGAGCAACATTTTCTGCCAGGGTCATTGAACTCCATAATGCTCCGCTTTGGAAAAGAACCCCGAAACTCCTTAATAAAGACTCCTGAACCTCCAGATCAGAATCCCAAAAGCTTATCCCATCATAGAAAACCTTGCCCTGCTTAGGTTTCTTTAGCCCAATTAAATGTCGCAGTAAGGTGCTTTTACCGCAGCCACTTCCTCCCATTATAATGAAGATGTCTCCCCGGTTAACCGTAAAGTTTAAATTACTTTGAAGCACAAAATCACCGTAAGCCATTTCTAAATCCTGCACCACTATATGAGGCTTACTTAAATTCAGCAATTGGCTCTTTTCTTTAGATTCCCAGCACATCGCAAATAAAGGTGATAATAGCAGTGGCTATTGTGATACTGACAATGCTGGTTACTACTGCTGAGGTAGTATCTTTTCCCACTGCTGAAGCACTCTTACCGCATTGGATACCTCGCAGACAACCTGAAAGTGCTACCAAAACTCCAAATACTATACCATGGAAAATCCCGATCCAAACATCAGTGAGGTCAACTGCCATCCGGGTTTCATTAATGTATTCTATTACCTCTAAATCCAGTATTCCGATCCCGACAATTAACCCTCCCATAATTCCCATAACATCAGCATAAAGACAAAGAAGGGGCATCATTAAGGTGAGCGCTATCATTCTTGGTACTACTAAAAACTCTAAGGGAGAAATTCCAAAAGTTTTAAGCGCGTCAATTTCATCATTTACCTGCATTGTGCCTAGCTCAGCTGCAAATGAGGCACCAATTCGACCTGCCATAATAATTCCAGTCATTACTGCACCCAAAACCCGCACCATCCCTATTCCTACCAGATCAGCCACATAAATTTGTGCTCCAAACATCCTTAATTGGACTGCGCCTACAAAAGCAAGAATCAAACCGACTAAGAGGGTAATAAGAGAAACCAGGGGGAGAGCGGATATTCCACATCTCTGAATGAGGGTAAGAAGCTCAGAGGGTTGAAACCCGGCTTTCCCGATAAAAATTTTTAAACCACCTAAAAATACCTCTCCGATAAAAGCAAGGAATCCAGGTAAGTTTTGCACCCAATCGATAATTACTGCTCCCACCAAAGAAGGAAAAGAATCAGGATTAATCTCTTTTTTTACCTCAGGAATTTCCCGAACTGCAGTGGAAAGTTTTAAAAGGCGTTGAATCCCCGGAGGAAGCCCGGTCTTATCAATTTTTATTCCCTTTTTTTGACCCCAGCCTAAAATCTTAATGAGAAAAATTAATAAACTGCTATCCCAGCTTTGCAAATTCTCGGTAGCGAAGCTAATAATTTTGGGAAGATTGCGGTATTCAACCTGTTTTATTAACTCCTCAGCGGAAGGAGTTTTTTGTCCCATTTTCCAAAAGCCAGCAACTGTAATTAAGAGTAAGTCCGGTTTTAGGGAGTTTATTCGAAAATCAGCTGGTTTGTATTCCATATTTTTGGTTAGTGGCTTTATTTTTCTCTAATTTACTTAAAGTAAAATATCTCTTTTTTTATCTTCATAAAACTGCTTAAATTAACCTTTCGATAAGACTTTTAGTTGATTTTTTATCTTTTCTTTTAATATACTACCTTCCTAAAAAGTGCAAACCTAATAACTAATTTTGGATAGATTTAGTATGGAAAACCATAGGCTCAATTTTGAAATTACTAAGTTAGGAGAGGCAAAAATACCTTCACCGATAAAGGGGATCCGTTTTGTCCGGGACGAAGAGCGGGTTCTTTACCATTCTTCCCTTAATGAAATCAAGCCATTTTTAGATAAAGGCCAGTTACCCCCTTCCCTGGAATTGGCTGGTCCCCGCGAAAAGATTTTTTTTGATCCGGCGAAATTAAAGTGCGGGATTGTAACTTGTGGCGGTCTTTGCCCTGGACTTAATGATGTGATCCGGGCAATTGTTTTAAGTCTTCACTACCTTTACGGAGTAAAAACGGTTTTTGGTTTTCCCTACGGTTATGAGGGATTAACTTATCGCTACGGGCACCGTCCGCTCGAACTTACCCCCCAAGTGGTAAATCGAATCCATGAATTAGGGGGAACTATACTGGGTTCTTCCCGCGGACCACAAGATGTGAGGGAAATGGTAGATACTCTCGAACTTATGAATATTGGTATCCTTTTTGCTATAGGAGGCGACGGCACTTTAAGGGGCGCGCAGGCTATCTATGAAGAAATAACCCGTCGGAATTTAAAAATCGGGGTGGTTGGGATTCCCAAAACTATTGATAATGATATTTCGTTTGTTCAAAAATCGTTTGGGTTTGAAACCGCAGTTTCTGAAGCCCGGAGAGTAACTTATGCTGCCCATACTGAAGCGGAAGGAGCACGCAATGGTATCGGTTTGGTAAAATTGATGGGACGGGAATCAGGATTTATTGCTGCTTATGCGGTTCTGGCAGATAATCAGGTAAATTTTTGTCTTATCCCCGAAGTCCCTTTCCGGCTGGACAATTTCCTTAATGCTCTTAAAGAGCGCCTCATTCGAAGAGGGCATGCGGTAATTGTAGTGGCAGAAGGGGCGGGGCAACATCTGATGGGGAAAACCGGAGAACAGGATGCCTCGGGTAATATTCGTCCCGGAGATATTGGTATATTTCTGCGCGAGCAAATTATCGCCTATTTCCATAAAGAAAAGATAGAAATAAACTTGAAATATATTGATCCGAGCTATACTATTCGAAGTTTGCCAGCAAATGCCCATGATTCAGCTTTTTGTCTCCTTTTAGGGCACAATGCGGTCCATGCCGGGATGTCGGGAAGGACTAATATGGTAGTAAGCTTCTGGAATGATGAGTATACCTATGTCCCAATCCCTCTGGCAGTTTCTCAACGGAAAAAAATTGATCCGGAAGGTTGGCTCTGGCAAAGTGTGCTTAGTGCTACTGGCCAGCCAAGAGATTTATAAATAGATTCTGGTTATCTTCTTATCCTGGAGCTAAAAATTAGGACGGAAAATGAAATCGAATCAGTTTCCCCCCGGAAAACAAAAAAAGAAAAAAAAAACTCGCCGATCGCGGATTTTACGAATAACTAAAGCCATCCGGTATTTCATTGGGTTGAAAATAATAAAGTTGCTTTTTTCTTTTCCTTACTTTTTTCCCCTTTCTTGGGCGTTATCCTTATCCCGGTTAATGGTGAACCTTGGTTATATTTTTGCGGGGGAATACCGGAGACAAGCCTTGATCAACCTTAAGCTTTATTACCAGAAAGAAAAGTCTTATTTTGAATTAAAAAAAATGGTCAAAGAGATAGGAATTGAGGCTACTAAGGGAGCGTGGGAGACAATTTACTCAGTAAGTCCCCGTCAGGATGAAGTATTTAGAAACATTAAGATTGAAGGGAAAGAATATTTAGACCAGGCACTTAGTCAGGGGAAAGGAGTAATTGCAATAAGTGCTCACTTAGGGAATTTTGCGGTTATGGGAGGAAAGTTAATCACCGAAGGTTATCCTTTCTATCTGACTTTAAAACTTCCTCGCAATCCGGGGATTGGGGAATTTTTTAAGCAAAAAATGGAGCGATACCATTTTGCCTTCATTCTCGCCGATCCCGCAACTGTTGCCCAGAAATTGATTATTCGGGCTTTGCGAAGAAATCAGATTGTTTGTTTGATTGTAGATTTTGACCAAAAAGTGGGAGGTGTCCCAATAAGGTTTATGGGGCAAGAAATCGCTCTGCCAGCAGGACCAGCCATAATTGCCCGGCGAACCGGTTCACCGGTTCTCCCTATCTTCATCATCCGTCAATCGGATAATTCCCAAAAAATTATTATTGAACCACCGGTGACAATAAATGAAGAAATCGCGGAAGTGGATCCAGAGAAATCGATTATTCTCCTTTGTCAGAGATTTGCCGGAATAATTGAGTCTTATATAAAAAAATACCCTACTCAGTGGTACTGGATAAATAAAAAACATAAGTCGTTTCGATTAAGAAAAAAACTGAACCGGAAGATTTAGCCAGATTTAACCAGTTTTAATCTCGATTAAACCAATTGGAGGGAAAAAGCTAAAGAAAGGAGAGTGGAGAGTTATGGTAAAGCGACTTTTTCGACGGAAATTTATTCACCATATCTTAGAAGAGATTGACATTGAGGAACACCGTCTTCACCGGGCGCTTAATGCCTTTGATCTTACTATCTTAGGGATTGGAGCAATTATTGGGGTAGGGATTTTTGTTTTGACCGGGACTGCTTCAGCTCGGTTTGCGGGTCCGGGGATAATTCTTTCTTTTGTTATCTCGGGAACTGCTTGTGCCTTTGCTGCTTTATGCTATGCCGAGTTTGCTGCTTTAATTCCGGTGGCAGGAAGTGCTTATAATTATGCTTATGCCACTTTAGGGGAGTTAGTGGCTTGGATTATTGGTTGGGACCTTATTTTGGAATATATCGTTGCTTCCATAGCGGTAGCGATTGGGTGGTCGGGTTATTTTGTAAGTATCATGAAAGCAATTGGGATTGATCTGCCGGTATGGTGTTCGCATGCTCCGGGAACAGTTCCGGGAGCAGTGATTAATTTGCCGGCGATGTTGATCGTAGTTTTTCTTACCACCATTCTGGTTATCGGGATCAAAGAGAGCGCACGTCTGACTGGCTTAATGGTTTTGGTTAAGATTACTACGGTTTTAGCCTTTATTTTGGTTGGGTTTTCGAAAATTGACCCTTCTAATTGGCTACCTTTTATGCCTTTTGGCTTTAAAGGAGTAATGACTGGAGCGGCAATAGTGTTTTTTGCTTATATTGGCTTTGATGCTGTCTCCACTGCAGCGGAGGAGACCAAAAAACCCCAAAAAAATATACCAATTGGCATCATTGCTTCGTTAGCGATTTGCACCTTCCTTTACATTACGGTGGCAGCAGTTCTTACCGGAATTGTTTCGTTTAAAGAGTTGAATCATCCTGCCCCCGTTGCTTATGCCTTAAGCTTGATCGGATTTCGCTGGGGAGCAGCTTTAGTCTCAGCTGGCGCAGTTGCCGGCATTACCAGCGTGCTTCTGGTAATGTTGATGGGGCAACCACGAATATTTTTTTCAATGAGCCGCGATGGGCTTTTATGGCCCTCGATTTATAAAGTGCATCCCCGATTTCGGACTCCTTATCTCGCGCAAATTATCACCGGAGCAGTGGTAGCAGGATTTGCTGGCTTTATTGATATTGGCACCGCCGCCGAGCTATGTAATATTGGAACCTTATTCGCCTTCACCATTGTTTGCGGTGGCATTGCAGTTCTTCGCTATACCCATCCTAATATCAAACGTCCTTTTCGCTGTCCGCTTGTTCCTCTCATTCCTTTGCTGGGTATTTCTTTTTGTGTCGGGCTAATGCTTTCGCTTCCGAAAATTACCTGGATTCGATTTGCAGTTTGGTTGATTGTTGGACTGTTTATTTACTTTTTTTACGGGATAAAACACAGTCGTTTGGCAAAGAAAATAAAATATTCAACCAGGTAGGGGAGCCTTGCTGCTTCTGGTCAGATTTGACAAAACAAATCATTGATACTGCTTGTTGACTCTTTATAGAATAAAAGAATAGTTAAAAAATAAATGCACTTCACTTTAAAGAACCATTAACTAATTATTTTTAGGGCGATACAATCAAGAAGAAATCTATTAGACTGATAATTTGAAGATTGACGTTTAATAATACGCCAACCGTTATATTCAAACACACCTTTAGAAGAAATTGATTCAATAAACTGAGCTTTATTTACTTTGTTGCTTGCTTGTTCGGTTGGCAGACTATCAAGTAATTCTACAAGCTCTTTGTTCTGCGAAAGAATTATTGGTTTCTCATTTAGGCCGGCAACTATTGTAAGTGGTTCAATTATTACATTAGAAAGTTGCTGGATTTTCTGCTCAACAACAGCGCTCCGTGTTTCTAACTGTATCATTTTTACTCGCGTTTCGGAACCAATTATACTTTTCGAATTGTTAACCAAATCTAATAGATAGTTTCTTACCGTATTTAAATCATTCGCGGTACGAATAATATCTAAGTTGTTGCGGGTTTGTAATGCTTTCGCAAGAATTGATATTTCTTTTAAGTAGCGATTCCTCTGATTCTCCGGCACGAGATACATAATTACTATATGAACAGGAAGATTATCCGGTGCGCCATAATTAATGCCCTTGGGGCTCCATCCGATTGAACAAATCAGATCTCCCTCATACGAAACACGTGCGTGAGGACAAGCGAAGTTTTTCCCCAGCGCTGTCGACATATTTTTCTCCCGAGCCAAAACCAAACCGAAAACATCGGTCCCATTCGGAACTGAAGGTATTGCTTCAATAATATGAGCTAAAAACTGCAGTGAATCAAATTTATCATTATTCGGCAATTCGAAAAGACGCCCTTCTTGCAGTGCATCTAATAAACTATCCATAATTAACTAGTTCCATATTTTTTGATGAACCAAACTTTTATAATATGCGTAATACTGCTGTAGGATATTAAGAAACCAATAAGCCACGCCCAATAAATTGCAGGCAGAGGTACTAACCCAAATATTTTGGCAAAGGGTGAATAGGGAAGCCAAGCTCCAATAAACATTATAACTAACGTAGTTAAGGTCATCGACAAAGAAGCGTGGCTGCCAAAAAACGGGATATGACGTGTGCGAATGATATGCACAATTAATGTTTGCGTTAATAATGATTCCACAAACCAGCCAGTCTGAAATAATTTTTCAAGAAATTCTTTTTGGGGACTAGCCAGTGAAGGATCAAGAAAGTGATTCACCCCAAAGAAGAACCACATTAATGCGAATGTAGCATAATCGAAAATCGAGCTGATTGGACCAATGAAAATCATAAATCTCTTTATGTTATCTATTCGCCATTTGAGAGGATTAACTATAATCTCTTTATCAACATTATCCGTTGGAATTCCGGTTTGCGAAAAATCATACAACAAATTATTAAGCAGTATTTGAATTGGTCGCATAGGCAGAAACGGCAATAAATAACTCGCACCAATTACGCTGAACATATTACCAAAATTAGAACTGGCTGCCATCCGGATATATTTTAAAATATTCGCAAAGACTTTTCTTCCTTCAATGATGCCGTTTTCAAGAACAAGTAAACTTTTTTCGAGCAAGACGATATCAGCAGCCTCTTTTGCTACTTCCACGGCTGAGTCGACCGAAATTCCCACATCAGCAGCTCGCAATGCTGGCGAATCGTTAATTCCATCTCCCATATATCCAACAACGTGTCCAGCTTGCCGCAGTGAAGTAATAATTTTTTCTTTTTGCAGCGGCGAGACCTTAGCAAATATGTCAAACTCTTGAATTGTTCGAGAGAATTCTTCGTTTGACATCCGATCTAATTCTTCGCCAGTTATAACCCGGTCAACTTCTAACCCCACATCCTTACATGCTTTTTTTGTAACCAGCGAATTATCTCCGGTTAGAATTTTAACTTTAACGCCGGTATCCTGCAAGTTTTTAATAGCTTGAGCCGCTGATTCTTTTGGCGGATCGAAAAATGCGATATATCCGAGAAGGATTAATTCTTTTTCGTCACTAAGGCTAAATGTATTTTTTTCAGCGGGAAAATTCCGGTAGGCAATTGCAAGAACACGATAACCACTGCTATTTAACGTTTCAACTTCTTCATAAAGAACATCGCGTATCATATCTATTAACGGATAAACCTCGCCATCAACTTGATAATGAGTACAAACGGAATAAATCTCTTCAACCGCACCTTTGCAAATAAGAACGTGATGTCCTTCGTACTCAACGATAACAGACATTCTTCTTCTCTGGAAATCAAAAGGCAGTTCATCAACTAAACTACATTTGCCCTCAACATTTAATTCAATATTCGAAAGCACTGCGCGGTCGATCAGATTCCTTAATCCGGTCTGGTAAAAACTATTCAGGTACGCGTATTGAAGGACTTCCAGACTTTCTCCGCCGGTAATGTTAACATGTTTTTCTAATACTACTTTATCTTGGGTAAGTGTGCCCGTTTTATCAGTGCAAAGAATATCAATAGCGCCAAAGTTTTGAATGGAGGATAAATGTTTAACAATA
>Ga0272448_1004499_pt1 | contig 15873 bp, 11 predicted proteins | sample YNPCB0191_FD_202220 | JGI IMG/M metagenome (GOLD analysis project Ga0272448, IMG submission 202220) | Hot spring sediment microbial communities from Yellowstone National Park, WY, United States - YNP-CB-019-1 | ecosystem: Environmental > Aquatic > Thermal springs > Hot (42-90C) > Sediment...
CAAGGGAAAGAAACTGCGGCGCCCGGCATGGTGCCTCAACCCGGCTCCAACGCCGAGTAGGGAGGTCCGCCATGCTGTCCCGTTTCTTCCTCGATCGTCCGGTGTTCGCATGGGTCATCGCCATCGTCTTAATGCTTCTGGGGGGGCTGGCGATCTACAATCTGCCCATTTCCCAGTATCCGCCCATAGCCCCTCCCTCCATACGCGTGCTGGCCTTTTACCCCGGAGCCTCGGCTGAGACTGTGGAAAACAGTGTCACGCAGATCATCGAGCAGAAGATGACCGGCCTCGATAAGATGATTTACATGTCGGCCACCAGTGACTCTTCCGGGAGTTCCACCATCGAACTGACTTTCGCGCCCGGGACCGATCCTGACATCGCCTGGACCAAGGTGCAGAACAAGCTCCAGCTCGCTATGGCCAGCTTGCCCGAAGTGGTCCAGCGCACGGGTGTCACAGTGGGCAAATCCACGAGAAACTACCTGATCATGGTGGGACTGATCTCCGAAGACGGGAGTTTGAGCGGTATCGATCTCAGGGACTACGCACAATCCAACCTTGAAAAGGTGCTGGCGCGCGTACCCGGCGTCGGTGAAGTCGAGGTCTTCGGCTTCCAGTACGCAATGAGGATCTGGCTCGACCCAAGGAAGCTCACCGACTACCATCTGACGGTCGAGGATGTGATCCTGGCATTGCGATCCTACAATGTGGAAGTTTCTGCAGGCCAGTTTGGCGGTGCACCTGCGGTAAAAGGTCAACGCCTCAACGTCAGTATCATCGTCCAGAGCCTCCTCAAGAGCCCGGACGAGTTTGCCGGCGTCCCATTGCGGGTCAATCCGGACGGCTCTGTCGTGAAGATAAAGGACGTTGGCCGTGTGGAGCTCGGGACTGACTACTACGATGTCGAGGCCAAATACAACGGGAAGCCTTCGGCCGCTCTGGCCATCCGGATGGAACCGGGCGCCAATGCACTTGAGACCGCTGATCGCATCAAGAAAAGAATGGAGGAAATGAGCCGCTATTTCCCCCACGGGGTGAAGGTCGTCTACCCGTTCGACACCACGCCCTTTGTTCGTGTGGCTATCGAGGAAGTGGTCAAGACCCTCTTCGAGGCGATCCTACTCGTTTTCTTGGTCATGTGGCTCTTCATGGGGAATATGCGCGCCACCCTGATCCCCACCATTGCTGTGCCGGTCGTCATTTTGGGCACCTTTGCCGTCCTCGGTTTCTTCGGGTTTTCCATCAACATGCTCACCATGTTCGCCATGGTACTGGCTATCGGCCTGTTGGTGGACGACGCTATAGTGGTCGTGGAAAATGTGGAGCGGATCATGTCCGAGGAGGGCCTCCCGCCCCGGGAGGCCACTGCCAAGTCCATGGATCAGATCACGAGTGCACTGATAGGCATCGGGCTCGTACTGTCGGCTGTCTTTGGCCCTATGGCATTCTTCGGGGGATCCACCGGCATCATCTACCGCCAGTTCTCCGTGACGATCGCCGCAGCGATGCTCCTTTCTGTGGCTGTGGCCTTGATCTTGACCCCGGTCCTGTGCGCCTCGCTCCTCAAACCTGTCCCGGCCGGGCATGAACCTGCTGAAAGCGCCGTCTGGTTTTTGCGGCCGTTTTTTCTGTGGTTCGATCGCACCTTTTTCCGCTTCAGGGACTGGTCCGTGAGACAGGTCGGGCGCTCGCTTTCACGAAGGCTCCGCTACCTCCTCGTTTTTCTGCTCATCTCGATCGGGTTGGGACTCCTCTTCATGAGGATGCCCACCAGTTATCTGCCCGAGGAAGACCAAGGCATTCTTCTCTCCCAGATACTCATGCCTACGGGCGCCACCATGGAACAAACCGAGGCGGTCGCCGACGAGGTGCAGCGCTATTTTCAGGAGAACGAGAAAGAGGCGGTAGAATCCTGCATGACCGTTGTCGGGATCGGCTTCTCGGGCAGGGCCCAAAACAACGGCATGGTGTTTGTAAAGCTAAAGGATTGGAAATTGAGGGACCGCAAGGAGTTACGGGCCAAGGCTATCGCAGAGCGTGCCATGAGGGCGTTCTTTTTCAATCGTAATGCGATGGTATTCACCTTCCCGCCCCCTGCCGTAGTCGAGCTGGGTATGGCCAAAGGGTTCGATCTCGAGTTGATGGACCGTGGCGGGATCGGTCATTCCGCCCTGATGGCGGCCCGCAACCAACTTCTCGGTATGGCGATGCAAGACCCGCGTCTGGTGAATGTGCGGCCCAATGGTATGGAAGACGTGCCTGAATACCGAATCGATGTGGACTGGGAGAAGGCCGGTGCCCTTGGCGTTCCCATCACCTCGATCCACAATGCTATCTCGGCTGCCTTCGGCGGCGCCTACGTCAATGACTTCGTTCAGGGCGGTCGGGTCAAACGCGTCTACGTGCAAGCCGACGCCCCGTACCGGATGTTGCCCAAGGATCTGGAACGGCTCTATGTCCGGAACACTGCGGGGAAGATGGTTCCATATGCTTCCTTCGCATCCGGCCGATGGACGTTCGGGTCGCCGCGGCTGGAGCGGTTCAACGGGTTCCCCTCCCTCAACATCTGGGGCGAGCCTGCACCGGGCAGGAGTTCGGGAGAGGCCATGCGAGCCATTGAGGAGATTGTCTCCAAATTGCCACAGGGGATTGGGTTGGACTGGACAGGACTTTCCTACCAGGAACGTATGGCGAGGGCCCAAACCGCCCCGCTGTACATTTTTTCTGTGCTGGTGATCTTCTTGTGTTTGGCCGCTCTCTACGAGAGTTGGCCGGTTCCCATCGCGATCCTTCTGGTGCTCCCGCTGGGGGCGATCGGCGGCGTCATTGCCTCGACGCTTCGGGGGCTGCCCAACGATGTCTACTTTCAGATCGGGCTGTTGACCACCCTCGGCCTGACCACAAAGAACGCCATCCTCATCGTTCAGTTCGCAAAGGCGAGGGTGGAACAAGGCATGAACCTGATCGAGGCCGCAGTGGAGGGGACGCGCCTTCGGTTCCGCCCAATCATGATGACCTCGCTGGCCTTCGGGTTCGGCGTTCTTCCTCTTGCGCTCAACACGGGGGCCGGGGCGGGCGCAATGAATGCTATCGGCACCTCTGTCCTCGGGGGGATGATCACCGGGACGGTCCTCGTGATCCTGTTCGCGCCTCTTTTCTACGTCCTCATCGAGGGGAGCCTCGGCATAGGAAGGCGAGAGAGGGCAATCCGCAATGCGTGAAGAGACGAATAAGTGGGGATCCGACACAATGGACACCGGCAGGAGAGATTACGCGACAGGTGAAAAGAAACGAAGCGCGCGCATGCCGCGTGCGCTGAAACGGGCGGTGGCTGCAGTTTTTGCAGGGATGGCATGGAGTTGCCTGGTCGGCCATGGGTGCACCATGGCCCCGAAATACACTAGGGAGAAACCGCCGATCCCTGCTGATTGGCCGAGCGGTCCGGCATACGAAGACCGCACCGTCCGGGCAGGGCTTCCCGGAGCACCGGAGCTTCACTGGTGGGATTTTTTCCCTGACACGAGGCTGCGGGGCCTCATCGAGCTCGCCTTGAACAACAATCGGGACCTCAGGACAGCCGTTCTGACCGCAGAACGAGTTCGCGCGCTCTATGGGATCCAGCGGGCAGAGATCCTTCCTACGGCCAATGCGACCGCAACGGCCGGCAAACAGAGGATCCCGGGCGGCCTTCTGGGCTTCCCGCAGGCGTTGACGATAGAACAATACGGCCTGGGCTTGGGGATGAGCTCGTGGGAGATAGATTTTTTCGGCCGCATCAGGAGTCTGAAGGATAGGGCGCTTCAGGAGTACCTTGCAACCGAACAGGCGTCTCGCTCTCTACGCATCCTGGTGGTCTCTTCAGTGGCTCAAGCATTCATGAGCCTTGCCGCCGACAGGGAAAACCTCGCTTTGGCCCGGAAACTGCTCGAGACCAAAGAGACAGCCTATCGTCTGGCCCTTCGGCAGCACGAGGTGGGCATACTCACTGGGTTGGATCTCGATCGGGTGCGGGCTTCGGTAGAGGCGGCACGGGCAGAGGTTTCGCGGTACACGCAGATGGTTGCGCAAGACGAGAATGCCTTGACCCTTCTTGCAGGGACCTCCGTCCCCGAGGAGCTTGTGCCTGGGGCGCTTTCGGAAGTTGCCCCACCACAAGAGATTTCCCCCGGCCTGCCCTCGGAGGTGCTTTTGCGCCGGCCCGATGTCGCTCAAGCTGAAAGCCTCCTCAAGGCAGCCCACGCCGATATCGGCGCGGCGCGGGCAGCCTTCTTTCCCAGGATCTCCCTGACAACAACTGTCGGGACCGCCAGTACCGATCTTTCAGGGCTTTTTGCGTCGGGTTCAGGACAGTGGAGCTATGCGGCTCAAATGGTGATGCCGATCTTCGATGCACGAACATGGTGGGCGCTCAAAGCGAGCAAGGTGCAGCAGAAGCTGGCACTGACTCAGTACGAAAAGGCGATTCAGAACGCCTTCCGGGAAGTGGCCGATGCCCTTGCCTTCCACGGCGCCGTAAAGACGCAGGTGGAAGCCCAACAATCCGTGGTAAGTGCGTTGTCGGACACATACCGCCTCTCGGCACGCCGGTACGAGAAGGGTGTCGACAGCAAGCTCAAGCTCCTCGATGCCCAACGCACCCTCCTCGAGGCCCAGCAAGGGCTGGTGTCCCTCACGTCGGCCAAACTCCTCAGCACGGTGAGGCTTTATGCGGTGTTAGGGGGTGGATGGGAAGAGGCGGCCCCTGAGCCGGGTCATGCTGTCTCGACGGCCTCACTGGAGGACGAGAAAGCGCCTTGAGCCGGCCATCCCCAGTCCCGGCAGGAGGGGGTCATCGCAATCCAGAGACCGCCTCTTCAAAGCGGTCGGGGGTTCCTCTCTCAGCGCTGAAAAGAAAGGCCTTGCTGCGTCACGCCTTTTTCCATGGGCCCGGGATAGATACGCCGGATCTTCTGTGGTATTTTGAGAAATACGCCTCCGGGCTTCGAGGATCGTTCCACGGCACGGTGGTCTCGTTCTTCGAGGCCGCGAGGGCTGTCGATCAGACAGGCATCGGAGTTCATGTTCTTTCACCCCGGCCGTCCGAACCGGCCTTGACACCCGAGACCCCTATGAGGAAACTCTCACACGTTGACGAAAGGGGTTCTGCCCGCATGGTGGATGTGAGCGCAAAGAAGATCTCCAGGAGAACTGCAATAGCTTCGGCGCTTGTCCGGATGCGAGCTGACACGCTCGAGAGGATACGGCAAGGGAACATGCCCAAAGGCGAGGTCCTGAATACGGCAAGAATAGCCGGAATCCTTGCGGCCAAGCGCGTGGACCAGACGATACCATTGACCCATTCGTTGCCGCTCGATCACGTCGAGATCGATTTTTCTTTTCTCCAGCAAGGCATACGGATCGAAGCGAGGGCCTCGGTACGAGCCCGTACCGGTGTGGAGATGGAGGCACTGACCGCTGCCGCAGTGGCGGCCTTGACGGTCTACGATATGGCGAAGGCATTGGACAGGGAAATGACGATCACCGATCTGCGCTTGGACTACAAGAGCGGGGGCACATCGGGGACGTGGGCCAGAGAAAAGAGGCGCTAGCCCGCAGGGATCGCGGCAGAGGAGAGAAACGTGGGAGTCGTCGTCTCGGTCAATCTGAGCAGGAAGAAAGGCGTGCCGAAACATCCTATCGAGAGAGGTATCCTGGTAGCGAATTTCGGGTTGAAGGGGGATGCCCACGCCGGAGCCGGGCAGAGGCAAGTAAGCCTTTTGATGATCGAGAGCATCGAGGAACAACGGCGCGTCAGGCATGAGGGGTGCGAGTCTCGGGGCCCCACGATCGCTCTGTCGCCGGGAGCGTATGCAGAAAACATTACCACCAAGGGGATCGACTTGCTGGAGCTTGCCGTCGGCGATGAACTCAGGGTCGGCAGCAGTGTCCGCTTGCGGGTGACACGCATCGGAAAGGAGTGCCATACCCGATGCGCGATCTTTAGGCGGATAGGGGATTGTGTCATGCCGCGGCAAGGGATTTTCTGCGAGGTGCTCGAAGGGGGCACCATCGGAGCAGGAGACAGAATTGAGAGGAGCGAGCGCAGCCCGTCACGTTGACACCTTGAGGATCTCGGTGACAGACCGATGCAACCTCCGGTGCATATACTGCATGCCCGAGGGAGGGGTCCCCTTGCTTCCCCCTGAAGAAATACTCCGATACGAAGAGATCGTCCGGATCGTCAAGGCGTGCGTCCGCTCAGGGATACGGAAGGTGAGGCTAACCGGCGGCGAACCCCTCCTGCGCAAGGATTTACCCAGTCTTGCCGCTCGACTGTCCCTTCTCCCCGGCCTGGCCGATCTGTCGGTTACCACCAACGGGGTGCTGTTGGCCGAACACGCACGGGAATTGCAAAGGGCCGGCGTACACAGAGTGACCGTGAGTCTCGATAGTCTGCGCAGGGAAAGATACAGGATGATCACTGGCCAGGACGCCTTGGAACGAGTCCTCAGGGGGATCGAATCCCTTTTCGAGACTCGCATGGAGCCGGTAAAAATCAACAATGTGGTCGTCCCTGGGGTCAATGACGACGAGGTGCTGGACTTTGCGCTCCTGACAAAGGAGCTGCCGGTCGAGGTCCGTTTTATCGAGCGCATGCCGTTCGAGGAACGGGGCAGAGCCCTTCACGGATGCGGGCTCTGGGCACGGGAGGTGCTGCCTGGAAGAGCGATTCTCCAGCGTATCCGGGACGCACTCGGGCCTCTGGAGCAGGCCTCTCCGGCGGTTGCAATACCTGGTCCTGCCAGGTTGTACCGTTTGGCCGGCGCCAAGGGGAGGATCGGGATCATCAGTCCGGTAACAGAACCCTTCTGCAACAGCTGCAGCAGGGTACGGCTGACGCCCGAAGGGAAGCTGCGGCAATGCCTCCTGAGAGAGGAGGAGGTGGATCTCAAGGGACTTTTGCGGCAAGGGGTTCCTGATACGGCGCTCGAGACCCTGATCAGTGATGCCTTGGCGAAGAAGCGGTCGTTACGCAACGGGGATTTCCTCCTCGTACGGAAAGCGATGGTACAGATCGGGGGTTAGAGGGGTGCGTGCAGGGGTATTGACTATAAGCGATAAGGGCTCCAAGGGAGAGCGGGCCGACGAAAGCGGGCCGTGCATTCGTGCTGTCCTGGAGCGCAACGGTGTGCGGGTGACGCAGTATCGGGTGGTCCCCGACGAACAGGAAAAGATCTCTGAATCTCTCAGGGAATGGTCGGATGTGGAGGGATTGGATCTCGTCATCACTACGGGTGGGACAGGGCTCTCCCCGAGGGATGTGACCCCGGAGGCCACAGCCTCTGTGATCGAGCGCCCCGTCCCGGGTATCGCCGAGGCCATCCGTGCCGAGGGGATGAAACACACGGCACGGGCCATGTTATCCAGGGGCACAGCAGGAGTGAGGGGCCGCACGCTCATCGTCAACCTGCCGGGCAGTCTCAAGGCCGTCAAGGAATCGCTCGAGACCGTCGTGCCTGCGTTGATTCATGGTATCGGCGTCCTTCGAGGCACAGCAACAGAGTGCGGTTCGTCTCGTGAACCGAAGTCAGAGAAAGGGTAACCATTATGATCTCCCTGTGTAGGTGCCGGTTCTCCCATTGGGGTCACAGGCCGTGGCCATACTGGACCTCGCTGCTGCTTTTGTGTTCATGGCTGGTTATGCCTGCTGCGGGGTGCAAGAAGAAACCTTCGATGAAGGAAGGACAGAAAGGAGCTCGTGCTGGTCAGGACCTCGCGTCCCTTTTCGCGGGCGACCCCGAAAGCCTGGCCGAATACGAACGGATCCAGCGAGACATACAGGGGCAGAACTTCCAGGGGGCGGTCGAGGCGCTCGAGAAGATGATCCTCAAATCGCCTCAGGCACCATGGGTCGAGGCGGTCAAGTTCACAATGGCCCGGACCTACATGATGATGTCGGACTACAGAAGGGCCCTGGATCTTTTCGATCAGTTCGTGAAACAGTATCCTTCCAGCAGCGCACTGCCGCAGGCCCTTCTCTTTACTGGCGAGATCTATCTTTCCATGGGGGCAGACAGCCCCTCCGGCGACGCGTCTGGCAGTACGGCCCGGTACTATCTCCAAAAGTCGATAGGGATCTTTGAAGACGTGATCGAGAGATTCTCCACGGACCGCGATACAGTGGCTCAGGCTCAGTATCTCATCGGCTCTGCTCATGCCTCGATGGGCGACCAGGATCGAGCGATTCAAGCCCTGCAGAAGGTGGTCGATGACTACAAGGATAGCCCCTACGCCCCAAAGGCCATGTATCGAATTGCCGGGATCGAGCTCAGCCGGGGCGACGTCGACCGAGCCGAGCAGTCCTTCGGTAAGCTTACGGCGCAGTACCCGAATAGCTTCGAAGCGCAAAAGGCCCGGAAGAAACTCGAGGGCCTCGGGCTTGTCGGCACGCAGGCGCTCCCTCTATCGGTCAAGGAGTGGGTAGGGAAGCCTCCTGCGGAGATCGGCACTCTGCGCGACAAGGTCGTGGTACTGAGTTTCTGGGCCATCTGGTGTCCGCATTGCAGGAGAAATATCCCGAAGATGGACCAGCTCGTCGAGCATTATGCAGCCAAGGATTTGGTAGTTGTGGGCGTCACGAGGGAAAAACCCGGGTACGAGGCCGAGAAGATTCGGGAGTTTATCAAGACCCATCCCATGCGATTTGCAACAGGCATAGACGAGGACGGCAAGACCTCACAGGCCTATGCGGTCTCCGATATCCCCTGCGTGGTACTGATCGACCGGAAAGGGAGAATCCGGTGGCATGGCCACCCGGATTTCCTCCAGGATGGCCTTCTCGAGACCCTGCTAGCGGAAGTGGGTTGAACCTTGATTCAATGGCGAGGCCTCGCGCCGCAAAGGCCTTGATCTGTTGAGAGGTGCGCTGCCGGGGTCTCGAGGCGGCGGTCCCTTGGCGTAATGGGAATTCCCTTGGAGACAGAAGTAGTGATCGTGGGGGCCGGGCCTGCGGGGTCTTCCCTGGCGGTATGGCTCGCGCAAAAGGGTATCGAGGCGACCCTGATAGACCGATTCCACTTTCCCCGTGCCAAGCCCTGTGCCGGCTGTTTTTCCCCCCGCTGCGCCCCATACCTCGAACGACTCGGCCTCCGCCACGCCGTGGCCTCGGGACAGCGGATTCGCCGTATCGCAGTGCAGAGTCCTCGCCTCTCCGTGCAGATCGATGCCAGTCGCAATCCATACGGGGATTTTCTCTATGTGCTCCCTCGCGAGCACTTCGATGTGCTCATGATCGAAAAGGCAAAAGCGTCCAGTGTCAAGATCCTCACCGGCACACCGGTCGGATCGCTGATCCAAGACGGGACGCGGGTCTGTGGGGTGCGGGCCGGAGACGATGAGATACGGGCCAGGCTTACCGTGATTGCAACGGGCTCGGACATGAGGTTCCTGCCCGGCGAGTTCAGGCGCACGGCAAAGACCTATCACACGCTGATCGCTCGATATGAAGGGTGCCTTGATGGGGACCCCTCTACCACGGACTCCTACACGGCACCCTGGCTCCACGGTACGGGGTGGGTGTTCCCCGAGTCTCGGACGCGGGTGAATGTCGGGATCATGGTTCACGAAGACTCCTTGAGGAGGTCTGGACGCTCGCTCGCGCAGCACTTCATGCACTATCTTGAAACGGGGTATGTGCAGCGGCGCCTCAAAGGCGCCCGAAGGGTGGGCGACATCCGAGGCAGCCCCATACGGTACTCGTACCGTCCCAGGGGAATCTTCGGGGAAGGCTTTCTCATGGTCGGCGAGGCCTCCTTGCTCACCCACCCGATGACCGGGGAAGGGATCTCGCATGCGTTGAGGAGTTCAGCCATGGCATCCGAGGTGATCGCCGCCGCTGTGGAGGCCAAGGATTGGTCGGCAGAGTTCTTGAGCGCCTACTCCATGAGAGTCGAACGGGCTTACAGAAGAAATTTTTTCAAGGCACGGCTCTTGCGTCACATGCTCGACAGGGGCTCTTTGTTCGAAGGGGCGCTCGCATTCGCCCATTTTCATCCGTGGGCCGTCTCTGTCGTGGAGAAAAAACTCCACAGGATCGTGTTCTGACGGTCTGTGGGGCCCCGAGCCGGACGATGGATGAGGGGGATGTGTGCCAATGTCCGATCGAGGGAGCCAAGCCTTTCCACGTTCACCTTGTGAGGGTGGTCTGGGACAGTGAACATCTTTCCCGACGTCTATTTCTTGCCTGTGGTCACTCCGACTCTCCCCCCGCACCACCATACCAACAGCTTCATAGTCGGCACGAAAACACTCTTCCTCATCGATTCCGGGTTGTATGACGAGGAGGGAGTCGGAGAGGTTGTCAGGTACGTCGAACAGAGAGCGGAAGCCTCCCTCGAGAGGCTGCTGCTGACACATCGCCACCCGGACCATCGAGTAGGGGTGGAGGCGCTCAGGAGCCGCCTGGGCTGCACGGTAGGCATACACCGGCTGGAGGCGGAAAGATCGAGGGATCTTTCGGTCGACTTTGTGTTCGAGCACGGAGAGCGGCTGCCGGTGGATGACGGATACATCGAGGTCATCCATACCCCCGGCCACTCTGTAGGCCATTGCTGTTTTCTTTTCCAACCGAGGGGAGCCCTTTTCACTGGGGATCACATTCTTGGTGCAGGGACCTCGATCGTCGTGCCGCCGGAGGGGGATATGGCGGCATACATCGACTCGCTCGGCCTCCTCCTGTCGTATCCGGCCAGCGTGATCTGCCCCGGCCACGGACCGGTCGTTTGGGCTGCGCGCGAGAAGATCCTCGAGTATATCGCGCATAGGCTCGAAAGAGAGCGCGCTATCCTTGCCGAGCTGGAGGCAGGTGTGGATACCATCGAAGAACTGGTCGCACGAATATACACGGACACACCGGTCGACCTGCACGGGATGGCCTGGTTCAGTGTCCAGGCCCACCTGATCAAGCTGGAGCGGGAGGGCCGGGTACGAGTGAAGCACGGTCGAGAGGAGAAGTATGAAGCCGTACGGAGCTGAGCCAATTGCTGGAGTGTTCCGGTGCCCCGGCAAGGCCGAAGGCCGCGGCGAGGCGGTCGGGCGGCCTGGCATCCGGGGTCTAACCCGCGTCGTGCTGTGGCGTTGGACCTGCCGTGCATTCGCTGGTGCGGGTCTCACGCTGCTTCTGGCAGGGATGCATGGATGTACCCTTGTGGGTTCGAGAGCGTGGGGCCCTTTCGGCACTCAGGCGGGAGAGCGCGCCAGGGTCGATGCCTCCACCCTGGAGGCGAGCATCGATCGCGCACGCGAATTCTTGCTCGAGCGGCAGCACCCTGACGGGTACTGGCAGGGCTTTCTGGAAAACGACAGCAGCGCCACAGGCCAGTACCTGCTTCTCATGTACTACCTCGGTCGGGTGGAAGAGGAGAGGAGCCGCAAGGCTATCGCCTACCTTAAGAGATGTCGAGACTCTCAAGGAGGGTGGGTCGCCTACCCAGGCGGGCCCGTCTCCCTCGACGTTACGGTCATCAATTACGTGGCTCTGGCCGCCTCTGGAGTACCCGAGGAAGATAAAGAAATGGAAAAGACCCGCACGCTCGTGGCCACCTTGGGCGGGTTGGAGAAGGTGAATTTTTTCACGAAGATCTTTCTGGCCTTTTACGGAGTGGTTCCTCTCGAGTGCGTGCCGGGGACGACGACGAGGGTGTTCGAGAATCGGAGTGTAATCTACCGGCAAGGGTTCGCAAGGACGATTTTCATCCCCTACATGGTCTTGTACGAAACGGGCTCTGTCAGGGACGTCTCGGACAAGGTCGCTCGTGCGTTGCAGGTGTGGGGAAGGCCTGAGAGAGGATCGCAAGAGAGGCTTTTCCAGGGGATTTTCGAGAATGTCTCGAGGATCGGCGGGCTGGGGCCGTCTTCCGAGACGAGGAGGGCCTGCCTCGAGTGGATCGCCCAGCACCAGGAGGAGGACGGCACCTGGGCCGGGATATTCCAGGTGACGCTCTTCTCGCTCATGGCGTTGCACGCCGACGGCGACCGGCGCTGGCAGGAGGCGATAGAAAAGGGCGTTCGAGGCGTCCATTCGTATCAAAAGGAAACCGACGATGAGATCATCCAACAATTCAGCGTCTCGCCGGTCATGGACACCGCCTATGCCGTACAGGCGCTGCGCATGGCCGGCGTCGGGAGCGATTCCGACCCTTTGAGAAGGGCTGTGCAGTGGTTGATGGGCAAACAGTGCCTCAAGGAAGGCGATTGGAAGCACAACAACCCGGAAGGCGTGCCCGGCGGCTGGAGCTTCGAGTTTCACAACACCTGGTATCCTGACCTCGATTCCACGAGTATGGTGCTCAACGCGATGACCTATCTCGAAGAAGCGGACCGCCAGCGTCACTACGGGCAAATAGACAGAGGGGTGAGCTGGGTTCTGAGCATGCAGAACTGGGACGGCGGCTTTGCCGTCTGGGACAAGAACAACTGGCTCGTTTTCAAGATGCTCTCAGGTTTGATGGACGTCGGCGACTACAGCCACTCGGACATTACCGCCCGCGTGGTGATCAGCTTGGCCCGCCTCCAGGCCATCGACCGCTACCGGAACCGGGGCGACCTCGGGGGGGCGCTGCGGGCAGCGGAGTGGTTTTTGTGGAGGCATCAGCAGTCATTTCAGCGTTGGCAGGGACGGTGGGGCGTAAACTATACCTATGGCACAGGCCAGGTTCTGGAGGCCTTGGCCGCCACCGGTATGAGCGCGTCCCATATTCTCATTGCACCGTCTGTCGCCTGGCTCGTGAGCGTGCAAAACCCTGATGGCGGGTGGGGAGAGAGTATCGAGTCCTATGAAAGGGGCCAATTTGTCCCTGCAGAAAGCACCATTGCCCAGACCGCCACAGTGCTCAAAGGGCTTATCGCTGTCAGGGCTCGCGAGAGAGAGGCAATCGACAAGGGCGTCACTTATTTGCTCGGTCGGCAGCTGGATGGTGGCAACTGGGAGGACCATGCCTTTTTCGCCGTGAATATCCCCAAAGCATGGTATGGAAGGTACGAACTCATCCCGACGCTCTATGCAACGATCGCCCTCTGCGCATACAGGGATCGATATCTGGCGAAAGCCTCTCCATGAGTGAGGGCCGAGCTGATATGTGGTGGAAGCAAGGAAGTTCTGTGTCGCGCCAGCTCGGCATAATCCTGGCATTGGCGGTGGCGCTGCGGCTGTCGGCTGTAATGTTTTTCGGCGCTTTACAGGACATAGACAATTACGAAAACATAGCTCGGAGCCTGCTCGAAGGGAAGGGGTACAGGGCGGGTGAAGACCTCGAACCGAATGTGCAGCGGCCGCCGGCGTATCCCCTCATGCTGTTTTTCATTTATTCCGCCCTCGGGCCTTCCGGTCGAAACGCCCTGGTGTGCCAAGCACTGCTGAGTTCTCTCACCATTCTCCTGATCTTCTCTGCGGCCAGGAGGGTCTTCGACCAGCGGGTCGCCCTGGCCGGTGCGGCGCTGTTTGCCGTATACCCCTTTTCCGTGTGGTATGCGGCGCACTTACTCTCAGAGACGCTTTTCACCTTTTTGCTCGCCGCCTCGGTCTTGTACTGGGTTCGCTTGTATCAGAACGGGACTCTAGGCGACGCCTTGGGCGCGGGTTTTTGGATAGGCCTTGGTTCCCTCTGCAAGGGCACGATGCTTCTTCTGCCGATTGCGGTGGGGGCGAGCCTGCTGCTCGCGCACCGGTCCCAGCTGCGGCAGAGGGCGTTCCATTTTTTGATCGTATCGGTAACGACTGCAGCTGTGGTGCTTCCGTGGACGCTGCGAAACATCTCGGTGGCAGGGGGGGCCTTGATCCCTGTTTCGATAGGGGCAGGGCACGCATTCTATGAGGGGAACGTATTGGGTCTCAAGCCGGGCCCGGAAGGCAACATTTTCCGTCGAGAGGTCTCCCCGGAGCGAGAGAGGGAGAGAATGCGCCTTTTTCGCGAGCTCAGCCGCATGGGCGGGAGGCGGGCCGTCGAGGAGGATCGCAGACTTCTGGAGCAAGGCATTGTCTGGGTCAGAGAGCATCCTGATCTTTTTCTCATAGGGGTACTCAAGAAGGCGGTCGCGTACTGGTACGTAAACAGTTGGCCTACAGAGACCAAGACCGCCCTGATCGTGTGCTTGCAAACGCCTTTGCTCGCGTGCGCTGCGATCGGCTGCTGGAAAAGGAGAAGGGAGCTTCGGGCGAGAGCCCCTCTTCTTTTTGTCATTGGATACTTTTGGGCCGTTCACAGCGTGCTCATTGTCTGGCTCAGACTGAGCTTCCCGGTCATGCCCTATGTGTTGTTGCTCGCAGCAGAAGGCCTGCAACGTGCCTCGAGCCGGCCAGGGTCTGGAGAACCGCGAGACGAATGCAGACGGCGGCAGGCACATGGGGACACGGGCCTGTGAGCGAGGAGAGTCGGCCGAGGGCCGCTTAAGGGGTGCCTCATCCTGGTCCGGAAGAAAAAAAAGAATGCCGTCCATCGTTTTCTCGACAGCGATGGACGGCATCGTTCCTGTACGCTCCCACTCTTACCGAAGCAGCATCTGAGAGCGGGCCGCCCCGGCCTCGATACCTGCTATGTCCTGCGAGCCTTCCGGTTGCGCCTCCTGAGGCCGATCTTCAACCCCACGACTAGAAACCCTGGGACTCCCAGGCACACGAGGATATTGAGCGCCGTGTGGTTCTTCACGCCACCCTCTTTCAGCGCGAACGGGGTGGATGCACTGGCTGATCTTGCCAGTGCCCATCCTGAGGAAGAACACTCAGGATCCTGAGAATCGGCGAGGCCGTTACAGTCGTCATCGACCCCATTGGAACAATTCTCGTAGGCCCCCGGATTCACCGCTGCGTTGGAGTCGTTGCAGTCACAGGCTGCTCCGAACCCGTCCCCGTCGGCGTCCTCTTGGCCCGGGTTGTACGCTTCTATGCAGTTGTCGCTGATATCGACGATACCGTCGCTATCCGAATCGTTTTGCGAAAGGGCGACGAGGTAGAGGGCAGCCGGGATATTTTCTTCGGAGGTTGGCTGTATCTGGTCGGGCGGCAGCAGGAAACCTGGTATGTCGCTCGCCGGCCTGAGCTCGATAGTAAAGGAAGGGATCCGCTCGACATCGTAGGTCCAGTCGTCCGTCGTTCCCGATGCCAGGTACAGAGCGCTCGATTTTTGATCTGTGTACTCCACGCCATGGACTGCGAGGATACGGTCCTTGATCTGTTTTGCAAAATAACTAAGCCGATAGTGATCCGGGGCGTTGGCGTACGTGTACCCCCACGGGTAAAGCACCAGTTGACTGTAGCTGTGGTAGGTGATCATCGCCTTGAAATCGATGCTCGGATCGAGAAACAGATCGCGGATGGCCTGGGTCTCCGGCTCTGAAAACGCTGCCGTCCCTCGATATGTCTCGTCATAGGGGTTCCCGCTCGAACCAGGCCCGCCGAACCCCGTGGCGTAGTTGCGGTTCAGATCGACACCATAGGAAGGGTTGTTGAATCTCCGGTTCTTTCGCCAGAGGCGGTCGGTGGTCACGGAGTACTGGTGTCCGTCCGGGTTCACCATGGGTATTACCCAGATCTCTCCGTTGTCAACCAGTGCCTTTACCGAAGGGTCGGTCGTGTAGTTGTCGACGAGGTACTTGGCGATGTAGTAAGGGACCTCGACCGAGATCCACTCCCGCGCGTGATGGCATCCAGGGAAAAGGACCGCTGGTTCGCCCTCCTCCAATTCAGGGTTGTCGCTTATCTTCACTGCAAGGATGTCCCGGTTCTCGATACTGTGACCGATCACGTAGACCTTTGCGACACCAGATGACTCGAGGGCGTAAAGATCGGACTGCAACGTGGCGTAGGTGTGATAGTCCAGCGCGGATGGGCCTTGCGCAGCC
>Ga0272448_1004500_pt1 | contig 15869 bp, 12 predicted proteins | sample YNPCB0191_FD_202220 | JGI IMG/M metagenome (GOLD analysis project Ga0272448, IMG submission 202220) | Hot spring sediment microbial communities from Yellowstone National Park, WY, United States - YNP-CB-019-1 | ecosystem: Environmental > Aquatic > Thermal springs > Hot (42-90C) > Sediment...
AGTGTTTGCTCATGCCCCTATCTTGTACATCCCCCCTCGCACTTCACGCTTTTTTTCACCCAAAACGCCTGAATCCTCCGCTTCGCTAATGATTAGGGCTCCGAGTGGACACCCCTCCTTTGGGCTTGAACTGATTCCTTCGGCCCAATACAAATCTTCCTGAAGGATCCGGAGCGATGGCCGGTGAGACAAACCACAAGCTGGGCGCGCTTTTCAGCAAAGACGACATCCTTTGCCAAACGCCCCTGGCCGACGGCAACGAAGTCATCAAGGCTCTGGCTGACCTTGCGGCCCGTCACTGTCCGGGGGCGGACGCCGACTCGATCACTGCCGCTATTTTTGAAAGAGGCAACGGAGCGTCCCCGCTCGTTCCAGGCTATCCGTTGGCGGTTCCCCATGTCCGATTGGACAATCTGCCGCGCATCGTTGTTGCGGTGGCCACTTCCTCCGCCGGAATCAGGTTCGGGCCGGACCCCAATTCCTCGGCCAAAGTCGTCGTGCTCATCCTGGCGCCTTCCAGCCAGCCTGGAATGTATCTGCAGGTTTTGAGCGCCGTGGCGCGCAGCCTCCTCGACCGGCGAACCATAGAAAGAGTCGCATCCCTCCGGTCTGGAGAGGAAGTCTGGCAGTATTTCAACGGCTGCGGCCTCGAACTTCCGGCATACGTATGCGCGGCAGACATCATGAACACGCAATTCGTCTGTCTGCGCGACACCGACACGCTCAAACGGGCAATAGATCTTTTCGCCGCAGAAAATCTGGCTGAAATTCCCGTCTTGGATCAGGACGGCGACCTCGTTGGCGTGGTTTCGGAAAACGAACTGCTTCATGTGTGCCTCCCGGACTACATCCTCTGGATGGAAGACCTGTCGCCCATAATCAATTTCCAGCCTTTCGCTGAAATCCTGAAAAATGAAGGAAAGACATGGCTTCATGACATCATGACCAGGGAGTATTCAGCCCTGCAATGCGAAGCTCCCGCCATCCAGGTGGCCAAGGAAATGGCGAGGCACGACCGACGCCAGGTTTATGTCGTAAGGAGCAGGAAACTTGCGGGAATAATAACGCTTCAGGATTTCGTCAACAAGGTGCTCCGGGAATAACCATGGCTCACGAAAACGCTTTTTCGACGCGGGACATGCTTTCCAGACTCGGAATTGTCGCGGCTGCTTCAATCGTCACTGGCATTCTGGCCCATATTTCGGGCTTCGACGGCAACCAGGTGGTGTCGTGCGCCATTTTCATAATGACCATCGTCGCCACGCTGGTGTTCTGGCCGCTCAGACTGGCCATTGCTCTTGTCGGCCTGGCCGCCCTTCTGGGCTGCCGCGTGCTGACGCTGCCCGCCTTCATAGCGTCATGTCAGCTTGACATAATTCTTTTTCTTGTCGGGATGATGGTGACGGTTGGAGTGCTGAAGGACCTCGGCCTTTTCACATGGATAATCCAGAGCGTCCTCAGGATGCCGAGAATGACAGGAACGCGATTCGTTGTGGCGACAGCCGTTCTCGGAGGCGCTCTTGCCGCCGTTGTGGACGAAGTCACCAGCATTGTCTTCCTTGCCGCACTCATCTTCCAGGTCTGCGATACGCTGAAGATCCGTCCCACTCCCTTTGTGATCGTCGCGGTCCTGGCCACGAATATCGGGTCGGCCAGCACGATGCTGGGGAATCCGGTAGGAGTGCTCATAGGCTACAAGGCCGGTTTCACCTTCTGGGACTTCATCTTCCACGCGGCCCCTGTCGCCGCGATCGTCATGGCAGCCGTTGTTCTGATTTGCCTGGCATGGTTCCGGCCCGAGATACAGGAGATGTCCGTCCGTCTGCAGCAACGCCGCGACAAGGACCTCGGCCTCGGCCCGCTCGTGCAGGTGCCCTACGGCCGGGGAATAGCTGTGCTTGCCGCCCTCCTTGTGCTCATCGGAGTGCACCACGGAATCGAGAAGCTGCTGGGGCTGGAAAGGAATACCGTGCTCATCGTCGCCCCGCTGTTTTTCGCCGGGCTTCTCATGCTGTGGCGGCATCAGCGGGCCCGCCACTACATCGAACAGGAAGTCGAGTGGTGGACGCTCCTGTTTTTCATGATGCTTTTCGCGGTCGCTGGCACGCTTGAACACACGGGCGTGACATCCAGAATAGCGGGGAACTTCGCCGCCATGTCGGGTTCCCGGCCGATCCTGCTCGCGCCGCTTGTAATCGGCATTTCAGCCGCCGGTTCCGCCTTCGTGGACAACGTGGTATTCGTCGCCGCGGCCATACCCGTGATCCGCGAGTTGCAGCATCCATACTTGTGGTGGGCCTTGCTGTTCGGCGCATGTTTCGGAGGCAACATAACGATGATCGGTTCCACGGCGAACATCGTGGCCATCGGCATGCTCGAAAAACGCTATCATCTTCACGTGACTTTCCGGGAATGGATACGCCTCGGCATGGCGGTTGGCATTGTTTCCTGCCTGCTGGCGCTCGCCGCGCTCGCGCTCATGGCGCGCTTCCTGCCTGCCGCACATTGAGCCGGAATTCTGCGGCATGGGCGAACCAGCCAAGGTTCGCGGCAAGAGCCGCTCATCAGCCAGGGCTCAGCCGATCACCTTGCTGATGAACACAAGGACGAAAATGGCCACGGTTTCAATTATGCCCAGAGCCATCAGGTAGTTGGCCGTTCCCTTTCCAGTCTCGCCGAGAGCGTCGGATGCGGCCGCGCCTGCCATGCCCTGCAGCCAGGCGGAAGCTCCGATCGCCGTTCCGCCAAAAACACCAGCCGCCGCAAGGGTCTGCCACGGCGCGCCGGCTTGAGTGCTCGCCACAATCCTGTTCATGATTATCATCCCGTAAATGGTCTGCGACAGAGGCGCGCCGACAAACGCAAGAAGTATGAAAGGCGCCAGCCTGTTCTGCGCATAACATTTCTTCCACGCCCCTATCGCTGCAAGAGCCGCTGCTCCGCTGCCAAGCGCAGATCCGAGCGCGCAAAGTCCCAGAACCGCCGCTCCCCCGAGTTTGCCCATGGCATCAGCTACCGCGTTCTCCATCATCGCTTTCCTCCTTCAACCTTTGTTTCTCACCTTCAACCCGCCATCAAGACTGCCGCGCCGCAGCAATTTCCCGGCTGAAAGGCCGGTATTTTTTCCCGCTCCACTGCAAGCCTATGTGCCCGGAGAACTCCAGAGTGTTGAGACGGACCCCATGAACAACCACTCCCAGCACGGACAGTAGAATGTTCATCGAGTGGGCGGCGAAAAGAATGAGCGCCGCAGCCGCGCCGGCCCAGAATCCGTTTATTCCGCGGCCCAACGCCATCTCCTTGAAAGCCATGCTGATTGCCGTGCCCGCGCTGCCCACCGCAAAAAGCCTTATGTACGAGACTATGTCCCCGAAATTTCCAACGATGGAGAGGGGAAGCATTATGTGCTGATGCCATTCGGTCTTCATCTGGCTCGCCGGCGTCATGAAGAGGGCAATCAGCAGAACCCCGGCCGCCAAAAGCCATGGAACGAAACCAGGAATTTCCTTCCCCAGGATGAAAGCGCCTGCCGCAAAGTACATGGTCCAGGTCACTGCAATCCATCCGGCCTGAGCCAGGGCGGTGAGACTCCGCCGCCTCCTGAGAGCGTTCCAGGCGTGCGCCACCGTGAGATGAATTGCTCCTATGAGGAAGCAAAGCTCCATGAGATTCCGCTCATCTGTCAGCCAACGCACACGCGCCGCTCGCAGCGGACCGGGAAGGGCATCCGGATCAATTCCGAACACGGAGCCGGTCAACACCCCCCAGATTATCGTCGCGACGCTGAGAATGCCCAGAAGCCTGGGCATTTCAGGCGGCGCCTTCTTTGCAAACCGCTTTATCGCGAGAGTCAGCCCGAGAAACACCATCCCATAACCTGCGTCGCTGACCAGCATCGCGAAGAACAGGGTGTAGAACAGAAGAAACGCCGCGCTGATGTCGAGTTCCCAGTATCCCGGCACTATCCCGATGGCATCCATCAGGAAAAGAATGGGCTTCGCCCAGCCGACCGGACGCAGCAGCGTTGGCACATCCTCCTCTTCCGTGGGATCTTCGATAACCAGCCCCCATCCGCACTGGCGAGCCAATTGCCGCAGACTCTCAACTTTTTCCGCCGGGCAGTAGCCCTGAAGCCAGGCGACTTCCTTGTCCCGGCCCATGGCGGCCCGGGCTTCAGCGAACTGAAGGCGCACCCTGGCCTCGGCTTCCAGAGCCTCGATCCGGGGAATCAGAACTGCGTATTCCGCCAGTTTCGCGCCGACGGCCTGTTGCTCCTTTTCAACTGCGGAGATTTCCGCCTCGATTTCACGCAGGCGCCGCCTGGGAAGCGGGATCTCGCGGCCCGGACACTCTCCCTCGCCAACAACCGCCAGCAAACGCTCCGATTCCACAAGGCCCACCTCAAAAACTGCCATCCCGTCCGGAATCCTGAAATCTTCCCTTTTCCCCACCCTCGCAAGACGAACCCTCACTCCTTGAGCCGCAAGGTGTTTCACAAGCGCAGGATCAAAATCACCGAGCGGCTCGACGAGTCTGTGCTCCGACCGAAGAGCGGCAAGCCTTTCACCGCATTCCTTCCTCTTGGCATCCAGCGCCAGAATACTGTCAACAGCTTCCTCCGCCCCGGAGCCGGAAACCGGGCGCTTCTCCCTGCCGGCCCCCAGGCTTCGCAGCACTGCCAGCGCGGCGCCGGCTTTCTGCAGCGATCGCGCCGCTTCCTCCACTCCCGAAGAGTCGGACGCCTTCGGCGCCAGGGCCAGATGCATGACGCCGGCGTCCGCGAGCGCTTCCAGGGTTCTGTCCCTCTCCGCCGCCAGGCAGAGAAGGGTAATTTTCTTCATCTCAACTATCATCTCTGCTCTGTCCCGGCCTCCTCAACCGCGCCGCGAACCGCGTTTTCGTACACTGCGGTCCTGCGCTTGGCCAGTTTGCCCCGCACAACCGCAGCGGTCTGCTGATCGCCAAGGAATATCTTTATGACCCTTATGTTTTCCCTGCATTCGGGGATCTTGACCTTCTCGAAAAGATTGACCCTCTGCGTCGTGTATGCAAGTTCCCGCGAGATCCGGCGTCTCTTTTCCTCCAGGACCTGCCTTTCCAGCCTAAACCGAGCCATCGCGGCCGCCGCCTCAAGCGCATCGTCGTACCATGCCGGAGTGGAATACAGATCCACATCAGGCCGCGCAGTCTCAAAGCCGTCAAGGATGGGAACCGGCACGCCGGCGATGTTGCCCTCCCTCAGGCGCGCCTCAACTCTTACGGAGGGCAATTGCTCCGCCTCATCTCCAGCCCAAAGCCCCAGCCATGACTCGATTCTTTCCCGAAGCTCCCTTACGGCCCGCTCGTTTTCGGCAATCTGCGAACTGATTTCCTGAATCTCAAGCTGAAGCTGCTGTTTCTTCAACTGAAGCATCGGCAGATAGCGCTCGAAACGCGCCAAAGCGATGCGCTGCTCCTTCAACTCGTTCTTGGTATGTTTTATCCTTGCCATTTGCGAAGCGCCTCAATCAACCGCCTGAAACCGTCGCCGGGCGGGACGGCCAGAATTTCTCCGTGAGCCTGGTAGGTATTCCGGTTTCCATCGGCTCAAAACAATCGGCCAGAATGCGCCACCCCAGGTCCAGGGCAGCCTCCAGGGGTATGTTCACGGAAAGGTCCATCATTTCCCGCTCGAAACGCCTGCCGTAGTTCAGAAGTTTCTGATCCCATGCGCTCATTCGGAATCCCATGGACTGCTTTTCCAGCGTCTCCCGGTAGCCCGCGTAGAGTTGAATCATCGTGTTCATGATCGTCCGGTGGTCCTCGCGGGTCTTGCCGTTGACCAGCTGCTTGAGACGACTGAGCGAGCCGAAGGGCTCGATTCTGCCATCGCGCAGGTAGAACTGGCCTTCCGTGATGTAACCGGTGTTGTCCGGCACCGGATGAGTCACGTCATCGCCGGGCATCGTCGTCACGGCAAGAATGGTTATGGAACCCGCGCCCTCGAAATCAACGGCCCGCTCGTACCGGAACGCAAGCTGGCTGTAAAGATCGCCGGGATAGCCGCGGTTCGAAGGCACCTGCTCCATAGTTATGGATATTTCCTTCAACGCGTCCGCGAAACTTGTCATGTCCGTCAGCAGCACGAGAATGCGCTTCCCCTGCAGGGCAAATTGTTCCGCCACTGCAAGGCTCATGTCCGGGACCATCAGACATTCGACAACAGGATCCGCGGCGGTGTGGACAAACATCACGGCCCTTGAAATTGCCCCGCTCTCCTCAAGCGTGTCCCTGAAGAACAGAAAATCATCGTGCTTGAGCCCCATTCCGCCCAGCACTATGATGTCCACCTCAGCCTGCAGCGCAATGCGGGCCAGAAGCTGATTGTAAGGTTCCCCCGCCCTGGCGAAAATCGGCAATTTCTGCGACTCAACCAGTGTGTTGAACACGTCAATCATCGGTATGCCGGTTCGCACCATCTTGCGCGGAATCACGCGCCTCGCCGGATTCACATGCGGTCCGCCTATTTCGATCAGATTGTCGGACAGCACCGGGCCCCTGTCCCGCGGCCGCCCGCCGCCCGTGAATATCCGTCCCATGAGCGCGTCAGAAAAAGGGACTCTCATCGTGTGGCCGAGAAACCTGATCTCCGCGTCAGTGCCGACGCCGCGTCCGCCGGAGAACACCTGAATCGAAACCTCCCGGCCGCGGAGTCTTGTCAACTCTGCAATATACCCTGCGCACTTCGGCTCGCCTCCTTGGCCATAGTCTCTACCCTGGTTTGAAGCTCCGCAAACTCCGGCCTGTCCATCGCCACCCTGTTCCAGTCCTTGGTGATCTGAGTCAGGCGGTGGAAGAACCGCCTGGCATGGTCCTTGTCCGGAAAATTCATTTCCGTCATCAGCACTCTCCACATCACGTCGAAAACGCGCTGCTGACGCTCGGCAGTGGTCGCGCCGTCCACCGGATCATACGCATCCTGCTGCAGGTAAACCGCGTCAAGATATTCGGCTTTCAAATAGACAACAAAATCATCCATCGAGGTGCCTTCTTCGCCGACCACCTTCATCATCTGCGCGACATCGCTGCCCTTGCGCAGAATGGCCCTGGCATCCTCCACCTTCCTCTGATCCACCACCCCGCGATACTTGCTCCAGCTTTCGAGCGGATCAATGGCAGGATACCGTCTGCGGTCCGATCTCGCCCATGAAAGACCGTGAAAGGCTCCCACCACCTTCAGGGTCGCCTGCGTCACCGGCTCGTCGAAATTCCCGCCGGCCGGACTTACAGTTCCGCCGATCGTCACCGAGCCCGTCCTGCCGTTCCTCAGCCTGACAATGCCTGCGCGCTCATAGAACGCTGCGATGACCGACTCCAGATATGCCGGAAACGCCTCCTCTCCGGGTATCTCCTCCAGCCGCCCGGACGCCTCCCGCAGCGCCTGCGCCCAGCGCGATGTAGAATCCGCCAGCAGAAGCACATTGAGGCCCATCTGTCTGTAGTAGGACGCTATCGTGACGGCTGTGTAAACCGAAGCTTCCCGCGCCGCGACAGGCATGGAACTGGTGTTGCAGATTATGACAGTTCTCTCCATCAGACTTCTGCCTGTGCGCGGATCAACGAGGTGCGGGAACTCGCGAAGTGTCTCAACCACTTCGCCGGCCCGCTCGCCGCACGCGGCGATCACCACTATGTCAACCTCGGCATGGCGGCTTGTGATCTGCTGGAGCACCGTCTTGCCGGCGCCGAACGGGCCGGGAATGCAATATGTGCCCCCGAGCGCCACAGGGAAGAACGTGTCAATCAACCTTATCTTGGTCACCAGCGGAGTATCGGGCCGCAGGCGCTCCACATAACAGGTCAGGGGAACCTTCACGGGCCAGCGTTGGGACATGCCTGCCTCGCGCGTTTCGCCCGATGCGTTCTGAAACCGCGCCACGACCTGCTCGATCGAGCGGGGACCCTCTGAGGCGACGTCATCAACGATCCATTCACCTTCCCACGCGAATGGAACCATGATCAGATGCCTGAAAATGCCCTCCTGAACCCATCCGATCGCGTCTCCGGCGCGAAGCCTCGCCCCTCTCTCCGCCAGGGGATGAAAATCCCACTGCCGCGACCTGTCCAAAGCAGGTATGCGAACGCCTCTCTTGAGGAAAAATCCGCACTGCTCGGCGACTTTGGGCAGCGGATTCTGAAGCCCGTCGTATATTTGCGAAAGCAATCCAGGCCCCAATTCAGATGAGAGCATCTCTCCGGCGAACTCGACCGTGTCGCCGACCGCCAGTCCTGTCGTATCCTCGAAGACCTGAATGTCCGCATGGCGGCCTCTCACGCGGACAACTTCCGCCATGAGTTTGACGCCGCCGGCGTCAACGTATGCCACTTCGTTCTGGCTCACCGCCCCCTCAACGGCGACTGTCACCATGTTGCCGTTGACGCCCCATATGGTTCCCACAGTCTTGCTCATTCTGTTTGCCCGATTTTTTCTACCAACCCGGACGTCTCAACCGACCGCGCAATGATTTTTTCCAGCGCCGCGGCGCCGTCATCTGCTTTCCACCCAGTCCTTCTCAAAACGAGTTTCAGCCTCACCGCATACGACAGAATCGCATCCAGAGAGAATGGGTTGAAACCGGCAAGTTCCTCCGCCAACTTCCACCGGAGCGAGTCAATCGCAATCTCGCGATCCATGGGGTTCTGGCGCCCCATGGCTTCTTCAACTTCGCGCTCGATCCTGACATCAATCCCCCGCGCTTCGCGCAGAAAACGGGACGCATCCTTCTTCGCCCTCGCGGCCCTTGCGCGCGCCATGGCATTCCTCACCTGCGTCTCCCTGTTCCTCCATTCCGCGACAAACGGCGATGCCGGCGGCATGTCCGGGTCCATCAGCGAATCCACAGCCTTCATGCCGCGGGGATCAAGATGTTCCGCGCACAGAGCCCTGAATCGTTCCATGGACATAGGCGCCTGGCCGCCCGGCGCAAGCGCAGGAAGGGAAGCCACAAAATAGTAATACGATCTCATCCGACCCGCATCATCGGGCTTCCCGCCCAGCCAGGCCGGCGGAAGACCGTCTGACAATTTCGGCCAGCTGGGGACGGAGCAACTGGCACAGAGACTCCGCAATCGCGGCGTCCGTGAAGTCGTGCCGCACTTTCCCATCCCCCGCGCTCACCATGAAGCCGGACGCTATGCCGCGGTCAGCCTTTATTTCAATCCCCCGCCGGATTTCCTCGCTAAACCTGCCGCGCAGCCACTCTGAAACCTCCTCGACCTGCGCCGGAGAAAGAAAGATCTCCAGCCTCGCGCCGGCCTGCGTGCTGCGCATGTAAACCTCGACTGTCTGCGCAAGCATCTGGCGCAATCCATCGCTGCCGAGCGCCTTTCCGACTTCCCGACGTGCCAGCTCCTGAAACACGTTCTGCACGGCCTCGCCCACAGAAATGACCACATCGCGGGCCGCCTGTTCAAGGCTGCGGCGTCCGCGCTCAACCATGGCCGCGCTGTCCGCTTCGGCCTTCCTGACCGCAGCCGCAGCGCGTTCCTCAGCCTCTTTAATGATGGAATCGGCCCTGGAACGGGCTTCCGACAGAATTCTGTCAGCTTCCGATCGGGCTTTTTCCACGCCTTCCTTCTGTATCTTCTCCAGAAGGCTCTGAAGTTCATCCGGCATCTTTACCCCCCCCCTCGCAGCCCTGTGCCTCCTCCGGGCCCTCAAGCCTGGCAGGGCGGGAGCGACGCAAGTTTCTGAAGCAGATCATACTTGGCGGCTGTCAACTTGTCGGCCATTTCCATGAGCTGCTTCGCTCTTTCCGGCTGCGAAGCCATGAGCTGCTTGAAACGGTTCTCTTTAGCCGCATGCTCGCTGAATTTCATGACAGGCGGTTTGCTGTCAATGACAAGCGGATTCTTGCCCTGCCTCGCAAGCTCGGGATTGTACCGCAGGAGCGGGAAGTGCCCCGACGCCACGGCGTCCTTCTGCTCCTGCATCCCTTTGGTCATGTTTATGCCGTGGGCGATGCAGTGGCTGTAGGCTATGATCAGCGACGAACCGTTGTAGGCTTCAGCCTCGACGAAGGCCCTGACTGCCTGGGCGGGATTTGCGCCGAGCGAAACGGTCGCGACATAGATCGTCCCGTAAGTCATCGCCATCAGCGCAAGGTCCTTCTTCATCACCGGCTTGCCGGCGGCCGCGAATTGCGCCACCGCGCCCATGGGCGTGGACTTTGAGGCCTGGCCACCCGTGTTCGAATACACCTCCGTGTCAAGCACCAGCACATTGACGTTTCGGCCCAGCGCCAGCACGTGGTCGAGCCCGCCGTATCCGATGTCGTACGCCCACCCGTCGCCGCCCAGAATCCAGACTGATTTCTTCACCAGATAATCCGCCACAGAGAGTAGCCGCCTGCACTCATCCCTGCCGCATGAGGCGAGATGCTTCTTGAGCTCTGCAACTCTCGCCCGCTGCTCCTCAATTGCCGCGTCTGAAGACTGGTCGGCGGACCTGATCGCCTCCAGCAGATCCCGCCTGCCTCCGAGGTCGCATGCCCCGTTCAGAATCTTCTCCGCCAGCTCCAAGGCATAGGCGTTGAACTTGTCCACAGCCAGACGCATGCCGAGTCCGAACTCCGCATTGTCCTCGAAAAGGGAGTTCGACCATGCCGGCCCTCTGCCGTCGTTTCTCTTGCAGTATGGAGTCGTCGGCAAATTCCCTCCGTATATGGAGGAACATCCGGTCGCGTTGGCTATCATCAGACGGTCGCCGAAGAGCTGCGTCAGCAGCTTGACATAAGGCGTCTCGCCGCAGCCTGCGCACGCGCCCGAGAACTCGAACAGCGGCGTGCAAAGCTGGCTGCCCTTGACGGTCGCCTTGTTGATGCGGCGGACATCCACGTCCGGTATGCGCAGGAAAAATTCGAAATTCCGAGCCTCGGCCTCTCTCAGCGGAATTTGGGGCGCCATCATTATGGCGCGCCTGCCGGTCTCCTGTTTTGTGGCCGGATCCTTCTCGCGGCCCGGGCAGGTCTGAACGCACGCTCCGCACCCTGTGCAATCCTCGGGCGCGACCTGCACCGTGAACTTCATGCCCGCGAATTCCTTGCCCTTGGCATCGGCCGACTTGAACGCCGCGGGCGCTCCGGCAAGAGATGAAGGGTCATAAACCTTTGTGCGAATTGCCGCGTGCGGACACACCAGCGAACACTGGGCGCATTGTATGCAAAGTGAAGGATCCCAAACCGGAATTTCAACCGCTATATTGCGCTTCTCGTATCGAGTCGTCCCGGTCGGCCACGTGCCGTCATCCGGCATCGCGCTCACCGGAAGCCTGTCGCCCTGCAGCCTCATTATCCTTGCGGTGACGTTCCGCACGAACTCCGGCGCGTCCGCCGGAACCGCCGGCGCCATGACGGTCTTTCCGGCAGGCCTTTCAGGCGTCTTCACCTGCCGTAGAGCCGCAAGCGCGCTGTCAACAGCCTTGAAGTTGGCCTGCACAACATCCTCGCCCTTGCGTCCGTATGTCTTGCGTATCGCCTTCTTCAGCGACTCTATGGCCTTGTCCGTGGGCAGAATGCCGGATATCGCAAAGAAGCACGTCTGCATTATCGTATTTATGCGCGTGCCCAGGCCGAGATCCTTCGCGAGCCTGATCGCGTCTATGACATAGAATCTGATCTTCTTGTCTATGATCTGACGCGCCATCTCGTCAGGAATGTGCTCCCACACCTCGTCCGGCCCGAACGGGCTTTCCAGAAGGAAAACCGCGCCCGGCTTGGCCGCCGCCAGCACATCGTATTTCTCTATGAACGAAAAATTGTGGCAGGCGACAAAGTCGGCCCTGGTGCACAGGTACGGGCTCCTGATGAGCTGGGGGCCGAAACGCAGATGCGAAATTGTGATAGCTCCGGCCTTCTTAGAGTCGTACACAAAGTATCCTTGGGCGTAATTCTCCGTGTCGCTTCCGATGATCTTGATGGAGTTCTTGTTCGCGCCGACTGTCCCGTCCGACCCGAGGCCGAAGAACATGCACTCGACCCGGCCCTTGTGTTCTATCTGCCAGGATTCGTCAACTTTCAGGCTGGTCCCGGTCACATCGTCGTCAATTCCCACCGTGAAATGATTTTTCGGCACCTCCGCCGCGAGATTGTCGAAGACGGCTTTAACCATCGCCGGCGTGAAATCCTTGGACCCCAAACCGTACCTGCCTCCAACGATCCGTGGATACGAGGAGAAAGGCGCGATTCGATCGTGCATAGCCTCTCCGATCGCCGTTCTCACATCCTCGTAGAGCGGCTCTCCGATCGCACCCGGCTCCTTCGTTCGATCCATTACCGCAATCGCCCTGACGGTTGCCGGCAGCGCCCCGACAAACGCGCGGACGTCAAAAGGCCGGTAGAGGCGCACCTTGAGCACGCCGACCTTTTCACCCTTGCCCGTCATGTATTCCACGGTCTCGTGAGCGGTCTCTGCGCCTGAGCACATTATGACAATCACGCGTTCAGCGTCGGGCGCACCGACATAATCGAAGAGATGATATGCCCTTCCGGTCAGCTCCGCGAACTTGTCCATGCGCCTCTGCACGATGCCGGGCGCCGCCAAATAATATCGGTTGACCGTCTCCCTGCCCTGGAAATAAACGTCCGGATTCTGCGCGGTTCCGCGTATGACGGGGTTGTCCGGCGACAGGCCCCTGCGGCGATGAGCCTCCACCATGCGATCGTCTATCATGGCCCTTATGATATCGCGCGTCACCTGCTCGATCTTCTGAACCTCGTGCGACGTTCGGAAGCCGTCGAAGAAATGAACGAACGGCACGCGCGACTCCAGAGTCGAAGAGTGCGCTATCAGAGCCATGTCCGCGGCCTCCTGCACGCTCGCAGAGGCCAGCATCGCGAAACCCGTCTGCCTGACCGCCATGACGTCCGAATGGTCGCCGAATATGGAAAGGGCCTGGCACGCCAGGGACCTGGCGCTCACATGAAACACTGTGGGGGTAAGCTCGCCGGCTATCTTGTACATGTTCGGAATCATGAGAAGAAGCCCCTGCGATGCCGTAAACGTGGTCGAAAGAGCGCCGGACGTAAGCGCTCCGTGAACAGCGCCAGCCGCCCCTCCTTCCGACTGCATTTCGACAACCGTGGGCACAGTGCCCCAGATGTTCGGAACGCCGGCCGCGCTCAGCTCATCGGCCTTCTCTCCCATTGGCGACGAGGGCGTGATCGGGTAGATCGCGCATATTTCACTCACGGCGTGCGCTACCGTCGCGGTCGCTTCGTTCCCGTCAACCATTATCATGTTCTTTTCGCGAGTTGCCATTTTCATGACCTCCAAATTGAGCCGATCCCGCGCCTCAAACTCCGGTCCGACAGCGCCGAAGCGCATCTCGTCTCACGGCTTCTGCGCGTGAATCCGTTTGCTTCGCAGACAAAGACGCCAGCGACTATAGGCCAGGGCGGCGGCTGCGGTCAACAGCGTTCGGACGACGGGAGCCTCAAGCCCCTCCTGAAACGCGTCGCCGCGAGCGCCAACAGGACGCCTGCCGCATTCGCCGCGGCGTCGGCAAGCGAAAACTCCCGCCCGAAAGGCAGTATTCCCTGCGCAATCTCAAGGGCCATGCCGTACAGCACACATGCCGACCCCATAATGATGTCCCTCCGCCACCCGACATCCCCTCCAGCCGCGGCGGGAAAACCCCATCTGGAGAGAAGAAACAGCACCGCGTAGCCTGCTGCGTGAAACGCCTTGTCCGCATGCGGCAGCGGGATGATGAAAGGAGCGCCGGAAGCGGGCACGATGGAAACAACCGCAAGAAATAATGCGTAGGCGCCCGCGCACAGCGCCCGAAGGACTTTTTGGAAAACATGGACTTCAGACACCAAATGCGCGCTTCCGGAATGTGGAGCCAACGGTCGGGGTCGAACCGACGACCTGCGCATTACGAATGCGCTGCTCTGCCGACTGAGCTACGTTGGCGCATTGGCAACCCATTGGATCGGGCAGACTTTATTCCCGCCCGCCCTTTTGTCAAGAAAGCATCCTCACCAGCGCCATGCCCAGGATGAACTCAGGCGAAAGCCGGCTGGAAACAAGCGCCTCGTGCGCCCGCAGAATCTCCGCGTACATCCGCCGCAGTTCCCCCATGGAAAAATTCGAGGCCTGTTCCGCAAGCCTTGACACCCGGAACGGCTTGGCCTGCCTTGGATCTTTCTTCAACGATCCGAACATTCCGGCGACATGCTCCGGCACATCGCCCCACCGCCATCCGATTCTGCCTCCGCCGGAAGGTTCCCGCCTCAGCCAGCCATTGTCCAGCGCCTCGCGGTAGATCATCCATTCCCGCATCTGGTTCTGCAGAACAACAGCGATTCCTATGGGCGACTCCCTGCGGTAGAGCAGAGTATTGAGGATGGAAACCGCCCTCTCGAGCGAACGAGAACCAATTGCGTCGCCCAGATCCCATATGAGCGCGGCCGGAGAGCCGGTGACATACCGCATCACATCATCAGCGCTCGGGTTTCTCGATGGAGCTATTCCCAGGGCAAGCTTCTCGAGTTCCGCGGCGGCAGTCCTCAGATCGTCGCCCACCCGTTCAAGGAACACATGAAGCGCATCCTCCGACATCGCAAGCCCCATCCCCTCGGCAATCGCTGCAACGCGGGAGGCGCGCTCCCTGGCCGCCTGCCACGGCGTATCCGCGGACCGAAGGTCGTGAAGCGTCCCATGCTGGGAGAAGGTCTTGAAAAAAGAGGAGCGCCCGTCGGCCGCCGGGGCCGTGACAACCAGAGCCACGTCCTCCGCCAGCCCGTCCCTGACCCTGTCCACCAAAAGGGAAAGAGCCTCCTGCACCGCCGCAGCGCGGCCGGTCTGGCTGTCGCCCAGAAAGGACGCATTCCGAAGCCATACAACTTTACGGCCTTCGAAAAACCCAACCGTGTCCAGTGCTTCGAGGCACTTGCGCACAGCCTGGCACGCCTCGTCCTGGTTGCCTGCCCTGCCATCCGCAATTTCAAGACCAAAAACCGGATCGGTCCCCTTCAGGAGACGCGAAACGATTTCCCTGGCCGTGTTTTCGACCAGATAGTCCTCTTCTCCGACTATCAGATGGGCTTCTCCGCGCATGTATCAACCCGGCCATTTCTCAAACGAAAAATCCGGGATCAATGCTAGCCCGAACCTGCCAGCCGCGCAAGTTTTGACGCATGCGCAATGCCTTGCGGACCGGACCGGCCAATGGCAATATTGGCCCCGCCATGCGTATAAGCGTTTTGAACAGGCAGAAATGCCTCCGCCTGCAGCCGGACTTTCTGAGAAAGCTCTCCGCGTTCTTCGCGAGCCTCCCGGGCCTTTCAGGCAGACTGCCGCCATCCCTTGCGATAGTCCTTGTGGATCACAGGGGCATGATACGCCTTCAGGCCAATGCCCGGGACGAGCAGGATGCGACTGACGTGCTCTGCTTTCCGTACCGACGCGTGCCCGGAGAACCGCCGGACGAAGCAACGGCGGACATAATCATAAATGTCGAGCGGGCGGCGGCAGTGGCCGCAAGAAGCGGAACCGGCGCAATCCGGGAGATCGCGCTTTACCTGGCTCATGCGCTTGACCACCTTGGAGGCGGAAGGGATTCGTCGCCGGCCGACCGGCGCCTCATGCGCAGCCGTGAACTCAGGTGGCTGAGAAAAGCCTGCAGGGCAGGACTTCTGCAGGATCGTGATCGGCGATGAACCCCGTTCCCCGAACGCAAAATCCGGCATGAATCCGACAGATGTCCAACCGGCCATTCCTCTCCGCATCAGGCCATACTCCAGAACTTCGCACATTGTGGCATGGCTGACGCCCGGAAACGGCAGACTCGTGACGCTGATGAAGGGTTCCTGCCGCGCCCGCAGCTC
>Ga0272448_1004501_pt1 | contig 15860 bp, 16 predicted proteins | sample YNPCB0191_FD_202220 | JGI IMG/M metagenome (GOLD analysis project Ga0272448, IMG submission 202220) | Hot spring sediment microbial communities from Yellowstone National Park, WY, United States - YNP-CB-019-1 | ecosystem: Environmental > Aquatic > Thermal springs > Hot (42-90C) > Sediment...
GGATGTGAGCTACAACACGAGGTACAGCTGGACCACTGATTGGACAACAGCTGTTAACAACAATGGTCGCATCTTCGACGTCCAGACAGTCGCTCTCCACGAGCTCGGTCACACCCTGGGTCTGGGAGATCTCTACACGCTCCCGACGAGCGATCCGAGAAGAGGCGATTACTACCAGATAATGAACAGCTACAACGATCCGCAGAGGACGCTCGGCAACGGCGATAAGGCGGGCATAAAGAAGCTTTACGGCAGCTGATTGGGATCTGCTCTGTGAGATCCCGATCATTTTTAAAACAAATTTCTTCTCTCGCGTGACCTACTTGAACACCTCCCCAGCTCCCATGTACCACAGGACCATATCGAGATGCGACATCGGTATGTCGATAACGCGCGCGAACTCCGACATCGCAGCCTCGATCTGAAGGTATCTTCCTCTGCCAAGCGATTTCGGGATGTCTGATATAACTCCAAACCGAACCAGGCTCTTCAGGATGTGCCTGTCGAGTATCGCGAGATCCCTGCCCAGGCCAATGTTCCTCAGGAAGTGGCTCGCCTCCTTGTATCCCATGCCCTTCACGTTTCCGACGAGCCATTCGCGCGTCTGAAACGGATTCTTTGGATCTATGCGGGCTCTCAAAGACAGCCTTCCATCCACAGTGAACAGCCCCCTCGCCCTGCATATGTACTCAGCCTTCCTGCGGCTGAACCGCACCCCTTTGAGCTCGCTCTGTACCCTATCCTGGGCAGGACAGCGCAGTTCGCCCATGGAGGAGAGCTTCTCCACTGCTGCCCAGCATGACCTGGCTCTCGACTGTGGTGTCAGAAGACAGAAGACAAGCTCCTCGAAGAGCCGCTCCTCATCGGCATTCAGCCAGAGCAGATCGAATTCTCTCAGCCTGGCCTCTATGAGGTCCTCCAGCTCCCTGTGCAGCTCCTTCAGCTGCTCGACCTCATCTGTTGCCATGGTTCATCGTGATCTCCAGACATCAAATCGGGATGTCTCGGCCGTGAGCTCAAAGCAGCCCGAGCTCCCTGTGCCTCCTGAGGATCTCATCTGCAAGCATCTCGATCGATCTCAGATCATCGTTCTTCGGGTAGCCCTTCACTATGACAGGCTCGATGATCTCCATCTTCAGGTTCGGCATGAGCGATTTTAGCTCCTCGACGATCCTGGCGCCCCAGCCATAGGAGCCGATGATCGACGCAAACCTGGCATTCGGGCGGAGCGAATTCGCGAGGATGGCCGCGTATGCGATCAGAGGATGCGGCCTTGTTATGAACGCCGGCGTCCCGAAGACTATGGTGGCGGCGTCAACAAGCGATGCTGCAAGCGCGCCGATATCGGTCTTCGTGAGATCAAACCTCTTCACCGATATACCTCGATCGATCAGCGCATCGACCAGATGGCTCACCATCATCTCCGTGGAGCCGTGCATCGATACAAACGGCACCACCACCTCATTCCTCACATCATCTGAGGTCCAGTCAGCATAAGCACTCAGCACGATCTCGGGATTATCGTGCAAGGGCCCATGGCTCGGCGCGATGATATCCGGCGCTAGAGCCCTCACGCGCTCGAGATGCCTCCTCGCGTTCGCCCTGAATGGCATCATTATCTCAGCGTAATACCTCTTTGCGCTCTCGTGGTTCCACGCGAAGAGATCGCTGGTCGCAAGATGTGATCCGAGAAAATCGCATGTGAACAGCGTTCGCCTCTCCCGGAGATAGGTGAATATCGTATCAGGCCAGTGTACCCATGGCGCGCTTATGAACTCAAGTGTCATATCCCCCAGAGAGAGCATCTCACCATCGCTCACAGCGCGCGCGCGATCCTTTGAGACAATGCCGAAATCGAGGAGAAGCTCGATGCACTTCTGGGATCCGAGAACTTTGGGATCGTACCTGTCGATCAGGAACTTTATCGCACCGGAGTGGTCCTGCTCTGCGTGCTGTGATATCACGTAATCGATGCTATCAACGCGGAGCGCGTCGAGGTTGCTTAGCAGCACATCCTTCATGCGCGGATCGACTGCGTCTATAAGCGCTGTCTTCTCGCTGCCCTTTATGAGATAGGAGTTGTAGCTGGTGCCCTCCGGCAGGGGTATGAGCGCATCGAAGAGCCGCCTGTCCCAGTCTATCGCGCCCACATGGAATACGTCTTTACATACCTCTCGGATCATGTTAATCCCGACCTTTTATTGAAATGAGCATGCATCTGACTTAACTTTAGCTCTGTCCAGGTGCTCGGGATCGGTAGCATGCGACCTCTCGCAGACTCATGAGTGTGCTGTGAACCTGGAGATCCTCTCCATGGCTGAGCTTTGCGGGTGATGAATGCGTTTCCTGTCGAAATGCACAATGGATGCAGCGATACTCTTTATACCCTGAAGTCCTCCCGGTAAACCTATGCACAGATATGCACTTTGTCTTCTGATGCTCCTTCTGATCGCACCGTCGCACTCAGAAACCTTTGTGGTAACGCCCGGCAGCAGCATCCAGGCAGCGATAAACTCGGCGTCATCCGGTGATACAATAGAGATTCAGGGCGGCACCTACCAAGAGAGGATCGTGGTTGATAAGAGCCTGATCATCAGGGGAAACACCACATCCGGATATCCTGAGGTGAACGCAGGCGGATCAGGAACTGCTGTTACGATCTCCGGAGATGACGTGGTGATCGAGGGGATCAGGGCGACCGGCTCGGGAATCACCTCGATGGATGCAGGGATATCGGTAAGGGGAAAGAATGATCGCCTGATCGACTGCCAGGTCTCCGGCAACAGATACGGGATCGCGTTGATATTCGCTGAGGGCTGCACTCTTGATGGTATACTGGCTGAGGCGAGCAGCGAGGCGGGAATACTCCTCGACAACTCCACGAACAACATCATAATCCGAAGCCGCCTGGAGAACAACATCCGCGGCATAAGACTGGTATCATCTGAGTCAAACACGATAAGAGGTAACAGCATATCGAATACCACCTTCGAGGCACTCTCTGTGGAGAGATCGAGCAACAGGAATCTCATCGAGGATAACACCATCAGATTCAACCAGATAGGCATCTCCCTGGAGACCTCCAGGGGCAACAACATAACAAGAAATCTCGCGAGCAACAACAGCATTGGAATAAGAATAACAAACCGCAACGATACAGAATCCATCCGTCCCATCGAGAATCCGGGCAAGTACGGCGGAGTCTCGATAAAGTACAAGCCGAACAGCGATATCGAGAGCTATGACGTGAGGGACAAAGATCTGAACGCGTACACGACCAACACGATCTATAACAACACGCTCATCAACAACGAAGAGAACGCAGTCGATGACGGGAACAACCAGTGGGACAACGGCGCTATTGGGAACCACTACAGCGATTTCGATGAGCCTGAGGAGGGGTGCAGGGACAGAAATCGCGATGGTATGTGCGACTCGGCCCACGAGATCGAGGGCGGTATGTCCACTGACAGACATCCATTATCGCCGAAGGATCCGATGAAGGCAAGGTTCATGTCCAGGAAGAGTGGCGCGTACCTCGGCCTGGACAGGATGGTGTTCATGCCAGGTGAGAGGATCGATCTCAGGCTGTCAGTTCCTGAGAACCTCACCGCCTGGATAGGGATACTGCCAGCAAGCGAGCCCCATGGCGCTCTTGACAGGACAAAGGCGATATCGTACAGCAACGCGAACAGCAGTGTGAGAGAGATGGCGCTAGAGGCTCCCAGGATCGTGGGGTCCTACGAGATACGGATGTACTCTGCAGAGGAGCTGGTGTATCTCCCGATAAGCGTTGAGGTACCAGAGGTCCATATCGCACCTGCAGAGGTCAAGGCGTGCGAGCCGATCAACGTGACATACTCAGGAGCTCCTGGCTACGAGGGCGACTGGATCGGGATCTTCTCCACAGGCGCAGGGGATCGATCGCCGCTATCCAGAAAATATCTCGACGGGAGCACTAATGGCTCGTTTGTCCTGTACACACCAAGCACCCCGGGAACATACAACGTGCGCATGTTCGCGGACGATGGCTACAGGCTCCTCGCGGTCAGCGAATCGGTAACTGTTAAGCCGAATGCCGGGGTGAGGATAGTAGCTGAGCCGGAGACCGTCTCGCCAGGCCAGGCGATATACGTGCACTTCTGGGGCGCGATGCCGGACAGCGTCATAGGGATGTATGGGGTGACGAGGCCGGACAAGTTCTGGATAAACATGCAGCCGACAGGCGGACCGTCATGCGGCACCCTGACGTTCAGGGCTCCATACGGCGGAGGCAACTACGACTTCAGGCTGTTTGAGAACAACGTCTACAGGAAGCACATGGGCGCCAGCAACGTCGTGCGTGTCGTGTAGAGGGCGATACCCCGCCCTCTACATATGATAATCTCACGGGCATCATTGGAGATGCTTTTGGAGGCAACATCTGGAAAGCCCAATCCGAAAAAGAGCTTTGTGGGCAGTGGGCCCGACGCGATTCGAACGCGTGATCCCCGCCGTGTGAAGGCGATGTCATAACCACCTAGACCACGGGCCCTCAAGGCAGAGAGATACGACCAATTATTAGTACCTTGCCCTCGATTCGAGGACTGCATCACTCGTCGCTTTTGTAGATGAGCGCGTCTCAAAAACATATGCCATATGATGAGATCACAGCTCATTGCGTGAATACGTAATGAATAAGAAAACCCCGCATGCGACAAACAGAGGCGTGCGAAGGGGAGGAAAGCCTCGATGCGATGTTAGTTTTGTCCAGAAACGCCCTGACACAGGAGCCATGTCATGCTTTCATGGTAATGCTTTGTGATTTCAAGAGGACCTCTTTGAAGCATCGTGAGGCGCATGAGGATGCGCCTGAGAGGGAGAGCAGCTTTTTTAAACAATGACCTATCACCAGATCCGGACTATTATGCTTGAGAAGGAGATACTGAGGCTGAAGTCCGAGAGAGATGCCATAATACTCGCGCATAACTACCAGCCGGGGGACGTGCAGGACATCGCAGATCTCACCGGAGACTCCCTGGAGCTGAGCAGGGCTGCGGCCACAATCGACTGCGAGGTACTCATCTTCTGCGGCGTGGACTTCATGGCGCAGACAGCAGCCATCCTCTCTCCAGAGAAGATCGTCGTACATCCAGACAGGAGCGCCTGCTGCCCCATGGCGCAGATGATATCGCCTCAGGATGTGAGATCGCTGAGAGAGAGACATCCTGATGCCGCAGTGGTCTGCTACGTCAATTCCTCAGCTGATGTCAAGGCTGAAAGCGATATATGCTGCACATCCGCGAATGGCGTGCAGGTCGTCAACTCCCTGGAGGCTGACGAGATCCTGTTCATACCGGACAGGAACCTGGGGGCTTACGTCGCCAGGCACACCGATAAGAGGATAATTCCCTGGAACGGATACTGCTACGTCCATGACAGATACACCGCATCGGATGTCTTGGAGGCAAGGAGAAAGCATCCGAACGCAGAGCTTCTCGTTCATCCCGAGTGCAGGCCTGAGGTAATAGATCTTGCGGACGGCGTCTACAGCACCTCGGGCATGCTGAAACATGCTAGAGCCAGCGGCGCGGGCGAGTTCATTATAGGTACTGAGGTCGGGATCCTCCACAGGCTATGCGCTGAGAACCCGGAAAAGAGGTTCTATCCGCTCAGCACCGGCGCTGTATGTGAGGATATGAAGAAGACATCGCTGAAGAAGGTTCTGCGAGCTCTGGAGACGCTCTCCCCGAGGGTGGAGGTCCCGCAGAGCACAGCGGTCAGGGCGAGGCGGGCGATTGAGAGAATGCTTGCCATCTGAGGATTCGCAGGAACAGGCCATTTCCGCGAACCAGAGTTGAGGCCGATTTCTTTGGAGCAGCATGCTGTTCCAACATATCCCAGCTGGCTGTGCCGACAACATTTGAGGTGGACGATACGAGATGCACAGACCCTTCAGATCCGCTAAGCGAACCTTGCTGCAAACTCCTTGGCGTAGTATGTGATTATCATATCGGCGCCAGCTCTTTTTATGGATGTCAGTGCCTCCAGCATAGCTCCATCCCGATCGATCCAGTTCCTCTCTGCAGCTGCCATGATCATGCTGTACTCCCCGCTGACCTGGTAAGCAGCGGTCGGCATCCCGAACATCTCCTTGACCATTCGGAGTATGTCCAGATAGGGCATCGCAGGCTTGACCATGACCATATCAGCGCCCTCCTCGATATCGAGCTGGACCTCCCAGAGAGCCTCGTTCGCATTCGCAGGATCCATCTGATAGCTCCTGCGATCTCCGAACGCGAATCCGGACTCTGCTGCCTCTCTGAACGGGCCGTAGAAGTATGATGCGTACTTGGCAGCATATGAGAGGATCGCGACATCGCTGTAACCATTATCATCAAGAGCCGATCTTATCGCTCTCACCATGTGGTCCATCATCCCGCTCGGAGCGACGATGTCAGCGCCGGCCTCTGCCTGGCTCACCGCCGTTCTGCCCAGGATGGGAAGCGTCTCATCGTTAATTATCTCCTGCCCGCGAACCACGCCGCAGTGGCCGTGGCTGGTGTACTCGCAGAGGCAGAGATCTGTTATGACAACGAGATCTGTGGACTCCTTGATGCGCCTTACGGCCCTCTGTATGACCCCCTCACGATCATAAGCGCCGGATCCGATCTCATCCTTTCCGGAGGGTATTCCGAAGAGTATCACCGCCGGAATCCCCAGCTCCTCGATGCGTCCGGCCTCATCTGCCACAGTCTTCAGGCTCTGCCGCATCTGTCCTGGCATCGAGTTTATCGGGACCGGCTCATCGATGCGCTCATCCACGAATATCGGCATTATCAGATCCTTGACGGAGAGCCTCGTCTCTGCGACCATCTCCCTGATGCCGGGCTTTCTCAAACGCCTCATGCGCCTCAATCAGAATCCTCCTGGTTCAGCCTGAATAGATCCGCAGCATACCTGAGCATCTCGGTGTCGCCCCTCTCAGCGGCTGATTTGAGAGCCTTTGTCGGCTCTGCGAATATCTTGTTCACAATCGAGTGGCTCATGTCCATGAGAACCTTCTGCTCTATCTCCCCCAGGGTGTGATAGGCGCTGAGCTTGTTCATCGCCCTCCTCACCTCCTGCTCCTTTATCTTCTCAGCCTCTGAGTAGATCCTCGCAAGGAGCTCCTCAGCCTCCTTTCTCTTGTACTTGGCCCTGAGAAGCTCCAGCTCCTCCTCTATTATGGCCTCGACCTTCTCGATCTCCTTCATCCTCTGCCGCATGTTCTCATCGCTTATCTGCTTCAGGCTGTCTATGTTGTGAAGCTCCACGCCTTCTACCTCGCGCACAGCCTCATCCACATCCCTGGGATTTGCTATGTCTATGATCAGAAGCTTGTTCTTCCGGCCCGCCATCGCGCGCTCGATATCATCCTTGAGAAGTATGTAATGGGGCGCTGAGGTCGCGCTTATCACAACATCTGCCTCTCTTATTTTCTGCTTCATCTCCTCATACGGCACAGCTGTGCCCCCGAGAGATGCAGCAAGGGAGAGCGCAGTTCCGAATGTGCGGTTTGTCACATAGAGAGCGCCTATGTTCTTTGAGACGAGCGCTTTTGATATCAGCTCTCCGGTCTCGCCTGCGCCGATCACCAGGACAGATCTTCCCTCCAGACTCCCAAGTATCTGTTCGGCGAGATCAACAGCTGCAGATCCAACTGAGACAGAGCGCTCGTTTATGGCGGTCTCCTTCCGGACGCGCTTCCCCACCTGGATCGCCTTCTTGAAAGCTGTGTCAAGGACCCAGCCGGTGTAGCCCAGACTCTTCGCGATCCTGTACAGCTCCTTCATCTGGCCGAGGATCTGGTCCTCCCCTATTATCATGGACTCAAGCCCTGAGGCAAGCCTGAGGAGGTGCAGGAGCGACTCGTCGTGGTCGTGGATGTCAATTATCCTGGAGGAGACACGGGCCTTCTTTGCTATCTCGAAGAGGACCTTCTCACCGCGGGGAGAGACCACGTATATCTCGACACGGTTGCATGTCTTGAGGACCGCGCACTCCTCGACGGTGTCATGCGAGGAGACCCACTTCAGGAGAGCTTCGACGTCTCCATGCCATGCGTTCTCGATCTCATTTATCGAGGCCTTCTTGTGGGTCACCAGCATCGAGGTTATCCTGCTCATCTGGCGTGAGATTCTCTCGGACTCTCATATAGGCCTTTTCATGGGCTCTCTCGATCTCGCCATTCTCCAGGCATGACCATACAGAGCTGTCAGAGAGCACAGACCAGAGCAGATCCCTCCTTCTGCTCTGCGGCCCCACATTCTCTTTCAGGTCCTTCCGTATCCTGCTGAGGAGATCTGACATCAGAGCGTAAACCTCCACGTCGCGCTCAAGCTTCATTCGAATGTACCTTGAGAGTGCCGGTATTCCTGTTGATATCGCGAGGACGACAGACCTCTTTTTTATTATCGATGGCACCACGACCTCGCCCTCCCTGTCGACGCTGTTCACAAGCGCCCCCTTCCTCCGCGCCATCTCCTCGAGCGCTGCATTCAGCGCCTGGTCACTTGTTGCAGGTATGGCGATGAACGCACCCTCCAGCGCCCTATCTGCGATCTCAAGACCATTCTTGGTCGTGAGATCTGCCTCCACTATCTCCAGAAGTCCATCAGATGCCATCCTGAGTATGCCTGGAGTGAATTCCCTGCTGACAACGACGAGATCACCCTGAGAGAAAAGCCTGGCCTTGCGCTCTGCCACATCTCCACCGCCGAATATGACAACGCGCCTACCCTTCAGATCTATCAAAAGAGGAACGTGGCTTCTGCTCATATCCTTGCGCTCGTCTTCTTGTACTCCCTCTCGCTGAAGAGTATTCTGTACTCCTTCACGCCGGTGGCCTCAGATATTCTGGATGCGATCTCCTCGCACTCCTCCCTGCTTCTCGAGTGGACCACGGTGTAGAGGTTGTAGGGCCACTCATCACATGTTGCCCTCTGGTAGCAGTGGGTCACCTCCTCGAAGGAGGCCATTATGCCTCCAATCCTCTCGATCTCACCCTCTACCTTCCAGACGATCATCGCGTTCGCGACTATCCCGAGCGCCCTGTGGCCTATGGTGGCCGCGAACCTTCTCACAACCCCGGATTCGCGGAGAGCTCTGAGCCTTGATATCACAGCCCCCTCATCAAGCCCGAGCCTCTCTCCGAGCTCTCTGAATGGACGGGGACCGATCGGTATCCCATCCTGCAAGGCCCTGAGCAGCGCGAGATCTGTCGGATCCATCTCCTGGCACATGCTTCCTCCAGCGTGCGTTTTACTCACACCAGAGCGGCTGACCTCCATCCGTTATCCCTCTCGAATGGGTAGCGGTCCACACCCCTCGATGGCACGCTCTTCGGGGAGTCTCCGGGGTTTCCACTCACCTTGTGATCCGACCAGTAGTTTCCGCCGATGACCGGACCCATGTCCCAGAGGTTGCTCCCGTTGTCCACGGCGTTCTGTCCGAACATCGACCCGTTATCGATGAAGCTGTTATGGTAGATCCTGTTGTCGTTGCAGTCGGTCAGGCTCAGACCCACCATGCCGTTGCCCACGAACCTGTTATCGCTTATGTTGCATCCTGAGCTGCTTCCCATTCGCATGCCGAATCTCTCGTTCATGCTGATGTTGTTGCCGATGAACTGGAATCCCCGCACCCCGTTCACGAAGATCCCTTCCCTGTTCCGGAGAGCGGTGTTGTCAACCGCAGATCCTCCAGAGAGCTGCTCGATTCTTATTCCTATCGCGTTGGAGCTCGCGTTGTTCATCGCGAGAACGCACTGGTTTGAGCCTGAGATTGCTATGCCGTTGCTGTTTCCTGTCACCTCATTCTCATTCACTGTTGATCTGTGCGATCTAACAAGCCTTATGCCATCCTCTCTGTTCGAGGAGATCCTGGAACGCACGATCTCTGAGGATAGTGCGTCAAGCAGATGCATCCCGGCAGTGCAATTCTCCACCTGGGAATCTGTTATCCTAGACCTCCTGTCGCCCTCAAGCCTGAATCCGCTCTCCGTGCAGTCCAGAGCCGTGCTCCTTCTCACAAGGATATCCTGAGAGCGACCGAACCAGAAACCGATCCCGCATGCCTCCGCGGTTGTATTCTCCACCAGGCAGTCTCCTGAGTCAAGTATCGAGACACCTATCTCACTTCTGGAGAGCCTGCAGTCCGAGATTCTGGAGTTGATGACCCCAACGAGCATGATGGCCGCGCTGCTGTTCGATATGCTCTGGTCTCTCACAGTGATGTTCTCGCAGTCTATGAGACCTATAAACCCGTAATCCTTCTCTACGGAGAGGTTCTTGCTACCGACCAGATAAAGGACCGGCCTGCCATCTATAGTGTTCGATTCGTCGATGCTCTGGTTGAAGGAGTTGTCATCCATCCTGGCCCTCGGATCTGATATCAGTCTGAGATCGCCCAGGTTGCCAGCCTCTATTCTCATGTTGTATATGTTAGAGATCAGCATATTTTCCCTGAGCATGTTGCCGCCAGAGCCCCTCAGGGAGATGCCGTACTCGTTCTTCTCCACGGTGTTACCAATTACAGCATTCCCGGATGAGGATTTCATGAGCAGACCGTTGCCATTGCAGAGAAGCCTGTTCGAGGATATGCTGTTGTTCCTCGAGTCCTCCAGATAAACTCCAGCGATCCTGTTGTTCTCACAGGTGTTGTTCATTATCATGTTGCTCTTCGCCGACTTCAGGCGTATGCCTATGTTAGATGAACAGACATCGTTGAAAACAACGGTGTTGTTGTTCCCGGCCACATCTATCGCATTTCCCGCAGATGTAACAGTGTTGCTGGCGATAATTGAATCGTTGCATCTCACCTCTATGCCAGCCCCCAGCGGTCCTGATATCGTGTTCTTCTCGACGATCGCGGAGCCGTTCAGCCTTATCCCGTATGCGGTAGCTGAGATGGTGTTGTTCGATACCACTCCCCTGTATGCTGCGATTCCTGTGGAGGCGTTTTTGATGTTGCAGCCTGTCACAGATGCGTATCCCTCTATCACGACTGCCGGATCCCTGCCGCTCCCGAGGATCGTGAGGTTGGATATGCTGCTCCCATAGGCTATCATCCGGAAGACCGTACGCCCCATGCCGTCGATGGTGGCGCCGTATCCTTTTATGGAGACCAACTTGTTGATCTCCACGCTCTCCCTGTAGTACCCCTGCATGACAAGTATCTCATCACCGTTCTGCGCATTTGCGATCGCCGCATTAACGCTTCTGATCGCGCCGGTCTTCTGCTGGTCCACGACAAGAGTCCTCGCGCTGGATGCAGATACTATTACGGCTACCAGGGAGACAATAAGTACAGCCCGCCACAGGCTCACAGGAAATCCTCCATATCAATATTAAGCTGCAGGGTGATATAGTTTCGCCAGAGCACATCAACATATTTATATTTGATCTAACCTATTTTATTACGAAATCTTTAAATAGTATTACGTAAACGTACCCGTGGAGGCGACCAGTTTTAACAGCTGCGGGCCGGGGCAGTCCTCCACCCTGCGGGCCCGCAACCTCCTTGCCACCTCACGCATCTAAGGCAATGCCAACAGACCGCTCACATGCTACACATTTCACTTATTCGAGCCGGCATACAATTGTGGGTCTGTCGATCTTCGTTCCGCCATCCAAGGTGCCGCAATGCAAGGCACAAGATTTAATAGCTCTCGTGCATTTTACTTTAACCGTGCGGCTGTGGTCCAGTGGTTATGACATGAGCTTCCCAAGCTCGTAACCCGGGTTCGAATCCCGGCAGCCGCACTGAATCTGCTTTAGTGCGCTTCACGCATCACTTTTATATTTCATTGCCCCGTACCAAAACCCATGGCCGGTAATCGCAGGGTGCTTTTAAAGACATCCATGGGGGATGTGGTGATTGAGCTTTACGATGACATGCCCATAACTGCGGGGAACTTTCTGAAGCTCGTCGAACGTGGCTTCTACGATGGCGTGATATTCCACAGGGTGATCGCAGGATTCATGATCCAGACAGGAGACCCGACAGGCACAGGCTATGGCGGCCCTGGTTACACAATCCCTGATGAGTTCTCCAGGCACAACAGGAACGACCGCGGGACAGTGGCCATGGCGAACGCAGGACCGAACACTGGAGGCAGCCAGTTCTTCATCAACCTGGTGAACAACAACTACCTGGACAGAATGCATCCCGTCTTCGGTAAGGTCGTCGAGGGGATGGACGTGGTCGATAAAATAGGAGGCGTGAGGACAGACGCCGATGACAGGCCCCTTGAGGACGTGGTGATCATATCCGCAAGGGTGGTGGGCTGAATAGCTCCCCGCGCCATTCGATGAATGCAGAGGCAGCACAGTATGAGCTGATGCCTGCATTGCTGTATACAACTCCATTCGAGGTCGCGCCAGAGCTACATCACAAGATGCCTCAGCTCCCACAGCATCTTCGGGTTCAGGCGGATCAGCACCCTGAGCATGCCCCTGAGATCCATCTTGGATACGTCCTCTGACTGGATCGAGTGCATGAGTTTGTTCAGGTCCTCATCGCTCAGCCTGATGAAGAACTCCTTCAGATCGAGATGTCTGGCGATCTGCTTTCCGATGCTCTCACGCCAGCGCTTCTCATAGGCCATGAGCCCCTCGACGCCGGTATCACCGCTGGACACAGCCTCGGAGACGACCTCGCCCGCGATTACCCCCGCCTGCATCGCGTTGAGTATGCCCCCTCCTGTTATCGGGTCAGACTGGCGCGCGGCATCTCCGACCAGCACCACCCCATCTGCAATTGTCCTCTCGATCGGACCCGAGACCGGAACACCGCCGACGACCATCTCCACGATCCTCGCATCAGGCATTCTCGTTTCAACAAACCTTCTCAGGAGCTTCACGGGCGCTCCGGGCTCTGATCTCGAGCCGATCACGCCAAGACCGACGTTCGCCAGATGCTCGCCCTTCGGGAACGACCAGACGTAGCCCCCGGGAGCAAGCTCATTTCCCAGGAAGAACTCGCAGTACTCGTCGTCGATGCTTTTATCATATAGCAGAAACTGCGCGCAGACCTCGATGTCTCCGGGTTTGAGTGATGTGTCTATGCCGGCCCATCTCCCCACCTTAGATTCGACACCGTCCGCGCCTATGACGACATCCGCCTCTATATCGATGATCTCCCCATAACGCATGGCCCTGACGCCTCTCACAGATCCATCTCTTCTGATCAGGTCAAGGGCTCTGGTCTTGACCATCACCTTCGCGCCTGCACGGGCCGTGTCCATCGCCAGCGCGCGGTCGAAGATCTTCCGCTCCAGCACGTACCCCACCTCGTCCCCGGATTTGTCCTCTGACATCACAATGCTCGTGCCATCCGGGGCGTAGAGGCGCGCGCCTTTCACCTCTGACGCTATCCATTTCGGGTCAGGTTTGATCATGCTGCTCAGGCGCGCCTTGCTGACTCCCTCAGCGCACCTCACCGGATCCCCGATCTCCTGCCGCTTCTCTATAAGAACGACCTTCAGGCCCCTCTCTGCAGCTGTCTTCGCAGCCATCGATCCGCCCGGGCCGGCGCCAACGACAACAACATCACACCTCATCCCTTAGCCCCCTCGAGACTGAGCGCCCCGGTCGGGCAGAGCTTGACGCACCTGCCGCACTCTATGCATTCATCAGAGACCTCTATCCAGGTCTCCACGAGCTCGAGGGCGCAGACAGGGCAGACGCCGACACATGCGCCGCAGTATCCGCAAACGTATCTGTTGACAGTGATCAATCGACTCCACCCCTGCATTCAGTAGATTATCTTGAAATCATCATAGCCTTTGCACTCGAGCTCCGCGATCTCCATTCCAGAGACCATCGCACCAGATGGCCCTGATTTCATCAGGCCGAGAAGCTCGCCGACGCTCTTCCTCTCCCCCTCAAGCACAGCCTCAACGCCACCACCTGGGAGGTTCCTTATCCAGCCCTTAACCCCGAGCGCTTTTGCGTGGGTTGTGGTGTAGTACCTGTAGCCGACGCCCTGCACCCTTCCTGAGACCCTGACGCGAACGCATATGGTCATGACCTCAAACCCCTGTCACCAGATCCTCGAGCGCCTTCCGCTGGTCCTTCGCCTTCACGATCCCCGAGGCGAGAAGCACGCCCACAGCGCCGAGCTCAAGAGCAGCTCTGAGATCATCGCCGTGAGAGATTCCCGCCCCGCAGAGCACTCCAACATCTCTCTCCAGTGCTCTGACAGCCTCGACCGAGCCCCTGACGACCTCAGGATCTGCCTTGGAGACAGGGATCCCCGAGCCTATGAGCTCCGGCGGCTCCACCGCGACATAATCCGGCCGCAGGGCTGCAGCAGCTCTTGTAGTTGCGACGTTGTTCGTGCATATTATCGACGTGAGCCCCTCTGACCTGCACGCACGGAGAGATGCCTCTATGTCTGCGAGCCTGAGCCGGCGCTCCGAGTGATTTATGAGAGATCCTGATGCCCCTGCTGCCTTCACGGAGGCAGCAGTGATGTGCCCGGTGAAGCTGCCGAAGCCGACACCATCGACGTGCTGCGCATAAACCGGTATGCTCACAGCAGATGCGACCGCTCTTATATCAGCGGCCTGCGGCGCAACCGCGATATCGACACCATACTCAGATGCTACGCTCTCACATATCCTTGAGAGGGCGACAGCCGAATCTCCTGTCGCCTCCCTGTAGGTCTTGAAGTTAAGAACTATCAGCGTCAAAGCCCCTCCCACCTAAACTCCGTGACAATCTGACTTGCCAGGCGCTCTGACCTCGCACACGCCTTCGCATTTTGCTGCGCGCTCGTACTCCGCGAACGCTCTGGCGCTGCCGGTCTCGAGCATCATCACGGTGCCGTCTGATATCAAAGCGACAAGCGGAAGCCTGCCGCTCTCCTCCTGATGCAGGATGTGATAGATGAGACCCTCTGGTTTGGAGTACTCGAGCTTGATGCAGCTGAAATCCGGGTGGTCTTTCAGGAAACGCTCCAGCTCTGGTGTGGTATCCCTGCATACCGAGCAGCCCTCTCGCTCCACGAAGAGCGCGACGCGGCCATGCTTCAGGCTCTCTGCGAGGCTGAGCGCGGGTCCGTAGACCCTGTGAATCATGCGATCAAGCATCTCATCGATCTCATCTGGATCCAGACCATACTTGGCCTCGAGCTGTGCTCTGAGGTCGCGCCGGGATCGCACCAGAAAGTCCCTGATCAGGCGCTCCAGCTCCATGAGCGGGGATTTTCACTTCAAGAAATAAAACTATGGTGGTGGCTGCTCAGGCCATCACCTGCTCCTTCAGGAGATAGCGTATGAGGTCCTCGGAGAGCTTTGTCTCCCGATGCACCTTTTTCACGGTCTCGTCGATGCTGTAGCCCTCGGCCATGAGCGAGGCTATCCGATCTATGACCTTCTCGCTCACGGAGTAGTACTCGTCTATGTCCTTGCGATGGCCCCAGACGTCTCCCTTAATGACCTCTATCCCCTGTAGCTCCAGGAACTGCTGTGCTGCCTTTGACATCGTCTGATAGTAAGATGGAGGAATCTGAACTGCCTTGAGCCGCGGGCACGTCCTGACCAGGTTCATGACGTCCATGTTGGAGGCCCTGAATGCGAGATGGACGACCTGCTCGTTCCGGTTCAGGTCTGATATCTCCTTCTTAGAGCTCACAACCCTTAATCTCATGGTTAGAAACAATGATGTTAAAATATATATAGATAATGGTAATTGTAGTAGTCAAGAAACTGATATTCTATAAGTAGAAACTGAATCTGCATATATCGCATCTATTTTTAGCATGCCAAGAATAAGTGAGAACAGATCTTAAGGGTGGTATAGTCCGCATCCAGGTCTTGCACCCAGACAAGCCGC
>Ga0272448_1004502_pt1 | contig 15853 bp, 13 predicted proteins | sample YNPCB0191_FD_202220 | JGI IMG/M metagenome (GOLD analysis project Ga0272448, IMG submission 202220) | Hot spring sediment microbial communities from Yellowstone National Park, WY, United States - YNP-CB-019-1 | ecosystem: Environmental > Aquatic > Thermal springs > Hot (42-90C) > Sediment...
TTATTCGAATTCATTGTAACTGTAACAGTAGTATTGGTACTAACAACATCACCAGACCATCCACTAAATACTGAACCCGTATCTGATGTGGCTGTTAATGTTACATTAGTACCAGATGCAAATTGATATGAACATGTAGCTCCACAACTAATACCAGCTGGAGATGATGTAACTGTTCCTGTACCTGATCCTGATTTTGTTACTGTAAGAGTATATAATGCATTAAACGTAGCTGTTACACTCTTATCTGAATTCATTGTAACTATGATGGTAGTATTGGTACTAACAACATCACCAGACCATCCACCAAATGATGATGATGAATCTGGTGTAGCTGTTAATGTTACATTAGTACCAGATGCAAATTGATACGAACATGTAGTACCACAATTAATACCAGCTGGAGATGATGTAACCGTACCTGATCCTGCACCTGATTTTGTTACTGTAAGAGTATAATTTGTTATAGTGAGAGTATTATATGAAAGTTTATTATATAAATCATCTATTGCTGATTTTACAGACGTAGTATCTATATATTTGATATCATTAGATGTTAAACCGTATAATGGATCATTTAAATCTAACCATTGTTTGCGAATGCGTGTTGCCATAAAATATTATACCTTCCTATATTATTATAAAATATCACCAGATTGGTATGCAGATTGAACCCATAATTCATTACTGAATTTACGTAACCGCATTAAATTCAGCTATCACATTCTTATTTGAATTCATCGTAACCATAACAGTAAAATTAAAACCAGTAGCATCACCAGACCATCCTTTAAAGTATGATGAAATTGATTCGGCTGTTAATGTTACATTAGTACCAGATGCAAATTGATATGAACATGTAGATCCACAATTAATACCATATGGATCTGATGTAATTATACCTTCACCTGTTCCTATTTTTGTTACAGTAAGAGTATATAACGTACCAGATGTTCCAGTTGTACCAGATGTACCAGATGTTCCAGTTGTGCCGGAAGTACCAGATGTTCCAGTTGTGCCGGAAGTACCAGTCGTACCGGAAGTACCAGATGTTCCAGTTGTGCCGGAAGTGCTAATAAATTTAGCAACTAAAGAATAAGACGAATTCACTGTAAATGTAATAGTAGGACTAGTATCTATAATAGTACCAAACCATATACTAAATACACTTGATGGATCTGGTATAGCAGTTAATGTTACAGTGGTACCATGTTCAAATTGATACGAACATACAGATCCACAATTGATACCAGGTGGAGATGATATAACTGTTCCAGGCCCATCTTTTGATATCGTAACACTATGTAATAATTTATTAAATGTAGCTATTAAACTCTTATTCGAATCCATTATAATTGTAACAATATCACTATAATTAGTGATACTACCGCCCCATCCACCAAAGGATGATGTCGCATCTGATGTAGCTTTTAATGTTACATTAGTACCAGCTGCAAATTGATACGAACATGTAGATCCACAATTGATACCAGATGGAGATGATGTGACAGTTCCTATTCCAGTTCCTGATTTTGATACTGTAAGAGTATATGTTGTAACGGATGTACCAAATACATCAGACGTACTTGATGTACTAGATGTACCAGATGTACTAGATGTACTGGATGTACCAGATGTGGCAGACATACCGGGCATATTATTATATGTATTAAATATAGCTCCTACACTCTTGTCTGAATCCATGATAATAGTAATATCACGAGCAAAACCAGTTATATTAGACCATCCATCAAAGGATGATGATGAATCTGGTGTAGCTGTTAATGTTACATTAGTACCAGATGCAAACTGATATGAACATGTAGTTCCGCAATTAATACCAGGCGGATCTGATGTAACTGTGCCTGACCCAGATCCAGATTTTATAATATTTAAATTAAATTTTCTAATATTTGTAGAATCAGAACTAATTATTATATGAGATTGACATGCAGATTGAGATACTATAGTTCGTGATAATGTCGTTGCTAATGTAGATCGTGTTTCATTATCGAATGATAATTTATCTATATAACTATAATAATAAACATATTTTTCACCATAATTAGTTCCACCAGCGAAATATCCAGCTGATATCGAATTACATGCAGATTGACTAGACACTGCATGTGATAATGTTGCTGTTAGTGTGGACTGCAAATCATTATCAAATAATAATTTATCAATGAAACTTTGATTACTACTATTACTTCCACCAGCGAAGTATCCAGCTAACATCGAACTACATGCAGATTGCCAATATATTGATTGTGATAATGTAGCTGTTAATGTAGTTCGTGAATCGTCACTGAATAATAGTTTATCAATATAACTATAAACACAACATCCACCAGCGAAATATCCAGCTAATTCCGAACTACAAGCCGCCTGATTATATACAAATTGTGATAATATATCTATTAATGTAGTCAGTGATTCATTACTAAATAATAATTTATCAACAAAATTTTGATTTTCACCACCGCTAGTCCCACCAGCGAAATATCCAATTGATGTCGAATTACATGCAGATTGTTTAGATATCGATCGTGATAATGTCGCTGTTAGTGTAGTTAGTGATTCATTAGTGAATAGTAATTTATCAATATAACTATAATCAGATCCACCAGCGAAATATCCTGATGTTGATGAATTACATGCAGATTGACTATCTACATATCGTGATAATGTTGCTATCAATGTAGATCTTGTTTCGCTACTAAACAACAGTTTATCAATATGACTTTGATCACCATTACCATATCCGCCAGCGAAATATCCAGCACTCATATCAATATTAGATGTACCACCAGATCCTGATCCCGATCCACCAGATCCAGATCCAGATCCCGATCCTGATCCAGATCCCGAACCTCCAGACCCTGATCCCGATCCTGATCCTGAACCACCTGATCCAGAACCAGATCCCGATCCAGATCCACCAGATCCTGAACCAGATCCCGATCCTGATCCACCTGATCCCGATCCAGATCCAAAACCAAAATCGAAATCATAAGCTAGATCAGAACCAGAACTAGTAGAATCAGAACAAATAGTATTACCAGATAATATATTAGATTGACATGCAGATTGACCATTTACATTTTGTGATAATTCTGATGACAAAGCGGATAGTGTTTCATCACTAAATGTTAATTTGTCAATGAGGTTTTGATAATAAATGGTGTTACTATCATAAGTCAATCCACCTGCGAAATATCCAGCTAATATTGAACTACACGCAGATTGATCTTCTATAGGTTGTGATAATGTTGCTGACAAAGTGGATCGTGTTTCATTACTGAATAACATTTTATCAATAAAGTCTTGATTATTAAAATTACTATCATATCCACCAGAAAAATATCCAGCTAATGATGAACTACATGCGGATTGATCATATACAGATTTTGATAATGTTGCTGCTAATGTAGATACGATTTCATCGACGAATGATAATTTATCAATAAACTGTTGATAATTATTATTAAAACCACCAGCGAAATATCCGGATAATGATGAACTACATGCAGATTGATACTCCACAGATTGTGATAATGTTGCTGCTACTGTGATTCGTAATTCATTACTGAATAATATCCTATCAATAAAATTATAATAAGTATCATAATATTCTCCACCAGCAAAATATCCAGCTGATGTCGAATCACATGCAGATTGACCTCTTACAAATTGTGATAATGTTGCTGTTAATGTGGAACGTATTTCATCACCGAATAATAATTTGTCAATTTGATAACCACCACCAGCAAAATATCCAGCTGATGATGAACTACATGCAGATTGTAAATATATTGATTGTGATAATGTTGCTGCTAATGTACATCGTGCTTCATTACTGAATAACAATTTATCAATGAAACTATAAAAGACATTATCATTATACCAATTATGACCACCAGCGAAATATCCAGCTCCATTTACATTTGTAGTAGGTGATGGAGGTGGTTGTGGTATAATAGGACGTGGCGCCGCATAATTATCATATTTTTCTAAGAAATTATCAATTATATCAGTCAATAATATATCTAAATTATTTGTAAATGCATATGGATAATTTATTACTGAATCCTTACCATTATTTAATATTATTTTATCTTCTTTAATAACTGTATTATATTTATCATTATCATATAATGCTATAATATAATCAGCTACCAAATACGCAGCTGTTAATATTTCTGGATATTTAGTTTTATCCAAAGATAAAATATCAAATGGAGGACTGCATTTATAAACAGCTGTTAATACTACAGCTGCTAAAACTGTTCTAAATGATACATTTACATTATCGTCGAATTTGTAATTATCAACAAATATTTGAAATGAAGGATCGTATGAATATAATACTTGTTTAAGTTCTTTAAAACTGTTTTTAATTATATTCGAATCTGACAATTCAATTTTTGAAAATCGATAATAGATACGTAATAATGAATATATTGCTGTTTCTAATGATATTTTATTATTGAGATCAATTAATGGATAATTGTTAATAGTTACTGTAGTAGTTTTATCGAAATTATTTTTGAATTGTGTATTGTATTTTATTATATCAGTAATTATTGATGTATTTAATGTTGATTGTCTATTGTCATTTATTTGTTTTCTTATTTCTTTGAATTTATCGGTTATTTTATTTTGTGATTTTTTATATCTATTGGTGAAAGCTGTGGTTAGTGATTTTAATTGGGATAGATTTCCTAGTGGGGCAAAATTTCGATATTTCGACGATAATCCAGCAATACTAAACGGGTTCAAATTACCAAGATTTATTATGTCTGATACTTTAGATGGATTTTCGACACAATCCTTCATATTACGAAGCTGTTTTCTCAATAAATTGATAGCTTCGACCATCTGCAATATCTGAGTAGTGTATGTAAGTATTGTAGATAATATACTATTTGATGATATAGCTTCATCCAAAGACGATCTCGTCCGATTTTCCATTTGATTTATTAACATATCCATAATAGTAGATGGATCGTCATATGGATTACCATATACGTCTGCGTATTGGTTTTTAAACGCATTTAATGCAGTTTTTAATCTTGATGGTAAATCTAATAATCCAAAACACGGATCAAATGGATCTATTGGTGATGATAATGTTTGAATTGGTAACCGTGATTTAAATCTATATTCTCTTTCCATTGACGATAATGGATATTCTAATGTATTAGATAATGACGGAGTATCTGTCGGTAGTTTAATCCATTGTGATGGAAAACTACTCATATCAAAATTACTACTGTTTGAAGGCAATATTTTACTATCGATTTTATCAAATGAAGATGTTATATCGGATAATGATAGTTTATTTGTTGTAGCAAAATCATAAAAATCTTTTTGTTTATCTACTAATGATGCCTCTAATATATCATGTTGCTGTATTAAATCTGAAGCTTGATTTGATATTATTGATTTTAATAGAGTCATATTATGTTTCCAATTTAATTTTTCTAGTTGGGGCGGGAAGATTTACTCTCGGCGGTTTCACTGATAACAATTTATTCAAATCTGAATCTATTCTTCTATTTCCAACTACTGTCGTAACCAATGCATTAGGAACCATATCTTTCTCGTAAACAGATAATTCCTCATCTATTTCTTTAGTGGTTATAGGTTTATCCTCATCTGGATAAAGCATATCAATATTAATCATGTCTTCTTTATAGAACTTCTTCAAATCATCATTATTGATATCTAGATTATCATTTGATATATTACCTATCTTATATTTATCAGGTTGTACTTTTGCTTTTGTTATATTAGTTGCGACTATTTCTCCTGATACTAATAAATTACCATTAATATGAACAGTTCCATTTCTTTCTATTCTAAATATTGTTTTTAGATCTGGTGTTGTTACTACTACTCCATTATTTGTGACAATATTAACTTCATCACCAGCTTCCAAATATATTTTTTTCTTGGATACAACTATAAAATTCTGATTAACATCAATCGAAGACAATCCACTATATCTTACTATATTAGCATATTTGGCATAATCTGTAATATCACCCAATCTAGATTCGCATCTGCGACCATTATAAAGGATTAATGTACTCAATCCATTGACAATAAATTCATTCAATTTTTGATTATAAACATTTTCAGAATTACCATTGATGAAGTTATATGAATCTGATTTAGTAAATGACATTCTATCTTTATAACAGTAATCTTGAAAAGAATCTTCAGTTTCCAAATGAATACCATCATCATTCAATATAAATGAACTTCTGAATTTTTTATAACCAATAAATATATTACTTGTCGGTATAATATCTCCAGCTGAATCTTCAGATACTGCTATAATATTGTCATATTTCGGTGTTCTAATTAATTGATAAACTTCATCTCTATCTTTACTAGAATCAAATGGTAAAGAAATTTTAAATTGGTTCTGTATCGGTTTATTGTCAGATAATTCTTTTGTAGTATCTGGATTTGGTATATCGTCATCTATTATTCTATCAATGTATCCGGAATTTAAATCACTAATATTATAAAATACAACTAATACATGTGTACCTGGATGTAAGGGAAAATACTGACCATATCTTCCCTTACCAGAACCAGTATTGTCTCTATATTTATGTATCTGATTTTTTACCCATATACCAGAATCATCTGTTAATAAAGGCGCTAATTCTGGTATATATACTTTATATCTTCCTTTATTTTGTGGATCTTTTTCATCTAAAATTATCGCGTGAAATGAAGAGTTAATCATGATTTATTGAATTGACTAAAAAATTATATTTTGGTGACTGTTGTAGATTAAATTTTAGGACATCGATGTCATCGAAATTTTTGCCCCATAAATAAGACCATTTTAAATCATTATTATCATTAGAAGAATAAGATAACAATTTATCAATACATATATCGTGATACAATTTCGTATTATCATAGAATTTATATACGTATTCTGGGTCATTAATGTATATAAAAAAATATGATAATGGAAGTAAATTATAATCTATTAGTATATCTAATGAATTTAATTCTATTAGTTTATTTATCAACCTATTGTCTATTGTTGTTATAGATGTTTTAAATAAATACAAGAATAATTTGTAATCATCAATGTTATTTGAGAAATTTAATAATAACTCATATAATTCATTTATTCTTTGTGGGGCGAAATCATGTGTGTATCTAATCATTGTCGCAATATCATCTACATTATTATACAATCTCTCCTCTAACTCCGAATCATATTTTATATTCGATGTATAGTAATATATTGCTTTATTTGTACGTATACGATCTTTCTGTTGAGGAGAATTAATATTTAATAATTTCATATTTTTACACAAATAATAATCATCATTAAAATCCGTATACGTATTCGAATTAGTGTGATAATTAAATGAAACTTTAGCTAAATCAGAACGAATATTATATAATACAGATTCATCATTAAACATTAAATACCACTGAATCGACACCATTTCGTTAGTGATATATTTAGAATATAATGATGGTGTTAATTTAAATTGCAATACATAATTATATACTAACTCTGATACATCTTCATAATTCAACATTTTATATTCGATGTATCTATTGATATATTCTTGATTCGGTTTTTCCGTTACCAATAAAATATTATCATTTAATAATGGCTCCATCACAAATTCGTCGGTGTTATATAACTTATCAATTAAATCTGATTCGATATTATTAATATTGTTCCAGCATATACGCGGATATTTTCTGTCATTAAATTTAGAGTTAATATATTTATTTAAATCTATATTACTATAGATGTTATTATCTACACTAAAACCAGATACATATAATTGATATTGATCACTCAAATCTACTTCATCTAGCTCGATTAAATATCCAAAATATACTTTATTGTTTTCGCTAAATAAAGGATTTCCAGTTACAATTTTCAATTTATATTTAGTCAAATCCACATCTATATCATTTACATCTTTGTATGCATATAATAAATTAACACCATCACCATTATATAATTTATCTGTAACAGGTTTAAAATAAATATTAGTATCGTATCTGGTAAACAAATTGTCTTTTTGATTAGTTTCTAAATTAAGTCTGTACATTGTTTACATAATCGATGGCAAATTATATTTTGCAGCTATATATCCAGAATGAATTAATCTCATTTTTTCCTCTTTAGTCAAATTAAATTCCATTGAATTTAATCCAGATGTATCAGGATGACAAATTACATCTTTTGTATTCCTAAGAGATGATAATGCATCAGTAATTCGTTCATTTGTTGACATCATGATTGAAATTGTTTGTGATAACAAATCAAATAATGATAAATCTTTATAATTATTAGAATATGATAATGAATGACCGAATACAGGAACATTTTGATCACCAACAGACAACGCTATATCATTTCTACAATTACCACAGTTTCCACCATCCCACAAATAAATATATCCATCTTTAGATATATTTTTTAATTCATATAAAGTCATAGGTCGTGATAATATATTATTATCCGGAAATACAGCATTTTCAACCAATTCACATTTGATTTTGAAAGGAGTATATATACCTTGAATACTAGATGATGCTCTAATAGCGTCTGCTAATTTAACATGTGGTGTGGTGTCCTTTGAAAATATAACTGCCGAACCAGTTGTCATTTCAGTAGCTGTAATATATAAAGGCATAGAAATATCTGTAAATGTGCTTGAATTAGTTTGTTTAAGTACAAAATTATATAATTTATCACCTTTATATAGACCGAAATTATATATATCATTTGTTAATAAACTATATGTCCTTTTGAAATAATTTGAATCTTTAAAATCATCAAAATTGACATTAACTAATTCATTTAACTTAGACAATGCGTATTTGCAATCATTGTTTAAATAATACGAATACAAACCAGCCACAATAGCTCCAGCAGACGTACCGACAATTAAATCTATATCGTATGATTGTTCAATAATATATTCAATAGCGCCTATATGACACAAACCAAAAGATCCGCCCCCACCCAAAACTAATTTGAGTCGTTTATTACTCATATTACACCTCTCAATGCAATAATTCATTAACCATCTTCTTTATATCCTCATCGAATATTATTACATGCCGTTCGAGATTAATTATTGATACTGATAAAAATTTATCCTTATATTGACGGAGAATATTCAAATCCTTTTGAAACTCTGACTTGAGATATTTACGAGTAGAATCATTTGATATAGCTTTGTAATCAATGACTAATTCAAGTTGCCCCACCCCAAAATAATCAATTATCAAATCTAAACATTTAGGATTAATCAATTCTTTAAAATAACTATTGACACTATACACGAACACATTCGATCTACTCTCACAATCACAAAATTCAAATGTATTGCAATCGCAAACTTCTGTTAAATATTTACAATCGATATTGATACCTTTAACAGCAAATAAAATATCCTCATATAATGTATATATATTTTTAAATAATGTATCTAATGAACCATCATAGGTTTTAACTTCATCAATATTTACATTATTTATATACTCAATTAATTCATGTGAGTATAATTCTATATATTCTCTTATAAACTGATATATTTGACATTTATTTATCAATTTATCAGTAATTATTAAATCTAATAAATATTTAGCTCTATTTTTATTCACAGTTTCATTTTTACTATATATTATATCAAATATATAATTTGTAAAATTCTCAAATATATTTTTTACTAAAAAATACAGTATCTTGATACGTATTCGATCATTAAAATTATTAAGTGCGTAATCGATACATTGGCTAAAATTATTCAATAATACAGACGCGCGATGGGTTAATAATTTTAAATATAACATTTTATCACAAGTGACAGCCATAATCTATTTCTCCTATTTATTAACTCTGGGGCCAATATAATTGATATAATTAATCAGATTCGTCCGCACTTCAACAATAATATTATGTAAAGTATTAATATTATTTTTTAAGTCCACATGACAATCACTGGAAACTTTAGATAAATTATTTATATATTTTTCTAATGTTGATATTTTATCATATAAATCCATTACCACCTCACGAGTATATTTTGATTTATGTCTGACATAAGAATGTACTATTATTCCGCATAAAAGTATAACAACTAAATATATTAATAAATGCATATATTCTAAACTAAAAACAATCATAAAATTATCCTCTCTATATTAATATTGTAGTGGGGCGAAGTACACGAACATGAATACAGTGTCATTTATATGGACATTATTAGATTTATATAAAATCCAGATAACTCCGGATAGGATATTCGCTAGTTATAAAATCAATCTGTTAACAAATAGGTCTCATATGATTACTCATATGAGACCTATTATTCATTTAATTAACAATTAGGAAACAACGCAAGCATACATAACAGTTATAACGTCACCTGTAATCATAGCACTAGTCACACTAGGATCAAGAGTAATAGTACCTACACCACCTGATACAGACACGCTATAATCTGATGGAGAACTTAATCCAGGAGCACCTGTAATAATAACTACTACTTTATTTACATCACTTGGTACAGCGGAAAGAGTGAATGAAGCGTTAGTACCATTATAAGTAAACTTATCAACAATATTCTTTGTGGAATTATTAATAACCCACTGCTTATTAGAGACATCTGTATTATTAACAGGATCTTTTACATTTGTAATGGTTTTGGTTCCACCAATATTCCAATCAGCAGTCAATGTACCAAGAGAAACACTATCAGCACCAACATTTATACCATTACCACCAACTACATCAATTGAATTACCAGTCTGAGTTAAACCATTACCAGCAACAATAGAACCAGCACCGTTGAACTGAGTGAAAGTTAATTCTGAAGTACCAAGAGTAATAGGATCGGGAGTAATTAATACCCATCCATAACCATGATTCACAGTACCTTCAGATACAAACGTATATGTACCGGAAGTCATTTTTTCACTTGTATCAGCATCAGTAGCTCTAGTCCAAGCACCAGAAGAAACAACATAAATACCATTTTCAACAGCGTTAGTCTGATCTTTAACAAGAACACGATCACCAGCAACTAATGAAACACCATCGATTGTCTGTAAACCAGATAATGTTATATTACCAGTGGTAGCAACACGACAAGATCCCTTTATATCCAAACCCTGAATAGATGCATCTACATAATTTTTTGTAGCAGCATGAAATGCAGATGTAGGATCTCCTGAAAGAGTCAAAGGACCAGTCATAGCAACGGAGCCATCGCGCTTTATAAACTCGGCTCCTTCTGCTAATTTAGCAGTGGAAATACTACCAGCCAACATGGCATCAGTAATACCAAGTGCTTTAACATTAATACCGTCTACAGTTTTCTCAAGTGCACCAGATGCGTTTAACTTAACCTCTAATTCAGTTTTATTAGTTGTTACAAACGAATTAGCGTCCTTTTTTAACCAACGACTTTCCATTAAGCCCATAGTTTTAATCTCCTTTTTTAATTTTTTATTTATACAGTATAGTAAACTGTTATAGTATCATTTACCTGTAAATATGAAGCTATTTCGTACGTATTCCATGAAAGTATATTACCTGTAATCGTGAAGCTTTCATTATACCGATTTATCAACCCACTACCATCAACTACAAAAAATACAGATTGAAAATTAGATGGTGTTTGAGATAAAGTTACAGATTTAGTTTGAATATTTTGACTAGTTAAAATAAATGTTTCAGCTAAAAAATTAGATACTGATGTAGATACAGATGTACTAGAAATGACTAATTTATTATTTTTATCTGGGGTTTGAACTTCAGTAATAGTTATATTATTACCAGCTTCTAATTTATATTTTAGATAGTTTGAATAACGATCATCTTCGGAAACAGCTAGAGTGTTATAATCATGACCAGTTGCTTCACCATATATATAAAAGTAATTATTGAATATTGGTATTGGTTTATTAAATACGTCTAATGATACGTCTCGTATATGTATTGCTTTGTTTGTATTGGGGTCTGTATCATAGTATAGAACACATAGGATTAGTAATTGGGTGGTTGGGTTTATAATGTTTTGGGGCGAAATTTGTTGTCCCATCCAGTCAGATGATAGAAAAACTAATTTATATTGACCATTATCTTTTACCAGACAAACCAACAATCTGCCACCTGAAGGAATGTTATTATTTTCGAGTGTTAAAGTTATCGTTTCTTTTACAACTAATAATTCGGAATAGAATATGGAAACACCTGGTGAAATTATAATTGTAATAGTATCATTTGTTTCAATTATTGAATTTCGCTCAAATCCAAACACACGAATACATGAGTTTACAGATTTTACCGCATTTGCAACAATATCTGACAATAATGATAAATTATTTAACCCCGCATATTTATATATAACATTTTTATTATATGTTGGTACCAATTCATTTGGTACTCTAATTATAACATTATCAGAAAAATTGTATATATTTGACATTACATGTTAATCTCCTGATAATTAGACGACATATACATATCTTAATTTAATAACATCATTTGCTGACAATACATCACCAAAATCTGGTGTTACTATAGAAGCAGGAGACGCATTCGTTACACCCGGAATAGTTATATTAGGTTTAAATACTATATAATCAGTAGCACCATTATCAGATCTCATAATAGCATATTCATTTAAACGAGTATCAAGACCATGTATAACACCCATACAGAATAATGAAGATGGTGTTACAATATTATTTAATACTGTGCCCTTGACTAAAGAAGATAACTGAAAATATCCATTAGCAACATCATCACTTGTTATTATATGTTCATAATTAGTTATATTAGCTTTAGAATTTACTTCTAAAATAGCATCATCTACTCTTGTAGATGTCAATTTTCCTTGGTTATTAAATCCAACAAGATGTCCACCTTTTGAAGCTGCTGTTGAATCTAAATCAAAAAATTTAGTGTCTAATTTATTAATAGATTGAGTAATTGTATCACCATCAGCAACAACAAAATCATTCGTGTAAGTGCGATTACCAATGTTAGTATAAATTTCATTCAAACAATCTAATACATTTGTGGATGAAGTTAATACAGAAGATACTGCTATTAATTTAGCGCCAGTTGCAGCATCGGCTTTACCTAATAAATCTACTTTAGAATTAACTTGAGCTTGTGTAACTAGCCCCGCTAATAAATACAACATTCCATCAACTTGAATATTATCATCAAATAAAGAAGTAGTAGGAACAATTAAATCTTGAAATTCTCCAGAAACAAATACATCACTCCATGGTATATTGACAAAATACTGACTAAATAAAATATAAGCTATATCGATTCTATTACTACTAGTAAATCCAGTATAAACAGTTTCAGTATTATTTATTAATGAATAATAATATAATTTATATTTATTATCTACAGTATCAAATGTTAATCTAGCATATACATCATTATCATGTCCATCATTAATTGGATTTTTAGTTGCATGATCTCTAATTGGAATTTGATAATTTTTTGTAGAATTTATAACAACACCTACAGTAGTTGACGAACCTTGACCATTATTATGATCTGGTATTGATTTAATAATTGAATCTAAAGCATCTGGTATGGTTGGATTGATATTATCGAATGATAAATTTGTATGTTTATACAGTATCATTTTGGATGCTAATTGTACTAGACAATTATTTACATAATCTTCTGAGAATAAATTATTGGTATCTTGGACTGGTATATTTAATGATGATATTTGGGTGGGGCCGAATCCTAAATCTAAATGATTTAATTTAATACCTTGATTCTTTATTTGTAACCCATTCGTTGTATTTTTCTCAATCGACGAATCATCGACTTTAACTGTAAATTCGCCATTCGCTGTAGATACTATCGATATATTATCTAATTTAGACCATTTTGCGGATACTCTTGCCATATATCAATCTCCTATGTTTTATAATAGACAACAATAACAGGAGTTCCTACTGTTAGAACCCCAGCAGTTATCGAATAATTCGCCCAATTAATATATCTATTATCAACTATATCAAAATCTACTCCTGATATAAACGAAGCCCCAACAGGAGAGACAAAAAATACATCATTAGTATCACTAACTGTATATGGTAGTTGAAATTGTTTATTACTTATATCATTTGATGTCAATATGTATTTAAATAATACAACATTACTGGTATTAGTATTACCAGATCCACCAGTACCAGATCCACCAGTACCAGATCCACCAGTATTGATGGCTGCTACCGTCTGATAATAAAGTAAATCATTTGAATCAGACGGATATAAAGGTGCAAAACACGTACCATTAAAATTATTTCTATTGTCAAAAGTATATATCATAATATTAAGACTCCTTAAATGAGCATTTCCTCATCCAAAGATAAGGAATTCATGGATAAACTCCTGAGAATATGCTCACATTCTCATTTATTCATTAAATATTATTCGTCCCAAATTCGGCATTGGAGTAGTTATATAATTCTTTTCTAAAGATGGACAATAAATATCATCTAATACAGTCAAATAACTATAATCAAGTTGAATATTTTCATTATAATGATCATCTACCCACTGCTGTGACGCAAATGACCATGTTTTATGATTATTAAATTCCAAATAATTCATACTATTTGTTCTCCATGAGCATTTCCTCATCCAAAGATGAGGACTTCGCGGATAAACTCCTGAGAATGTGCTCCCATTCTCGTTTATTCATTTATATTGCGTCCTGAAAATGATAAATTGTTTCATCGCAAGTAAAACGTTATCTATATAATCCTGATTGACAAAAGTCCAATCATCCCTAACTAAAGGCTTACAATCATTATATGCGGAAATAACACCTTTAATACCATACTTGTTATAATAATTCTTCCACAACATAGCCAAGTATCTACAACCAATATCAATGTTAATTTCAGGAGTAAATAAAGAACAAAGCCTTTGATTAAAACCTATACTCCTCGCAGTAGACCCTAATATCTGCGTCAATCCTATCGAGGATGATAATAAAACTAAAGTAGTATCTAAATTCTCAGGTGGAACAACTTTGAATGAGTCGGGTTTCTGCATGTATTTCTCATACAAACTCTTCTCGAATTTAAAAGCTGTTTCCACCCAAGAACTTTCAACATCTACTATAGCTTTAACTAAAGAACTATCTATGCCGTATCGTTTAGATTTATCATCGATTATGGATAAATAGTTATCTCGCATGGTTATTTACTTCACAGTAAATTTAACCAAAGGAACATCTTTAGGATAACTAAATGTTCTACCATTAGCCGAAAATGATATAAAGTTCTTGTCGTCTGCGACAACACAAGTCAAACTGGAATCATTATCATTATAAAAACATCTGGTATTATTAATCAAAATTGTTGAATTATCACAATCAAAATTCAAATTGTAGATATGATAATTATATTGATCTGGAGTAGTAAATAAAGTCATATAGCATTGCTCAATACTATCGCTACATTTGATTGGCGATGTTTCATAATACACACCATCGACATTACCAACTATTGTCCGTCCATCTAAAGAACAATAACTAGTCATAGAATCCGCATTAATATTGCCAAAAACCAAAACAATTAAAGCTAATATAATAATAAAACCAAACAAATCTTTCATTTTAATACCTCCTTTATAAAGGTTTAATCACTCCAATTACCAAAAAACAAACCAATCAAGGCAAATGAGCATTTCCTCATCCAAAGATGAGGACTTCGCGGAGTAAACTCCTGAGAATGTGCTCCCATTCTCGTTTATTCATTTATGATGCAATCGCATCCTGAAAAT
>Ga0272448_1004504_pt1 | contig 15849 bp, 14 predicted proteins | sample YNPCB0191_FD_202220 | JGI IMG/M metagenome (GOLD analysis project Ga0272448, IMG submission 202220) | Hot spring sediment microbial communities from Yellowstone National Park, WY, United States - YNP-CB-019-1 | ecosystem: Environmental > Aquatic > Thermal springs > Hot (42-90C) > Sediment...
CCCTACGTTTTTTATATGATTCTATCATAGTTTTTAGGCAATTCTGAGGTCCTCTTAAAGCAGATTCTGCCGCTTTCTGTGAGACCGTGCAAGCACAAGAAACATAAGGCTCTTGTATATCTGCTATCAACTTTGATAATGATGGCGATGCTATGATATATCCTACTCTCCAACCTGTCATAGCATAGACCTTAGAGAAGCTAAATATACTTATGACTCTGCCTTCCGTATCGTATATCGCGGGGCTAACATGTTCTCCCTCAAATACCAACTGATCGTAAGTCTCATCGGAGATCAAGTAAAGATCATATTCTCTGGCTACTTCATAGAATTCTTTTTGTATCTCTTTAGGAAATACCGCGCCTGTTGGATTAGAAGGACTGTTAAGCATTATAACTTTGGTTTTATCTGTTATCTGCTCTCTTAATGCAGACATATCTGGCAAGAAGCCTTTATCTTTCAATAACGGATACCTTTTTTGAGTCCAACCATTGACCGCGATTATCATATCATAATCAGGCCAAGACAGATCAGGTATCAATATTTCATCGCCATCGTCCATCAATGCCATCAAAGAGGTTGCAATAGCACAAACTCCGCTTGCAGTAACTGTCACATTTTCAACAGAAGCAGGTATTCCGTTATATTTACGCACTTTGTCAACAATAGCTTCGCGCAAAGATAGCATTCCTGCGTTTGGTGTGTATTTTGTGAATCCACTTCTTGCAGCTATGCAAGCAGACTCAACTATATGCTCTGGCGTCTGAAAGTCTGGCTCGCCTACTTCCAAGTGGATAACGTCGTCCATTTCCATGGCAATGTGCATTATCTCTCTAATTCTTGACTTCGGCATTGCCATTGCGTTTTTAGAATAAGGTTTCATTATAGTTTCAAGTCAGAAGGTTTTACACCTTTTTTATGTGCTCCAAAACCAAAATAAAGCGGATTATATTCGCCAACAATATCAACATCGCTCTTTTCAGGAATAACATCTTCCATTCCCATACACCAATAACATCCGTTGACCAATAGCCTTCTCAATCCTTCACTAAGAAGGTCAACTGATGCTCCCATAGTAGTGCAAAATACGCGTGATGTTTTCCCTAACTCGCCTGTATAAGTCTTTATCCAAGCTAACGGCATCATAGGTTTATCAGTATTCGGTTCATCTTTTGGGTCCATGCCCTTTAAGACCTGACCGAAAACTAACACCTTTGGATCGCCTGTAATCGTCGTGACTGTATATACATCTGTTGGACCCCAAATATCCTCTACACCTTTTAATATTGGATGATCCTTAAATTCTTCATTTATAATGCCCCGAGTGCTTTCTCTGCCATGATGACCATGATGATTGACCCAAGTTTCACCAAGGACTTGTCGTCCATATCCACCTTCAAATGTAGTGCTTCTAAAATCATATTTGGCATATTTGCTATCTTTATTTCTTGTATAGTTAAAGGAATGCGTTGCAGCCCTCAATCCCATAACAGGTTTGCCAGCATTTGTATAGTCAATTATATATTTCATTTTATCGTCTGGCAGTTCACGAAATCGCAAAAATAGCACCATCATATCCGCAGTTTCAAGATTTTCAAGTCCCGGAATGTTTGTTTGATTTATGGGATCAATTTCGCCAGTTTCTGGATTAATGGCGAAAAGCACTGTGCATTTAAAACCATGCCTTACTGCTAAAATTTTCGCTAAACAAGGCAAGGCTTCTTCCGAACGATATTCTTCATCTCCGCTGACGAAAACGATATGCTTTCCCTTACCTAAACCTTCTTTGCCCTCGTAAACTACCCATTGTTCATTATTATTAGTCATTTTTATCTCCTATTTGCTTAATATCAGTATAATTTTTGTTGACTTTATAGATGAATATCTATAAAATATCTTTATCCATAAACATTTATTTATGCTATGTAACAATTGAGATTATAACAATTAAGATATAACTCGTCAAGAATTGATCTGTTAAAGTGAATGTAATTCAAATTTTAGGCAAATTTACTTAGGCAGATTTACTATTGAAGATAGTTTTGCAGAAATTGCCAAGAGATTATCAAAACTATTTCCGATCAATGCCCAAAGAAGTCATTAGAGAAACTGAGAGAGACGAGAATATATTATTCGGAATAATGTAGACAGAATGGATTATCCTAGCTATGAAAGAGAGGGATGTCACACAACCAGCAGTCCTACAGAGAGTACCTATCGTTATGTAGTAGGAGACGGGCTAAAGCGAAGTGGGATGCGATGGATAGAAGAGGGAGCGCAGTATATCACATCCTTACGTTTGAAATGGAAGAATAACGAATGTGAAGACTACTGGTTAAGTTATCGTTCTAGTTATTCGGAATTGCCTAAAATTTGAATTGGATTGAAACACATTTTCAATTATCTTAAAAACCTTTGATCTTTCTATAAAACCATCTTTTAATAAGACTTTATTCCTTGTAAAAAATTTTATGTATAAAAATTAACATTCTGTTGCATTTTTTCTCACCAAAATATTTTCTACAAAAAAACATCTATTAATTCCTCTGTTGAAAAAATCAAGGCAAATTCTTACTAAAATAGACTTTCTGATTAAGTATAACCCACATCTCACTTTGGCATAAATTCTGCATATTAAATATAATTAATTCATTTGACCACTATTTTTAAGAATCTTTTCAATTAGACATATAGGGGGTATGCCTTCTGGTGAGACTATAATATGATCGAACCTAGATTAGAATCTTCTGAATTCAATATATTTGATGAAATATCTGGTAATTGTGAAATTTTCAAAAAGGTTTTCTCTTTAATACATAATGTTTCTTCTACTGATATTCCCGTTTTGATTGTCGGTGAGACAGGAACATTTAAGCAGGAATTTGCAAGGGAGATCCATAAACATAGCAAAAGGAAAAATGGGCGATTTCTCACTGTTAATTGTGCTAACCCTGATGTTAAATCATTAGAAATTGAACTTTTTGGCTATGAAAATAATAATCATTATACAATGCGTCAGATCGGAAAATTAGAGCAAGCAAACGGCGGTTCTATACTTCTTGACGAGATTGGAAAAGCCCCTAGTGCAATTCAGACAAGACTATTACAAGTGTTTCAAGAACACAAAATATATAGAGTTGATGGATATATAATTGTGCCAATTGATGTGCGTATTATTGCGACAACCAGTCATAACTTAGAAGCTGATGTGGATAAAGGCAAATTTCGCAAAGACCTTTTTTATAGAATATCTGTTTTTCCAATCATAATACCTCCGCTTAGAGAATGTTGCGAAGAGATAGATTTCCTTGCAAATGAGTTCCTTAAAATAATGTCAAAAAAAGCCAATAAAAATATAAAAGGCATTTCCGAAGATGCAATGGTAATGTTGAGGAATTATGATTGGCCCGAAAACATATCAGAATTAATAAAAACTATTGAATACTTGGTAAATGTAGAGAAAACAGACGAGATACAATTAAAAAACCTGCCAAAAGAAATTCTGCTCAGACAAATTGGAATTAACGAATATGCCATTCCATTTATAGACCCACAAACTCAAAATATGCTTTCGCTTTGTGAACTTGAAAGGCTTTCACTCATAAACGCCTTAAAAGTAACGGGATATAATGTTCATAAAGCAGCAAAACTTTTGGGCATTAACCGAGCAACTGTTTATAGAAAATTAGAAAAATATAACCTACCGTAATTTCAGCAATAACCTCTGAATTTGCACTCCAATTAATTAAACCAAAATCGCATTTCATTGGAACCGCAAAACTTTCATCGCTTTGCATAATTAAGAATTTCTGATTTTTTGTGACGATAATTGACATTATGCTCTATATGGATTAAACTATAAGTAAAGAATATAAAGTTTCAAAAACATAAAATTTCAAAGCTGGTAATTCTGAGATGCTATCCGAAATCAGTGTTTATCAAGGTTTGAATTAAGTGTTTATATGAAAATGCTCATTAGATAAAGCAAAATGCCGCCTATGAAAAAGTTTGTCATTCCTGCGGAAGCAGGAATCCATTTCTTTTTTATGATTTTTCTGGATTCCCGTTTTCACGGGAATGACAAATATGGAGCATTTTCATTTTTATATGGCTTTCTAATCCTTATGATAATTGGATTTAACTGGTTTTCAGAATTCTCAGCAAAGATAGTTATCTTTTTTACATTAAACAATCAATTTGATTGATTATATACAAAAGGGGAAATTGAAGATGCCAAAAAAGCAGATTTACATTATCGTAATTTTACTGTTTATTATCCTGTCATCAGCGATTGTAGGTGCGGAAGAGTCAAGCCCAAAAGCGAAAATGATATTAGAAAAGTTCTTTAATAAATACGAAAAACTGTTCTCAGAAGGAATGAAAGATACAAGTAGCTTAATGTGTAAAATGTCAATCAAAGGCGTTGGTAGGTTTGAGACAAGCAAATCATCAACAAACGCACCATTACTTATTGATACAAAAGCTGATCTTTATGCTTCTAATCCGAATAAAATGCTTCTTAATCTTAAAGGCAATATGGGAAATATTATTATTATAATTCCAGACAAAAAACCGATTTCAGCATTAACATTGTTTCCAGATTCAAAGCAGTTCGCCACAATAAATATTTCCGAGAGGATATTCGGAGGATTGAAACCTGCTAATAGAGAAAGATTTTGGCGTGAAAGCATTTTAAGCTATAAAGGATTGATAAACACAACACAGGGAAAAGCCCATAAGATATTGATCAAGTCAACCAAACCGACGGTAAATGAAGTTACTACTATCCAAATACTTGATGGAAAATGGGACCCTATAAGAATTGAGTATAGCGATCCAAAAAGTGGAAGCACTACGATTGATTTTGATCAAATACAATTTAACCCAAAGATTCCGCCAGAGAAATTTATTCCAAATACCCGAGGCTATACTCAGGTGTCAAAAGAGCAAATCACTGGTATTATTATGATGAATATAATGGCGTCAAATATGGTCAAAAAACCGATCAAATAGATTGAAAAATAGGGATAAAGAATTTTCTTGACTAATAATGTTATCTGATTTAGATATGATGGCATTTTTGTCTCTATATTAGTTGAGTTTTTAGAACCATAAATATTGAGGTGATATTATGCTTCAAACAAATCCGTATAAAGGTAAACTTATTGTAGTTGAAGGGATTGATGGCAGTGGCAAAAGCACTCAGATAAATCTCCTATATAAATGGTTACAATCAATAAGCAAAAGGGATATTTACTTTAGTGAGTGGAATTCATCAAAGATGGTTAAAAGCACAACTCGGCTTGGCAAGAAAACTCGTTCGCTAACTCCTACAACTTTTAGCCTTATACAAGCGACAGATTTTGCCGATAGATGGGAAAATCTATTTTTGCCAATGCTTAAAGCAGGCGTAATCGTGATGGCTGATAGATATGCTTTTACCGCTTTTGCCAGAGATGTTGCAAGAGGCGTTGATCCGCAATGGATACGCAACATTTATTCATTTGCTTTTCAGCCTGATATAACCTTTTATTTCAGTATTCCACTTGACGTTGCAGTAAGTAGAATCCTATCATCAAGGGCAAAGATCAAATATTATGAAGCAGGAAAAGATTTAGGGTTGTCAAAGGATACAGTCACAAGTTTTCGTCTCTTTCAAGAGAGGATACTCAATCAATATGAGTCTATGGTGACAGAATTTGGGTTCACTGTCATTGACGGTAATTTGCCCCTTGAGGTAAAACAACTGCAAATGAGAGAAATTGTAACCGAAAAAATACTGAATTCAAAAAACAAAGTTTCAAATTAACAAATTGCTTTTTAACAAACTGATCTCTTCTTGACTATTATATATCTAACCGCAAGGAGTATCAAGATAGCTACCAACATTGGCAAAACGTCTTTTAAAGTGGAGATGCTATAATAGATTATCCCTTTATATTCTTTATTATCTGCTGATTTTGTGATCTCAATATCTGAGTCCATCTCCATTATAGAAAACGTCCGTTTTAGCTTCGTAAGGTAGCGATTTTGTCCGATTAATCCTGCAAATGCGGGATAGTTTTTCTCTATCTCTTTTAATTCGTTGTCGTCAATATTATTTGCATACTCTACAACCGCACTTGGAAAGGTCATTTTGCTATTTGAGAGGACATATATAACTAAATTAGTGCTGTCTTCGGTATTTATTGACATTAAACGTATAGGATACACAATGGAACTTGCTGAATATCTAAAAATAATTGGGTTTATGTTGCACGGCGTATCCATTAACGCTGGTTCGTTAAATTTCATAGCGGTAAAAACCCACCCTTTTTGGATATAATAGTCAAGGATGCTTTTATCATTAGAGGAAAACCTATATCCGTTCTCTTTAAGCCAATTTATCAAAGCATCAGGGTCAGAGGCAGAAAGCGTAACCGTATCAAATGCCCCGATCGTTTTTTCATTAATAATACTGATTTCGCCGTAATCTACTCTACTCGTGCTATCTTCTGCGGTCCCAGTTACATAAGAACAACCAAATCCATCTTCTCTCCATCTCGTTATTGGTGAAGTTAAATATTCAACATCGTAAAATATTGTGCTTGATACAGAATTTAACTTAGGCACGCTTGGTGTGGGAACAACAACTGCAAAATCTTGTGGTCTGCCCTTGAAACTGATCTGTGGTATAAGCCCAATCTTTTGATTTTCGCTATCATATATGATTATTGCTCGGTGTGAAATCTCATAGATCAATGGGTCTTGTTTGTAAAAGACTATCATACAAGCGTAAATGTTAACGGGAATTATAAGATAAGCTAAAAAAGCAAAAAATATTATTTTACGCATGATAAGAACTCCGATCCTAATAATACCAAGCAAGTCCTGCTTTAATCATTAATCCAGAAAACATAATAGAATACCTTGTGCTACCGTGTTTCATATCAATATTATTAAAAAGTAATTTTACATCGCCTTCAAACGCTAAATTATCATTAAGAAATATCTGAGGTCCTGCGAAAAAATGAGTGCCAAAATCTCCGCCACTTGTCGTCTGTTTTTCGTTTATTTTTTCTCTTGCTCGGATATAGTTTATACCTCCACCAATATATAACCCTCTAGAAAGCCCCTTTGTTGGATTTTTCATAAATATAAACCTCTTCCTAGCGCTTATCTCAATAGGAAAGAAGGTTATAGTGGAGATTTTATCCGAAGTAAAAGTTAGATCATCATAAAACGGATTACCGTTCTTATGTACAAATCCAATAGAAGCTAATAAATCTATTGATCGCCCCATATTCAAGCAGTATTGAGTGCTTAAAGAAAATGAACTACCATAAATGCCTTTCATATCTTCATCAAACGGGTTATAAACGCCCATTAATATAGCAAAACCGTCCGTAGTAACAACAATCTCTTCTCCTTGATCTTCTTTTGGTGAACTTCCTTCTGCTGACCATGTAAAATTATTAATTACAGACAGAATAATAAAACATATCAGTATCAATTTAATTTTCATATTCACTGCCCTTTTATCTTATCCATGTGCTACTTTTGTTTGAGTTTATCCGCTTTATCAAAACTTTCTAACGCTTCTTTATGCCTTCCAAGAGTAACCAATACCAATCCTCTGTTATGCCAAGTATCTGCATCATTAGGATTGATCTGGACAGCTTTATCAAAACTTTCAAGCGATTCTTCATATTTCCCTAAAATATCAAGTATACAACCCCTATCTTTCCAAGCAGAATAATAATCGGGATCAATTTCAATAGCTTTATCATAGCTTTTCAGAGCTTTCTCATAATCGCCGATTAGGTCATAAGCCCATCCGAGGTCTCGCCATGCCTCTTGTAGATTTGGATTAATTCTAATAGCCTCATTAAGGCATTTGACAGCTTCATTATACTTGCCTAATATTATTAATGCAGTGCCTTTATCTCGCCATGATTTTGCGTCTTCTGGTGATAATTCAATGGCTTTTTCATAATTCTTTATTGCCTTTTCATGATCTCCAAGAGCATCAAGAACTTCGCCATATTCCCGCCAAGCATCAGGATCATCAGGACGCAATTGGACAACTTTTTCGTAAGCTTGAAGTGCCTCTTCATTTCTTCCCAGCATTATTAAAGCAACCGCTCGCATTGACCATGCGTCAACGAAATCAGGTTGTGCTTGGATAGCCGAATCTAAGTCAGCTAAGGCATCTTCATATTTATCTAATATTATCAAAGCAACACCTTTGGCATAAGAACTCATTATATTATTACGCATGGATCCTCCTCCTGCCTTAATAACTTAATTGACATTGTTGAGGCACTTAAATTTATTGAATTACACAAAAAGATAACCTTTTTATAGAACCTATCAAAAGATTATCATATTTGATCAATGAATGCAAGTATTATGTTTCTAAAAATACATATTCTGACGATCGGATATAAATTATGAGATTTTTCGCTTCGCTCAAAATGACATATACTCAATAGGTCTTTAAATGTTTCGGACTTTGACTAAATCGTCGTTCATAATACTTTGGATTTCGCCAGAATCAAGCTGAATAATTAAAGCACCATTTTTATCAATATCCAAAGCCTTTGCAAAGAATACATTATCAGATTTTTCTATTCTTACACGTTGACCTATCGTTATAGAAAGATTTTTCCATTCTAGATAAAAATCCGCTAAATCCTTTGTCATTCTTGTATATCTTAATTCTATCTGATAAAGTATATCTTGCAATAATTGAGTTGTAGAGACTTCATATCCTAATTCAACACTCAAAGACGTAGCAATGTCAAAGATTTCTTCTGGAAAATCTTCCTTAGGAATGTTAACATTTACTCCAAATCCGACCACAAAGAAATCTGCACAGTTCCCTTCTATTTTAGATTCTACTAATACACCAGAGACTTTTTTATAGTTTATTACAATGTCATTTGGCCATTTTATCATGGCATTTAAATTAGTTAGATGACGTATTGCATCAACAATGGATATTGTAGTTATTAGGTTTATATTTCCAGAATGAGAAAGTGGTATCTGAGGACGCAATATTAATGAAGCCAAGATGCTTTTTCCTTTTGGAGAAAACCATTTCCTGCCTAATCTACCCTTACCCATCGTTTGGCTATTAGCAATGACAAGAGTGCCATCAACAGCTCCATTATTTGCTAAACCATTATTTGCTATCGCAAAGGCTATGTCATTCGTTGACGTGACCTCATTAAAATATATGATCTTTTTGGCGATTATATTTGTTTTTAATCCTGCTTTTAATTCGCTTATTTTCATTTATTTTATGATAAACTTTCAAAATCCACTTTTGTCACATAAACATCAGATAAAAATCAATTCTGCCAAACATTATAAACTTTTTATGATAATTATTATATGATAATTATTATTAGTATAAGGTTTTGCTTGTCATCTGGCAAGACCATTTTATTTTTGGTTAGTTATCAATTTTTGATATTTAATATTTTTCGTGTTGATCTGTGTTTTTCCGTGGCTAATTGACCAGAGTTTGAATTAATTTTTGGACTTGATAAATGTCACATCAAGCGTTAATATATAGGCATTAAGCCGTCTCAGTTATTTAAATTTACTCTGATTAGGAGAAGTTATATGAACTATATGATCCATACATTTATTTCTTTGGCAATATGTATTTCGTCTGAATTAGATATTCCTTTCGGTGTCGCTGATTCTGCTTGGAAATCGGAATTAGGAAATCATCGTGTCCGTATATATGTTCCTGAAAAGTCCGATGCAGTTTTAGCAGAGATCTGTTGGAGAAGACGTGATCCAAAGCCAGAAAATAAAGCTATCATGGTATTTGATGCCTCAACAGGTGAACAGATCAACAACGTATTTGTATCAGAGATAAATCGGGAATTAGGAAAAATTATCTTCCAACCAAAAACTGTCCCCGGTGAATATTATGTTTATTATATGCCGTATAGAGCTAATCCGTTGCCTTGGGCTTATGTGACAGAATATTTAATCCCACAGTCAACAGCGGATCAAACATGGCTTGATAGCATTTCAAATATTGACAATCTTCCGAAAGCGAAAATCCTTGAAATACAGGCAAGGACGGAATTTGACCGCTTTGATCCTATGGAGATAATAGCAACAGAGGAAGAGGTAAAATCGCTTATAGAAAGTAACAAAGATCAGTCATATTTATTATTTCCAGAAGACCGCAAGTATCCAATAAGAATGACAGATGATCTGCCTTTAAGATGGATACGAAGCGGTGCAAAGAATGAATTTTTTGGTGAAGCTCAGCGGGGCGAATTTTTTGTATTCCAAGTTGGTGTTTATCCGATTAAATCAAACATTGAGGATATAGATATAGATTTTGATAGATTGACAATGCCAATAAGCGACTTCCGATGTTTCAATAAAGGTGGGATTGATTGGTTAGGAAGACCGATACATAAAACCATATCTATTGAAGCTGGCAAGGTTGGTGCTTTATGGTTTGGAATGCAGATTTTAGAAGATGCAGAACCCGGTGAATATCATGGCAAGCTAATAATCAAGCCAAAAAATCTCCCTGAAACGTCGGTCAAAATATCGTTGAAATTGGACGAAAAGATCATAGAAGATCATGGAGATAATGAACTTTGGCGACTTGCAAGGCTTAGATGGCTTGACTCAAAGATCGGTCTTGACGATGAGATCACAAAGCCTTATATACCATTAAAGATCAACGATAAAGAAGTTGAATGTCTCGGAAGAGCAGTTAAATTTGCAGACAACGGTTTGCCAGAAAGCATAAAAAGTGGTTCTAATGAGATATTAGCAAAGCCTATTAGTATAAACATCAAGACTGAAAATGGTCTGATCTCATCTGATAACTCTAATATCACATTATCAAAGAAGTCCAATGGAACGATAATTTGGGATTCGGTCTCTGAAAACGAATATTTCACTATCAACTGTCAGTCAAAAATGGAATTCGACGGCTTTATCAATTTTCGTATATCTATAAAGTCAAAGAAAAACCTTGATGTCAAAGATATTTGTTTAGATATTCCGATCAAGCGAGAGATCGCCGTTTATATGATGGGAATGGGTTGTAAAGGCGGTTATCGTCCAAAGGATTGGAAATGGGTTTGGGACGAAAATTTGGCGAATAATAGTATCTGGATCGGCGATGTTAATGCTGGGATTTACTGTAAACTCAAAGGAACTGAGGACATTTGGGAACTATACAGACTTAAATCTGATGGAATACCGAAGGATTGGCATAACGGCGGAAAAGGCGGTTGTAGGGTTTTTGAAGATAACGATGTTGTAATCGTCCAAGCTTACACAGGCGAAAGAAATATAAAAGACGGCGAAAAATTAGACTTATGTTTCAGCTTGATTATAACACCATTAAAGCCTCTGGACGCTTCACATTGGAATCAGAGATATTATCATGCTTACGTCCCAATTGATACAGTCAAGCAATCTGGCGCAAATATAATCAACATACATCATGGAAATGAGATCAATCCAAATATCAATTATCCCTTTGTGGTACCAGAGAAAATGGCAAAATACATAAAAGAAGCTCACGAGAAGGATATTAAAGTTAAGATATACTATACAATCCGTGAGTTAAGCAATTATACCGCTGAGATATGGGCATTAAGAAGTTTAGGCTATGAGATATTCATTGATGGCGGAGGCGGTGGGCATTCTTGGCTTTGTGAGCATTTAGTCTCTCATTATACACCTGCTTGGCATCATGTTTTTTCTGATACAGAAGTGGATGCGGCGATTGCTACAACTGGTCTATCAAGATGGCATAATTATTATCTTGAAGGCTTGCGATGGTTGATCAAGAATGTCGGCATTGACGGTCTATATCTTGATGGCATTGGCTATGATAGAGAGATAATGAAGCGTGTCAGAAAAGTTATGGACAGAGAGCGTGAAGGGTGTTTGATTGACTTCCACTCTGGCAATAATTTCAGTCCTCAATATGGTCTATCAAACTGTGCAACTCAATATTTAGAGCATTTTCCTTATATTGATAGCCTTTGGTTTGGCGAGGGGTTTGATTATGATGAATCGCCTGATTATTGGCTTGTAGAAATATCTGGCATACCATTCGGTTTATTTGGTGAGATGCTTCAAAACAATGGCAATCCTTGGCGCGGAATGATCTATGGTATGACAAATAGGCTTGGCTGGGGCGGAGATCCGAGAAATATATGGAAATTCTGGGACGAATTCGGCATTCAAGATGCACAAATGATAGGATATTGGGACAAAAATTGCCCCGTCAAGACTGACAATGAAAATATATTAGTGACTGTCTATCGGAAAAAGGGTAAGTCGCTTATCTCCATTGCAAGCTGGGCAAAAGAATCTACAACTTGTAAATTGTATATAGACTGGAACGCACTTGGTCTTGATGAAAAGAAAGTATCTTTATATGCTCCTGAAATTGAGGGATTTCAACAGTCTGCGATATTTAAACCAACAGACGAAATACCAATAGAACCCGGACGCGGATGGATGCTGATTATCAAATAGTAAAACGTTAAAGTTGATTTAATAGATTGATCATACATACTGATTTTGATACAATGTGAATCAGTAGAATGAAAAATTTATTATGTATAAAGGGGGGTTATCAATGAGACTAATAATTTTATTCTGTAGTTTTTTATTTATCACATTGTTAATAGGCAGTGCTAATGCAGATTTGAACGAAGGTTTGGTCATATATTTCTCATTTGACAACATTGACGGCAAAAAAGTTATAAACGAAGCCAATAATAAGCTAAATGGGACTCTTGAAGGTGAAGCTAAACAGGTTGCGGGATATGTGAATAAAGGAGTAGCGTTAAACGCAGATGCCGAAGAAGGAACACCCGGAAGCGATTTTGTGCGTGTTGCCAATGCTCCAGAGGTCAACGTTGACAAGCAGTTTACAATAGCTATGTGGGCAAAAGGCACTAATTTTGGGGCTTATCGGACTTTAATGTCAAAAACTGACGGAGGGGCTTATGCACTAACAGTTGAAAATGGAAAACCAAACTCATGGATACACATTTCAGGCGATTACCTACAAGCATCTGGAAAAACGAGCATTGAAAAAAACAGATGGTATCACTACGCTTTGACTTTTGATGGCAATGATGCTATCGTCTATCTTGACGGAAAAGAAGATGGTAAAGGATCAAAAAAGGGAAATATTACTTTAAGTGGTGCAGATTTTATGATCGGTGCAGAACCATCAGGACAAAATGTTGATCCTTCTTATCCTGCATGGCATGGTGTCATTGATGAGTTTTACTTTTATAACCGTGCTTTATCACTGGCGGAGATCAACCAAATATTGAAAAAGACAGCAGTTGTTGATTATAAAGGCAAACTCGCTCAGGCATGGGGAAGCATTAAAAGGTTTTGATCAGTAATCAGTGATCAGTTATTATCAATAAGAAAGGATTTTATTATGGCTAAAGAAATAAGGTTCGGCATAGTTGGTTTAGGAATGGGTGCAAACAGGGCAGATATAGCATCAAAAACTCCCGGAGCGAAATTATCATGTGTCTGCGACATCGTAGAAGCAAATGCTAAGAAAGTCGCAGAAAAATATGGCTGTGCTTATGAGACTGATTATGAAAAAATGCTCAAACGAGATGATGTTGATGTAGTCGGAGTCATGACTCCAAGTGGACTACACGCAGAATTTGCCATTATGGCAGCAAAAGCTGGCAAGCATGTCTTCACGACAAAGCCAATGGATATACTCGTTGAAAAGTGCGATGAACTCATAGAAACAGCGAAAAATGCCGGTGTCATTCTCGCAGTTGATTTCGGGGAGAGATACCTATCTGCAAATAAAAGAGTGAGAAAAGCTATACAATCAGGCATGATGGGAAAGGTATTTTTAGCCGATCTAAGAATGAAATGGTATAGATCGCAGGGATATTACGATGGTGGATCGCCAGCAGGATGGAGAAGCAAAAGACGATATGAGGGTGGTTCTGCTGCTAATCAAGGAGTCCATTTTATTGACCTGATCCAATGGTTTATGGGACCTGTTAAGACCGTTATCGGCAAAAGTGCGACAATTGCTCATAACATAGAAACTGAGGATTTAAGCCTTGCTATACTTGAATTTGAAAACGGTGCCTACGGAGTTTTGCAGACAACGACATGTAATAATCCCGATCTTGGTAGTGCTATGGAGTTTTCTGGCACAAATGGGACGATCTCTTGGAAAAATTCAAAGGTAGAATTATTCAGCATCGCGGATAAACCTAATGCCAGTCTTGATGAAATAGAGGTTGAATCTGGACCTGCAAATATAATAGAAGATATGGTGTCAGCTATTAACAATGGCACACCTGTCGCAGTTGACGGCTATGAAGGTAGAAAATCTGTTGTCATATTTAACGCGATTTATGAATCATCAAAAATAGGAAGACCTGTAAATCTTTGATTGTTTACTTAAAGTGATCAGTGACAAGTGATGGATAGAGAATATCCTTTATCTGTCACAATTACTGATAGCTTACAATATTTGTGCATTCACAAGGGAAATAAAATGGAATGGAGAATAGAAGTTGGTTATAAACCAAATGCCACGGATTCTTACGGAGAAGGTATAAAAAAAGATATAGAAGACTTAGGTATTTCAGGCGTTAAAGACGTTAAAACAATGCAAATATATATGCTATTTGGCGATATTGATGAATCTGATGTGGAATACATAAGTAAAAATCTATTAACAGATAGCATTACACAATATTACGAATATAAAGGATCAGAACACCATAAAAACGATATAGGGGCATGGATGATAGACGTAACATATAAGCCCGGGGTTACTGATGCTGTAGGGGATAGCACCGTCAAAGGTATAAAAGACTTGGGCATTTCTGGAATAAAATCAGCGAAAACAGGCAAGAGATTCATCATAAAAGGAGAACTAACAGAGGACGATATAGCAACTATTTGCAGAAGGTTGTTAGCTAATGAGGTAATCCAAAACTATGATTACTATAAGATAAAAAGTAACGATGAAACAGCTTAGATGTTTATTTTATATTGGGGTTGATAACAGTTGGCTATCTCTCTTAAAAGATATTTGTTTTTTCTACTATTGATCTTTCTGTATCCGATAACAGCAAATAGTGATGATTATTTCAATAGGATCACTATGGCTTCAGATGGAAGGATAACCAGATTTGACCATTCTCCGATAACTGTATATATTTCATCTCCTGATGTTCCAGACGATATAAAACAATCTTACGTTGACGATATAGAATATGCACTTGATCAATGGTCAAGTATTTCAGAAGGGCAGTTGAAATTTCAAAGGATAGAAAAAGAAGACGCAGATATTCGGATATGTTGGACAAATAAACTCCTAAGTCCAGAAGGCGATCCATTAGGAGAATCAAGTTTAGTCCAATTTAGCCAAAATAAATTCTATGTTAATGTGTCAATATTGATAAAAGGGATACCGACTTCAGCAACATCTGTCCATAAAGAGATTAGAACGGTCGCTTTACATGAGATAGGACACGCCATAGGTCTCTGGGGACATAGTAAAGACGTTAATGACGTTATGTATCTCAAAACAAAGGCTATGTATCCTACAAGAAGAGATAAAGAGACTTTAATTAAATTGTTATCATATCCTAATGGATCAGCTTTTCATGATAATGCAATATCTGAACTTAAAGCTGATATATCCGAAAATGCTTATGCTCCTCATCTCCATCTTTGGTTAGGTTCTGTTTATGCAGATAAAGGCTATGATGATTTGGCGATTCAGGAATTGACATACACATTGAATCTTGATCCTAATTTTCTGAAAGCAGCAGATAGACTTGCCAG
>Ga0272448_1004507_pt1 | contig 15843 bp, 15 predicted proteins | sample YNPCB0191_FD_202220 | JGI IMG/M metagenome (GOLD analysis project Ga0272448, IMG submission 202220) | Hot spring sediment microbial communities from Yellowstone National Park, WY, United States - YNP-CB-019-1 | ecosystem: Environmental > Aquatic > Thermal springs > Hot (42-90C) > Sediment...
CTTCAATAATAATACAGTAAATCTTCTAGTAAGCGGCAACGTCGGCATCGGGACGATGACACCTGATGTTAAATTAGATGTAGCTGGTGATATTGAAGCTGGTTTAACTACAACTGGCTCTACTGTTGCTGTTTATGCTGTATCTGGTGGAGCAAATGGCGGAACATACAAATTAGTAAGATATTCTTCCAGTCAAAGGTATAAGGAAAATATTACCGATTTCAATTTAGATTTAGAAACAGTATTGAAATTACAACCAAGAGAATTCAATTGGAAAAGCACTGGAGAGAGGGATTTCGGTTTTATTGCTGAAGAAGCTGAAAAAGTAAATCCTTTCTTGATTACTTATCTTAATGGACAACCCGAAGCCTTTAGATATTCTCAATATACTGCCATTTTAACCAATGCCATCAAAGAACAACAAAAGGAAATTGAAGAATTAAAATCAGAATTAAAAGAATTAAAAGAAAATATTAAATAAGTAAAAATGAAAATTAGTAACCTTAAGGACAAAACCGGCTTTACATTGCTAGAAACAATTATAGCTGTTTTTGTGGTTACTGTAGGATTAATAGGAATTTTTATTTCTATTCAAAATTTAAATAAATATATTTCTGAAGTAAGCGACAAGTTAATAGCAAGTTATTTAGCCCAGGAAGGATTAGAGATTATAAGAAATATCAGGGATACAAATTGGATAGAAAGCGAAAATCCTGAAAATCCTGATAATTCTTGGGACGAGGGATTGTCAACAAATTGTATAAACGGTTGCGAGGTTGATTATTTTTGTACAACTGTTGAAGACCCTAATTCTATCAATCCCCAAGATCATAATTGTCTTAAAAGTTATGATGCAGGACAATTTTTAAAAATTGATTCTAATGGTTTTTATAATTACACCGAAGGTAGCAATACGAAATTTAAAAGAAAAATTACAATTACTAAAGAGTCAATACCTAATACCGAAGATTACGCTTTATTAATTAAGGCAGAAATTTTTAGAAATTACGAAATAAAGCCGATAGTTGAAGTTATGGAGAAATTATATAATTGGAAAGAATAACTATGAAAAAAAATATTTTTAAAAATAAAAAAGTCGGTTTTACTCTTATAGAAATGCTGGTTGCTGTTTTGGTTTTTTCAATTATTATCGTATCAATTTCAGGAATTTTTATTTTCAGCGTTAAGGAACAGCGAAAATTGTTAAATAATCAAATATTGTTGGATCAAGTAAGTTACGCTTTAGAATATATGAGTCGTGCCTTGCGAATGGGAATAAAACAATCAAGCGAGTTGCCGTCATGTCTTGATTATGAGGGGCAAAATTATAAAGTTTATGAAAGCGGGGGTACGATAAGGATAAGATTTATTAATGCCCTACAAGATAATGATTGCCAAGAGTTTTATCTTGAGAATAATCAAATAATGCAAGCAAAGGGAATTATTAATTCTGCTACTCCTACCGTTATTAATTTAACTTCCTCAGGATATGTTAAAATAAACTCTTTGAAATTTAATGTTTCTGGCGAAAGCCAAGAAGATTATCTTCAACCGCGCGTCACATTTTCAATAGAGGCAGAACCTGTTGGCGGGAATCTTAAAACACCATTAAAAATCCAAACAACAATTACTCAAAGGACACTTGATATACAATTATGAAAAAAAACAAAGAAAAAGGCATCACTCTTTATTTGACGATTTTGATTCTCTCTATTGTTTTAGCAATTTGTCTTGGAATGGGAACAATTTTAGTTTCTCAAATTAAAATGATAAGCAGTATGGGAGATTCGGTAAAAGCGTTTTTTGCCGCTGATACTGGCATGGAAAGAATATTGTACGAAGATAAATTATGCCGCGTAGAATGCCCGCCTTTATGTTCAGAATGCGGAGAAAATTGTCCGCCAGATTGTCGTCAAGACGAAGAACCTTGTCCTTGTCCAGAAAATTGTGTAAGAGATGAAAATCCTCCTTACGCCTGTCAAGGATTACCTTCTAGTCCTGAAAATTACCTATTTTTTGAAGATTTATTAAGTCCTGATTCATTTTCTTGTGATTCAAAGTATTGTTATTGGGCAACATTTTTTACAGAAGATGGTTATTCAAATTTTAAATCAATAGGCTTATATCGCAATGTACGCCGAGCAATTTTAGCCCAGCGAGGAGAATAAAATATGGAAGAATACAAAATTATAAAAGAAAGGATAGAAAAGTTAAAAAAACTTATTAACCACCACCGTTATCTATATCATGTTTTAGATCGTCAGGAAATTTCAGAAGCAGCTTTAGATTCCTTAAAAAAGGAACTTTTTGATTTAGAACAGAAGTATCCCGAATTTATTACTCCTGATTCTCCCACCCAAAGGGTAGGAGGAAAGCCGTTGGAAAAATTTGAAAAAGTAATACACCCCCAACCAATGTTGTCCTTTAATGATGCGTTTTCTGAAAAAGATATGGAAGATTGGTTAGAAAGAATTTCAAGACTTTTGACAGAAGATGAAGCTTCAAAAATTGATTTTTATTGCGAACCAAAATTAGATGGTTTGGCGATTGAATTAATTTATGAAAACGGAATTTTTAAAACCGGCTCAACCCGAGGCGACGGGAAAATTGGCGAGGACGTAACCCAAAACTTAAAAACAATTGAATCTGTGCCGTTGAGATTAAGAGAAATTGATGAAGTGACTGCTGATTTAAAAAAAGAAGGATTAGAAAAAATAGCCGAGAATATCAAGAAGTCAAAATTAAAAGAAGTAACAGCAAGGGGAGAAGCAATTATTACAAAGAAAAATTTTGAAAAAGTTAATGAAGAACAAATAAAAAATAACCAACAGCCATTTGCTAATCCCCGAAATTTAGCCGCAGGTTCTATCAGGCAACTTAACCCAGTAATTACAGCAAAAAGAAGATTGGATATTTCTCTTTATGATTTGGTTTCTGATTTTGGACAAGAAACTCATTTTCAAGAACATAAAATTTTACAAACACTGGGTTTTAAAACAAATAATAAGTATTCAAAGTATTGCAAAAACCTAAAAGAGGTTTTTGAATTCCGGCAATATTGGCTGCAAAATCGGGAACGGTTGCCATATGAAATTGATGGCATTGTTGTAACGATAAATAATAATAAAATTTTTAAGAAGTTGGGAGTGGTTGGAAAAGCGCCAAGGGGAGCGATTGCTTTTAAATTTCCTTTAAAGCAAGCTGAAACAATCATTGAAAAAATTATTTTTCAAGTAGGAAGGACAGGAGCGATAACTCCGGTGGCAGTTTTAAAACCAGTTGAGGTTGGAGGCGTGATAATTTCTCGCGCTACTTTACACAATGAAGACGAAATAAAAAAATTGGGCTTGAAAATTGGCGATACGGTGATTGTTGGCAGGGCAGGGGATGTGATTCCAGACATTGTGAAGGTTTTGCCAGAATTAAGAACCGGAAAAGAAAAAGCGTTTAAAATGCCAAAAAATTGTCCTGCCTGCGGCACGAAATTGGTAAAACCAGAAGGAGAGGCTGTTTGGCGGTGCCCCAATCCAAATTGTTTCGCCAGACAAAGAGAATATTTTTATCATTTTGTTTCCAAAGGAGCATTTGATATTGCGGGTTTGGGCGCCAAAATTATTGATCAATTGATAGATGAAGGTTTAGTTTCTGACCCCGCTGATTTATTTGAACTTAAAGAAGGGGATTTGGTGCCTTTGGAAAGATTTGCTGAAAAAAAGGCAAAAAATATTATTGAAGCAATTCAATCAAGAAAAAAAATTAATTTCCCGCAATTTATTTATGCCTTAGGTATTAGAAATGTTGGAGAAGAAACAAGCCGGGATTTAGCAGAATATTTTGGCTCGATTGAAAAATTAAAAAAAGCTTCTTTGGAAGAGCTTCAGAAAATTACTGATATTGGTCCGGTTGTCGCAAAATCAATTTACAACTATTTTAGAGAAAAAAGAAATTTAGAATTTTTAGAAAAATTAGAAAAGGTTGGTATTCAGATTGGGCAAGAGAAAAAAGCAAAACACCAACCTTTTAAGGGAAAAATTTTCGTTTTAACTGGAGCATTAGAAACAATGACTAGAGAAGAAGCAAAAGAAAAAATTAGATTGTTAGGCGGAGAAATTTCTGAAACAGTTTCAAAAAAAACTAATTATGTCATCATCGGCAAAGAACCCGGCTCAAAATATGAAAAGGCCAAAGAATTAGGAGTAAAAACCATTTCCGAAAAAGAATTTCTGAAAATTATAGGTTTATAATAACAATCAGCGATGAAATCTTTAATTTCTCACTTTGAAAAACTTGATTGGATTTTGATTGTTGTTTCAGTATTATTGGTAAGTATCGGTTTTTTATCAATTTACAGCTCATCAAGAGGAGAAGATTTTTTAAATTTCAAAAAACAGATAATATTTTTTGTTATTGGTTTTATTTTAATGATAATTTTTTCTTTTGTGGACTGGAGAATTTTAAGAGACACTCCGCTTTTAATTTTAATTCTTTATTTTTTGTGTATTTTATTGCTAATTTTATTGTTTTTTTTAGCGCCAACAATTAGAGGAATAAAAGCTTGGTATAGGATTGGTCCTTTTTCTATTGATATGGTTGAACCAACAAAAATTATTTTGATAATTTTATTGGCAAAATATTTTTCAATGAGACACGTTGAAATGTATAAAATTCAACATATATTTTTTTCCGGACTTTACGTTTTAATTCCCAGCGTTTTAATTTTTTATCAGCCAAACCTAGGATCAGCTATTATTTTAATTATCTTATGGATTGGTATTTTAATTATTTCTGGAATTAAACTTCGCCACTTTTTAATTCTTTGTCTAATAGGATTAATTGTTTTAACGTTTATTTGGTCTTTTTTGTTGCGTGATTATCAAAAACAGAGAGTGATAAGTTTTTTTCAGCCTCAACTTGAACCCTTAGGAGTAAATTGGAGTCAAAATCAGTCAAAAATTGCCATAGGGGCAGGGGGTTTTTGGGGGCAGGGGCTTGGCAAGGGGTCTCAAACTCAACACGGCTTTTTGCCTGAACCCCAGACCGATTTTGTCTTTGCCGCTATTGCCGAAGAGTTTGGCTTAATCGGGGTAATAATTTTATTTCTTTTATATTTATTGCTGATATATCGCATAATTAAAATTAGCATATTAGCTAAAAATAATTTTTGTCGGATTTTTGCTTCGGGTTTTTCAATTATTCTTGTTTCCGAAATTTTTATTAATATCGGCATGAACACAGGAATAATACCCGTTATTGGCAATCCTTTACCATTGATAAGTTATGGGGGAAGCAGTTTAATTATTAATTTTATTGGCCTTGGTATCATTCAAAGCATAAAAGCGCATTAGTTTTTCCTTATTTGAATTTAAAGTTGTAATATTATAAAATAACAATAAATAATATGTCTTTTACTTCATTTTTTGATAAATTAAACAAAATTCCTCTTTTTTTACTTTTATTTTTAGTTCCTCTTTTATTTCTGCCTTTTACTCAAAATGTTTTAGACTTTCCAAAACAATTTTTTGCTTTAGTTTTAATCTTTATTAGTTTGATTGGTTGGATAGGAAAAAGTATTTTTAAAGGAGCGCTGACCATTAAGGAAAATAAAATTTTTACCATCTCTCTTTTTTTAATTTTTTTATCGTTTTTACTTTCTTCTATTTTTTCTCTCTGGCCCAAAGCTTCTTTCTGGGGTCTGCCTTTAGATTTTTCAGATAATTTTTTGACCATTTTTTCTATTTTAGTTCTAATTTTTCTCCTTATTCAGTCATTTGAGACAAAAACTGAATTTTTTTCTCTTTTTATTTCTCTTATTTTTTCAGCAGGCATTGCCGGAATTATTAATATTTTACAAATTTATAGAATCTTTATTTTTCCTTTTGACTTTACGAGAACTGTTTCTTTTAATACCATTGGCACTCCCAATAGTTTTGCTATTTTTGCTGTTGCAATTTTGCCGCTTTCATTGCTTTTTACTTTCAGAGCAAAAAGTTTTTTAAAAATAATTTTAGGAATAATTACTTTTGTTATATTTTTAAACATTGTTTTAATTAATTTTAAATTTGCTTGGTTGGGTTTAATTTTTAGCATTTTAATTTTGTTTGTTTTTGGCATCGGGCGCCAAAAAGAAAAAATTAATTTTAGATTTGTTGTTTTTTTAATGATAGGACTAATTTTTTCTATTTTTTTCTACTTTTTACCTGTTCGTTTACCAGGTTTTCCTGCTTTATCCCCAGAAGTTTCTATTAATTCCAGTTCAGAATTTTATATTTTAAAAGGGGTTTTTGACGAAAAAGTCAAAAATATTATTTTAGGGACAGGACCGGGAACTTTTGTTTTTAATTATTCTCAATACCACTCGCCCTTACTTAACCAAACTATATTTTGGGGAACAAGATTTTTAAAAGGAAGTTCAACTTTTTTAGATTGGATTTTAACCAAAGGAATTCTTGGCGGAATTAGTTTATTGTTTCTTTATTTTTTAATAATATATTTTGTTTCAAAATTATTATTCAAAAACGAAAATAAAGAAGACTTTTTTGAAATAAAACTTGGGATAACAGCCGCCACCTTGAGTTTAATTTTAATGACTTTCTTTTATCCTTTTAATTTCGTTCTTTATTTTATTTTTTTCTTTTTTGTAGGTGGATTTTTCTTTTGTTTGGAATCAAAGTTAATTCAAATAAATCTTTCCTCTTCTGCCAGAATGGTTTTGATAAATTCAATTTTTGTTATAGTTGTCGCCCTCAGTTTTAGTTTGTTTTTTCTTCAAGGGCAAAAATATTTCGCCGAAATAAAATATTTAAAAGGAATTGATTTTTCTCAAAAAGGGGATATTGGAAAGGCGATTAATTATTTAAAAGAAGCGTCAAGTTTAAATCCCTATGTTGATACTTACTGGCGAGACCTTGCCCAAATTTATTTGTTAAAAGCTAATTTAATTTCTCAAGACGCTAAATTATCTGTAGAAGATAAAAGAAAATTAACCAATCAAGAGATTGTTAATGGGACCGAATCAATAAACACGGCGATTAAAGAGTCTCCTTTTAATGTTGCCAATTGGAACGTGAGAGGTTTCTTTTACCGCAATTTAATTGGCATTGAAGGAGCAGGAGATTTATCTCTTAATTCATACCAAAGAGCTATTCAATTAGAGCCTACCTCACCATATGCTTTTGGGGAAAAAGCGAGAGTTCATATTTTGATGGCTCAAGATTTTGTTAAAAAAGGAAAGAAAAAAGAACAAGAAGAGCATCTTAATTTCGCCATTGAAAACTTAAAAAAGGCAATTGAGTTGAAATCAGATTATGCTCCAGCTCATTATCTTTTAGCAGTCGTTTATGACCAACAAGGAAAAATAAAAGAAGCAATTTCAAAATTAGAAGAAACAAAAAACATTACTCCCCAAGACGCTGGTATAGCTTTTCAGTTAGGATTATTATATTGGAGATCGGAAAAATTTGAAAAAGCAAAAGATGAATTTGAACGCGCTATTACCTTAAATTCTGATTACGCTAACGCCAAATATATGTTAGGTTTAGTTTATGATAAAATGGGAGAAAAAGAAAAAGCTAAGAATGAATTTAATAAATTGTCAGAATCAAACCCTGAAAACCAAGAAATAAAGAAAATTTTGAATAATCTTGAAAATGGTTTGCCAGCCCTAGAAGGAATTATTTCTTCACAGGTTCCTTTTCAAGAAACTCCACCCGAACTTCAAATTCCTTAGATCACAGTCCTAAAAATATATTCACTTTATCATCGCTTACTTCTAAAACTCCTCTTTTAAATTGGTAGTTGATTTTTTTTTCAATAGTATGAATTATTAGATAATCAGTGATAAGAGAAATAAAATTTATATGCCCGGGCAATATATCAAAATCTCCTAAATGGTTTTTAGAAGAAACGGCGATAGCCCTTCCTTCAAACGGCTCATTTCCTATTACTGGCGACCAAAAAACTTTTACGTCTAAAAGATTTTTTTGATTCATTTTTTAAATTTTTAATTCATCAATTGTTCCAATATTAAAAAAGGCATTTTCTGGCACTGAATCTAATTCTCCATCTAAAATCTTTCTTATTCCTTCTATTGTTTTTTCTCTTTTCACATATTGGCCGGGAACTCCTGTTTGATCAGTTATAACAAAAAGATTTTGAGTCATAAAATTCAAAAGTTTTTTTGCTCTTCGGTAACTTAACCTGTTTTTTACCGATAATTCTGCCTCTCCGACAATAGAAACTATTTTTCTTAAATCTTCATATTTTTCTAAAAGCTGTTTTGCTTCTAAATAAGTTTCATAATGTTCTTTGCCTAAAATTTCCGGTTTAATTACTGAAGATGAAGAAGCTAAAATATCAACTGCTGGATATCTTCCTTCTTGGTAGACATCTCGTGATAAAACAAGAACCGAATCAAAGTAAGGAAAAACAGCTTGAACTCCCGGGTCAGTAATATCATCAGCTGGCACATAAATTGTTTGAATGCTGGTAATAGAAGCTTTTTTGGTTGAAACTAACCTTTCTTCCAAATCTCCGATTTCGCTTGTTAAAGTTGGTTGATAGCCACCTTCAGAGGGAATCATTGTTAGCAAAGTTGAAAGTTCATTGCCTGCTTGTAAAAATCTATAGATATTATCAATAAAAAGAAGAACGTTTTTATTTTCTACATCGCGAAAGTATTCGGCTATAGTCGCCGCTGTGGCTCCTACCTTGAATCTGACCGCCGGCCTTTCATTCATTTGGCCAAATACTAAAACCGTTGAAGGCAAAACTTTAGTTTTTTTAAGGGATTCATAAAGTTCTTGTCCCTCTCTAATTCTTTCTCCGATTCCTGCGAAAATTAAAATTTCTTTAGAAGAAAAGAAAGATATATTATGCATCAATTCAGAAAGTAAAACAGTTTTTCCTAATCCAGCTCCTCCAAAAATTCCTAATTCTTCCCCTTTTCTCAACGGCGTAAAAAAATCAATTACTTTAATTCCTGTTTCAATAATTTCTTGACTGAAAGTTATTTCTTCATAAGAAATAGGGGAGTGATAGATAGGCCTTTTTTTGTCAATTTTTAATTGAGATAAACCATCTATTGGATTGCCAAAAATATCTATTACCCTCCCCAGTAGTTCTTTTCCAACAGGAATTTCTAAAGTTTTCCCTGTTCTTCTTACTTTTGCTCCGCGGTATAATTTTTCAATTTGAGAAAGGCAAATAGCAATAAAAACTTTTTCTGATTGAGCGCCGTATACTTCAAATTTAATTTCTGGATTTTCAACCAATTCCAAAATTTCCTTTGAGAAAAGGCCTGTGTTATAAAATTCTATTTTTACTACTTCGTCTTGAACAGAAATAATTCTGCCAAGATTTTTTAAACTTTCTTGCTCCATAATTTAAAACCGCTAAAAATTTCAACCTGTTTTTTATCTGTTGTTTCTTTTTCTAATTTTATTTTATCTTTTTCTAAATCTCTTTTCATTTTTTTTGCATTTTCGCTTGCTTGATACATTGCCATCATTCTTGCGGCGTACCTTGCCAACTTATGTTCCAAAATTGTTTGATGGAACAAATTAGTAGAGATTTCTGTTTCAAAAAATTCAAAGATTTGTTCCGGCGATGGTTCAAAGAGATAACGTTTTGTTTCTTTCCCTTCTTCTTCAAAAAAAGGACCTCCGGAAATATCAGTCATTGTTGGCACTTGATTTAAAACTGTTTCAAATTTTCCATGAAAAACAATAATTTTTTCATAATTTTTAATAAAATCAATAATTGTTTTAATTCCTTCTTTACCTGGTTTTTCATCATCTAATTCAAAATAAAAAATTTTTTCTTGGAAACCACTATTTTCAACCAGATATCTACCCAATTTTCCAATTATCACTAAATCAATTTTATTTTTGCTTTTTTTCAAATATTCTTGAACCAATGCCCATATGTCTAAAATTAAAGTTCCGTAAAAGAACTCATTGGCCGATAAAAAGACAATTACCGTATCATTCTTTTTTTCAACAAAAGTCCATTTCTTTTTAAAGAAAAAAATATAAGATTTTTTGACTAAATGGTAAATTTTTGCCAATTCATTTAGAAAGTTTCTCGTTATTAAAACATCTTGACGGATTTTCATCATTTTTAATTGGGCAATTTCTTGATAAGTTCTTGTTAAAGAGCCAATAATTGAAACCGTTTTTAAATCCATTTTAATTTTTTTTAAGCTTGCCATGAAAGAATTTGTTCAATTTTTGGATGATAATTTTTAACAAACGCCTTTAACTCTTCAATGTTTTTTATTTTTTCTATTTCTTCTTCTATTTCTGAGAATTCTCCATTTTTATAATGAGTTAATATTTCATTGTTCATTACTGCCATTAGCTTTGCATCTTTTCTTTCCCAGAATCCAGAAAGTAAAAGGCCAAAAAGAAATAATTGAAAATTTCTAGAAATAATAGTTTTGGGGTCTTGATTAAAAAGCGCTTCTATTTTTTCTCCAAAATCAATAATTTTTTTTGTTTCTTCTGGCAATTCTCCGCCAAATTGAGAAATTTCTAATGCCCTTTGATAATCAATCATAGTTTTCCTGACAGATCTCGCCAGTTCTTGGTCAATTAATTCTTTTGTTTGGTTTCCCACTCGTGAGACAGATAAAAAAGCGTTAATAGCCGGCCTCCTTCCTTTTTTAAACTCTTCAACATCAAAAAAGATATGGCCATCAGTCATTGCCATCAAATTTGTTTGGATGTAGCCAGAAAGATCGTTTTCCAAAGTTTCAGCTACAGGTAAAGCAGTAATACTTACTTCTTTTCCTTGATTGTTTTTAATATTGCCCGCTCTTTCCATTAAGGTAGCGTGGATATGAAAAATGTCTCCGGGATAGACCGACCTTCCCGGCGCTCTCTTTAACAAAAGAGATATTTCTCGATAAATTTTAGCATGGGTAGTGAGATCATCAAAGACAATTAAAACGTTTTCTCCCTTATCTCTAAAATATTCTGCAATTGTTATTCCACTATAAGGCGCCAGATAAATAATTGTAGCAGGATTGTTTGGAGTTGCTACTACCAATATAGTTTTTTCTAATATTTTAAACTCTTTCAGATATTGTTCTATTGTTTTCACATTAGAAATTTCTTTTCCGATTAAAACATAAACGCAAACAACGCCTTTTTTTGCTTGAGAAAGGATAGTTTGTAAAAGAAGAGTTGTTTTTCCGGTTTTCCCATCGCCAATTACTAATTCTCTCTGTCCGTATCCCAGGGGGACTAACAAATCAACAATCATTGTTCCTGTTTCTAAAAAATTCCTTACCTTCATTCTTTGAGTAATATCCGGAGCTTTTTTTTCAATGCTTAAAAAGTTTTTTTCTCCAGTTATTGGACCCAGACCATCTATTGGGCGGCAGAGAGGATCAATTATTCTTCCCAACAGATTTTGATTGATTGGAATTTTAAAAATTTCATCTGTTCTTGTTACTTTTTTACCAGCCTTCAAATTTTCTGTTTCAAACATTAAAATTTCAGCTGTTTTTTCTTTTAAGCCGAATGCAAGCCCTTTTTCTTCGTCTTCAGTTATCACCATTTCTCTTAACTTTAATCCCGGCAAACCAGAAACTTCAATGACCGAATGGTTAATTGATAAAATTTTTCCTATTTCTTTTGTTTTTTCTAAATATGTTTCAAAACTTTTCATAATTTGAAAACAATTCATCTATTTTTTTAGCGATTGAAAAATTACCATATCTACCCTCATATTCTATAATTGCTCCAGCTACCAACTTCGGATTTACAGTTAGATCTAAAATTACTTCTTTATTCTTTTCTTTTTTAAACCAATTTTTAACATCCAAAAGAAATTCTTCTGAAGGTAAAAAAGCAATTTCTAATTTAAGTTGAGGTATATTTTTAAGGTATTTTTTGAAGTTATCAAAAAAAGAAAATTGTTGGTCTGGAGACCTTGTGATTATTTTTTCTTTTTCCAACTTTTCAATAATATTTCTGAATTCTTCTCTAACCTCTCCTTTTATTTTTTCAGAGAGCGGTTTTTTTGTTTCTTTAAAGATAAATCTTTCCAGAGAATTAATTTCTTCCAGCAAAAGTATAAAATCTTCTTTAGTAATTACTTTTTCCAAAAATTTTTCAAAAACTTTTTCCATAATTTAAAGAATATTTTCTTTTTTCGCTTTTTCCAATGCCTCCATTACCAACTGTTCATGTTCAGAAAGATTGATGGTTTTTCCTATCGTTTGTTTAGCCACCGTTTTTAATATTTCATAAATTTTTCTATCTATTTCCTTTAATTTTTCTTTTTCATAATTTTTGATATTTTCCTCCGTTCTGACAATATTTTGGTTAATTATTTCTTTTGACGTTTTTGAAACATCTTGAAGCATTTGAGCGAGTTGTTCTTTTATATATCGGTCAATACTATCCCTTGTTTCTTTTATCGTTAATTCTCTCGTTTCGTTATTTATTTGGCTGATTCTTTCAACCTCTTTTTTTATTTCTTTTTCAAAATTTGAAATTGTATTTTCTACTTCTTTAAATAATTTTTCTTTGACTTCTGTTTGTATATTACTTACTTGATAAAGTTCTTCTTTAATTAAAGAAGGAAAATTAGCAAGCTCTTTTTTATAGAGATTGATAAGTTCTTCTGCGGTTTTTTTAATTTTTTGGTTTTCTTCTAAAATAGTTTTAGCCACTTCTTGTTTAATAATTTTTTCTAATTCTTGAGGAATTCTTTGAACGAGCTTCAAGGCGGCGCCGCCTTCTTTTTCTTCCTTTTTTATTTTCTTTTTTGAATAATAAATATCAAGACAAAATAAAAATATTAATATTGTTGCCAAAATCCCTAAAATAACCGAAATAATAAAAAAAATTTGAACATTCATATATCAATATTAATAAAAAATAATAAATAAAGCTAAACCAAGGCCAGAAAGGGTTAAAATTATAATTCCAGCCAAATTTAAAATCATTGCCAACCGGATACTAGTTTTAGCCAAAGGATTTCTTCCGGTTGCTTCCACTCCTTTTTGCAACGCTTTAATAAAAGCAAAAAATCCAAGAAAAAAACTTCCCCCACCCAAAAAAGCAGCAAAAATATATCTTAGAACTTCAGGAAAATATTCCGGCTTCCTTAACTGTTCCGCAAACTGAGAAAGAAAGTTAAGGGGAGAGATTTTTGAAAAAGAAAGATTAACATACTGGACATTGATTTCAGCCTTAATTAATCCTTCTTCTTGGTTAAAATCTTCTAATGCTTTTCCAATAACAAATCCAGATTGGTTAGCTTTTTGGCCTACCCCCGGCTTAGCAGAAGAGGTAATAAAATTTCCTTTTTTAATTTCACCATTTACATTACTTACTCTTACCAACGTTTCACCAAAATAAACAATTGGCAGAGTAGCAGAAGTTTCTTTTCCAAAGACAAAAACTGGGACCTCTCCCACTATTCCAACAATTTTTTCATCATAAGGAATGCTTGATCTAAAAAAGCCATTTTCTGTTTGAGAAATAATATCTCCTTTTTTTATTTCCGGATCGCTCACTGGCAAATTTTTAGCCATTGATGGCGTTCCTTGCGCCAAAACAACCTTACTTAAAACAAATATTCCTAAAAACGATATTAATAAAAAAAATTTTAATTTTCTCATCATTTTTTATTTTAAAGGTATTTCTATCCAGAAAGTTGTTCCCTTGTTTTTGCCATCTGATTTGGCAGAAATTTTACCATTGTGTGCCTTAACAAACTCAATAGCTATAGCCAAACCTATTCCTCTGCCGGGACCATATAATTTTTTTGCATTTTCTCCTCTCTCAAAAAATTTTCCTGCCAAAAAATAATCAACATCTTCTTTTTCCATTCCGATGCCGGTATCAGACACAGCCACTTTTAATTTATCATTTTCAATTTCCGCCTTAATAGTTACTCCTCCCCGGGTTGTGTATTTAATGGCATTATCAACTAAATTCCAGATTACTTCTCTTATTTTCTTTATATCTAATTTAACAATAGGTAAAGGAGATTTTTCAAATTTCAAATAAAGACCTTTTGCTTCTGCCTCTGGTTTTAATTCTTCAACTACGCCGTCAATCAAGTCATTAATCTGACAATCTTCTATGTTTAGAATCTTTTTATCCACTCGCAATTCTTGGATTTCTAATAATCTTTCTATCAGCAAATAAAGATTGTTCACTAAATTTTTTATTTCAACAATTTTTTCTCTGATAATTGGATTTTCTACGGTTCCATAAGCGCCACTTAAAATCATTTCAAGGTGTCCCTTTATCGGAAATAGGGGAGTTCTTAAATGATGTTGGAGGGATAAAATAAACTGATCTTTTGTCCTTGCTAGTTTTTCCCATTCGGCAAGCAATTTCTCTATTTCTGCTCTTCTTTTTACCTCTTCGCTTAACGTTTTATTAAAATAGCCGGCAAAAATACAAAATAAAAATAAGGCAAAAAAAGACAAAATTTTAAGATTAAAATCTTTTATGAGAAACGGCAAAATCAATAAAATTAATCCCGTTATTCCAATTAGAAGTTCCATAAAAACATTTTTTGTTGCTATAAAAGAGAAACGAAACAAAAAAAAGGCGGAAAAAACAATTAAAAAGAAAGGAAAAATAAGATTTAACCAATTATATTTTATTTCTCCTGTGATAAACGGTATGAAAACGTTTAAAATGGTCATTGCAACTAAAAAGAATCCAAAAATTAATAAAACAGCGATTGATTGCAAATTTTCAATTCCCGATGTTTTAAGAATTCTTTCAAAGAAAAATAGAAAGATCCAAGCCAGATATATAAAAATCAATAAGAAAAAATAAAAGACAGGCGGAGGGAATAACGACGCATTACTTTTTATAAATAAAAAAGATAAAATAATTATCCAAAGAGAAAAAAAAGTAATTAAAAATTTTTTGTAATCTTTTGGAGATTTTTTTGATAAGGCAACAATAAATAGAAAGAATTCAAAAATTAAAAATATGCTAAAAAAAACAATCACTTTTGGCCAATTCGCTGTTTTTGGAGAGTTTGAATAAAAATAAAAAGAAAGAGACCAAAAAATGACAATTAAAGAAAAGATAAAAAAATGTAATCCAATTTTTTTCATAAAGCTTCTTTAATTATTTTTATTAAATCAGAAAGGGTGTATTCGGTTTTGATTAAGATATTGTTGATGTTTTCTTTTTTTAACTCTTGGACGAATTCTGGATTGCTGTAATTAGTTAAGGCAAAAATTTTTAACTCTTTTGTTTCCGGGTAACCTCTTGCTTCTTTCAAAATATCAATGCCATTCATGTCCGGCAAAATCAGATCTAATAGAATTAGATTTGGTTTTTCTTTTTTTCCTTCTCTTATTTCTTTTAATCTTTCAATTGCCTCTCCTCCTGTATTTAAAATTTCAATATCAAGACCAGCAGCACGGAACACCTCTTCATATAAAGAGGCAATGTGCTGATCATCTTCTATAATGAGAATTTTCGGTTGCATTTTATTTTATTATAACATCTTGCTTTTGCGAATCAAAGTATTGCAACAAAAAATGGAACAATCTTTCTTCTTTTTCTTTTAAGGTTAATTTATGAAAATTATATCTCCAAACATATTCTCCCAAGTAAAGAGGAAGTTTTTCCGGCCGGATTCCTCCTTTTTCGGCTAATTTCCTTTTTAAATATCCCCAAAACCTATCAAGGTCGTCAACCCGAAATTTTTTTTGATTTGAAGAGATTGGTCGGTAAAGCGAGTTTTTATAAACCAACCCAATAGATTTTTGCCAATTTTTGGGGAATAATCGGTTGAATTCTCCAGTTTTGATTAAAGATTTTATCTCATTTGGTTCAATATCTGGCAAAACCT
>Ga0272448_1004510_pt1 | contig 15831 bp, 10 predicted proteins | sample YNPCB0191_FD_202220 | JGI IMG/M metagenome (GOLD analysis project Ga0272448, IMG submission 202220) | Hot spring sediment microbial communities from Yellowstone National Park, WY, United States - YNP-CB-019-1 | ecosystem: Environmental > Aquatic > Thermal springs > Hot (42-90C) > Sediment...
CCGCTGGGAAGCGGGCGCACGCGAAAGCTATCCCGCCAGGCTCACGAGCCAGGGGGTGACGATCGCCGTCCAGGCCATGTACACCGACCGTATGGCGGCGTCCGTGTTCGACGTCGACGACATGGTGACCCGCGGCATTATGCCGCTTGCCGTCGTCGTTTTCAACGACAACGCCTTCCCGGTGGAAGTCGAGGGCGATACGATCGAGTGGATCAGCGAAGGCCGGCACGTGCGCACGCTGGCGCCCGAACAGGCGGCGACGATCTGCCTGCAGAAAGGCAAACGAAACGTGCTGGTGCCCAGGCTGCCCACCCCCAGGATTCCGGTTGAGGCAAAGATCGACCAGCGCGCTCTCGATGACTTCCGGCAGAAATTCCTGGGAAAGCGCACGGTTGCCGGCGGCGGCAGGGAGGCGGGATTCCTATACATAGCGGCACCCGCGGGCGATCTGCGCGAACTCGTGCGCGGCTCCCGGGTATACATCCCCGGCTTGCGGCGCGGGGACGACGGCAGCTCGCTCATTTTCTTCGAGATCGACCTGGAGCCCTCCCTTGCGGCTCCCTCCCCGCAATAGCCGGCCATGCCCGCCCGGCCGGGCGGTTTCCGCTTCGATCCCCCGCAGGATCGCTGCCGGAGGACTCGTTGCGCTTCGGGAATCCGCGCGCGGCCCATGCGACGCTGCACCGCCTGGAGAATTTCCGTCAACGTTTTCCCGCCGCCAGCGATAAGAAAAGGTGTGGAGTACTGCCGCCGGCTTGCCCTTCCGGGACGGCGCCGGGAGGGGCCTGCAGGCCGAAATCCTTCGGCCGGTGCGGCAAGCCGTTTGGAAAAGCAAGAGATCGCGCTCCGGTTGCGTATCCGGCTCGAGACGCCCGAGCCGTTCGGTGATCGGCGGCAGTCGCGCAGGAAAACCGCGCGCCGCCGCAGAGTGACGGCGGGGGGCGAGCCGCGGGCGGACGTGCATCGGTGAAGTCCATGGCGAAGGAATCGGGAACGCCTGCAGTGCGGGATTCCTTTCTGGAGATCCTGCATTCCGACATCGTGGCCGGCACCGAGAAGCTCTCTGCCTGGATCAATCGCGTTCAGGAGTCCGGCGGCCTCGAGATTCTCTTTGAGCTGGAAGCTTGGCTGCGGGGCCTGGAGGCGTTCTTCGACCCGGCCAATCTCCCCCTGTCGGAATCCGAGCGGGCGAGCATGGTGACGCGGAGCTTCGCTGCGGAGCTCCGGATCGCCGGGGAAGTCATGCGCCTCTGCGAGCGGCACACCCTCGAGCTGACATCGCTCGGCCAGGCGCCGCAGGTGGAATTCGAGAGATTCCTGGATACGCAGATGCGCAAGGAGCGCACCCTCGACTACCACGTCGGCAAGATCCTGGAAGAGCCGACGCCGCACGACAGCCTCCATCGGCTGCTGGCATCGCTGGGCGATCTCGGGGTGATCGTCGATTCCCTCAGGGACCCGGAGCGGCAGGACCTGCGCCTGTTTCTCAGCATCGGACGCAGCTTCCAGCGGGCGTTGCGCGGATGCCGCTATGTCGACATGCTGCTGGCGCAGCGATTCCGGCTGCAATACGACCGCGTGGACGACCCCGTGCTCGGCGGGCTGGTGCGCGGCATTCCCGAGGCGGCCAACCGGCGCAACGTGGCCCAGGCGCTTCTCTATCTCTATCGCTTTCTCAAGTACCTGCGCATCGTCACCAACGACCTCGCGGCCGACCGGCCGCTGCGGCATCACCTGATCTTGTTTGCGCTCCTGCACCGCGAGATGCGGCGCTTCGCGGATCTCGTACGTTCGCGCTTCGTCAAGAGCCGCCGCGCCGGCGCGGCCCTGCGCAATGCCGGAGGGTTGATCGCGCATTCGCTGCGCATGGATGCGCAGCGCGTGCTCGAGCGCGAGCTGGCGTTCGTCGCCGGCGACAACGACGCTTCCGCCATCTACGCCAAGATCGAGAACAGCCACGGCATTCTGCACCATTGCCTGCAGAGCTGCATCATCACGCTGGTGCAGGCGATCGATCCCTCGATCGAGGGCCGGGTGCTTTTCCCTTCGATGGTCGAAGGGCTGCAGAAAGCGCAACGGCTGCGCCAGGATCTGTGGGATCTGCGGCAGGGTCTGAAGGACGCGCTGGAACGCAAGGAAGAGTTCGACGTCAGCCGCCTGATGGAGCGGCTCGCCGCCTTCCGCGAGACGTCGCTGCGCCATCTGATGTACCGCGACTGGGGGGAGTTCGAGCGCTTCGCGGATGCGGTGATCGCAGCGGGCAGCGAAGTCGAGGCGCGTGCCCAGTTGCGCGGTTTCATCAACTACCTGGACCTGCTCGTCCTGGAGGTGTCCAAGCGCAGCGTTCTGCGCGAGGCGAGCGAAAGAGAAAGCGCCCACTCCGTGCCGGCCGAGCTGAGCCTCGAGTAGCGCCCGGGCCCGCCGTATTGCATGCCCTGGGGGCTTACTGTAGGATGTAGGGGGTTCGGCGCGGCCGGCGGTCGCGGCCGCCGGTTCAGGGCCGGGCTTCGGCGTATGATGGGCAAGAACTGGAAGAAGCTGTTCCTTTGGTCCTCGGTGGGCGGCTTCGCGCTGGGAGCCACGCTGGCCCTGGCACGAAAACCGAAGAGGCCCCCGGCGCCCGCCTTGGTTTTCCGACCCATCCCGCCGGACGCAGGCGAGGTGGAGATATGGACCGAGCGCTACCGGACCGGCGATGCCGCAGGCCGGGAGCAGATCGCGCGCGAGAAGTACACGCTTCGGCCGACGCGATTCAAGCTGTGGAGCGTGCTCGATCTGGGGGCGCCTTCGAGCAGGCCGGCGGGCACGCCGATCTATCACATCGCCCACTCCCGACTGGTCGACCGCGGAGGGGAGAGCGAGGAAGAGATCCTGCTCGGGCGCTTTTATGGAACCGTGTCGAGCGCCGGCGCGGAAGGCACGGGCCGGCGCACCAACTGCCTGGCGCGCGGCGGCATCCTCGAGATCGACAAATGCTATGTGGGCGGGGCCAGCAACGGGGTCCTCTCCGGGGAGACGCATCGCTCGCCCAAGCCGATCCTGAATTATCAGATCCATTGATACGTTGCGGCACGTCCGGGGTGCCCGAAGGCGCCCGCTCGGGGTTTGTCCGCGTGCGCCGGGCGCGGCACAGCAAATCGGAACAAACGGCATGAACGACAAGGCGATTACGACACTGCCCGGAACACGCGATCTTCTCCCCGAGGAGACGGCGCGCTGGCACGTCGTGGAAGAGCGGGCGCGCACGATATTCGCGCGTTACGGCTACCGGGAAATCCGCACGCCGATTTTCGAGGCCACCGAGCTCTTCGCGCGCGGCATCGGGGGCGACACCGACATCGTCGGCAAGGAGATGTACACGTTCCTCGACCAGAGCGGCCGCTCGGTCAGCCTGCGGCCCGAGGCGACGGCCTCCGTCGTGCGCGCCTATATCCAGCACGCCATGTATCGCGGCGGCGGGTTGACGCGGCTTTACTACAGCGGGCCGATGTTCCGGCACGAAAAGAAGCAGAAGGGGCGCTGGCGGCAGTTCAGCCAGATCGGCGCCGAAGCTCTCGGGTCGGATCATCCGGCGATCGAGGCCGAAGTGATCGAGATGGTGCTGGAGCTGCTCGGCTCCCTGGAAGTCGAGGCGCACCTGCTGTTGAACTCGGTGGGATGCCCGCGGTGCCGGCCCGCGTACGTCGAACTCCTGCAGCGCGAGCTGCGCCGGCGGACAACGGATCTATGCGAAGACTGCCGGCGGCGCACGGAAAGCAACCCGCTGCGCGTGCTCGACTGCAAGGTCGAGAGCTGCCAGCCGGTCGTCGCCGCCCTGCCGGCGATCACCGACCATCTGGGGCCGGAATGCGCCGCGCACTTCGCCCGGGTGCGCGAATATCTGGCGGCGGCGGGCATCGCCTACGAGATCGTTCCGCGGCTGGTGCGCGGGCTGGACTACTATGTGCGCACCGCCTTCGAGATCGTTGCCGGCGGACTCGGCGCGCAGAACGCCGTCGTGGGCGGCGGGCGCTACGACGGCCTGTCGGAAATCCTGGGCGGCCCGCGCGCGCCCGGCTTCGGGTTCGCCATGGGCGTCGACCGGTTGGTGATGATCCTGCCGGAGCATGTCGGCGCCCGGGGAATCTACCGGCCCGATCTTTTCCTGGCCTATCTGGGCGAGGCTGCCTTCCGCAAGGCGCTCGAGATCGCGCGCACGTTGCGGCGCGCGGGGCGCCTGTGCCACATGGAATACGACGGCGGCAGCCTCAAGAGCCAGATGCGCCAGGCGCACAAGCTCGGCGCCCGCCATGTCCTCATCGTGGGAGACGAAGAGCTCGCGCGCGAGCGCTACCAGGTGCGCCGCATGGAGGACTCCAGGCAATGGGAAGCGTCGCTGCCGGAGCTGATCCGCTACTTCGACGGCGGACGCCCCGCTGTTTCGTAAACGGCGCGCAAGCGAAACCCGCGCCCGGCCCGCGCAACAGGTGAGCGTCCCCATGGGCAAGATCCGGGTCCTGCCGGAGATTCTGGCCAACAAGATCGCCGCGGGCGAGATCGTCGAGCGCCCCTCGTCGGTGGTCAAGGAGCTCGTGGAAAACGCCGTCGATGCCGGTGCGCGCACGGTGCGAATCGAGCTCGAGGCGGGCGGCAAGCGGCTGATCGTGGTGCGCGACGACGGCGAGGGCATGTCGCAGGACGACGCCCTGCTGGCATTCGAGCACCATGCCACGAGCAAGCTGCGCGCCATCGAAGACCTGGCCGCGATCGCCACCCTGGGGTTTCGCGGCGAGGCGCTGCCGTCGATCGCATCGGTGTCGCGCCTGGTCCTGCGCACGCGCCACGAATCGCTTCCGGCGGCCGAGGCCGGGACGGAGATCGCCATCGAAGGCGGCGTGGTGCGCTCCGTGAAGGCCATCCCCTGGGACCGGGGCACGGAAGTGACGGTGCGGGATCTCTTCTTCAACATGCCGGTGCGCCGCAAGTTTCTGCGCTCGCACGAAGCGGAGCTGGGGCACTGCACGCGCCTGGTCACGCAGTACGCCATGGCGCGCCCCGCGATGCGCTTCATCCTGCAGAGCGAGGGGCGCGTTCTGATGGATCTGCTGCCGGCCCCGGGCCTGCGCGAACGCGTGTACCAGATTTTCGGCGAAGCCCTGCTCGACAACCTCGTCGAGATTTCCGGACGGGCGGAGGACATCGCCGTGCGCGGCTTCACATCGCTGCCGTGCGAGCAGCGCACGAACCCCTATGCGCAGTTCTTTTTCGTGAACGGCCGGATGGTGCGCGACAAGGTGATCATGAGCGCCGTGCGCCAGGCCTACCGCCATGTCCTGCCCTCCTCGGCCTACCCGGTGGCGCTCATATTCGTCGAGCTGCCCCTGGACCAGGTGGACGTCAACACCCATCCCGCCAAGATCGAAGTCCGTTTCCGCCGCCAGAACCTGGTTCACGACCTGATCGTGGAGTCCCTGCAACGCGCCCTGGTAGCCAGCCGCGCCGTGCCCGCCTACGAGCACCGGGGGAGTTACGGCGGCGGCTTCGGGGCGGATTTCCCGGCGGGGAGCGGCGGCGCCGCCGGTGTCTTGCCGGGCCGGGCGGCCGCGGAGGCGTTCCAGGCGGCCTTCGATTATCCCCGGCCCGAGGCGCCCCTGCCGGGCTTCCCCCGGCCCGAAGACCACCGTGCGCTCAAGCTGCGCGCCGATATGCTCGTGGGCGCGCCTTCCGACGAGGTGCCCACGCCCTTCGGCTCCCGGGAGGTGCGCATCCTGGGGCAGATCTACGACAGCTACATCATCGCCTGCGACCGGCAGGGCCTGCTGATCATCGACCAGCACGTCGCCCACGAGCGCGTGCTCTACGAAAAGCTCTCGCGCTCCGCGGCGGCGGGCACGGTCGAAAGCCAGGGGTTGCTGGTTCCGCGCACCGTGGAGCTGATGCCGCACCAGACGGCTTTGCTCGAGCGCGTCCTGCCGGAGCTCGCGCGCAGCGGCTTCGCGGTCGAGCGCTTCGGGGCGGATGCGATCCTGATCCGCAGCGTGCCGGCGGCGGTTTCCGACCAGGATTGCGCGCAGCTGCTGCTGGAGATCCTGGAGGGGCTGGAGGCGGAGGAGCGCACGCTGGACATGGAGAGGATCCGGGATCGCATCGCGGTCGGCATGGCCTGCCGCGCCGCCATCAAGGTGCACACGCCGCTCAGCCCGGAAAAGATGCAGTGGCTGCTGGACGAACTTTCGCGCACCCGGATCCCGACGAACTGCCCGCACGGCCGGCCCGTGATGCTGCGCTTCAGCCTGTACGAGATCGAAAGGAATTTCGGCCGGGCGTGAGGCTGGGCCGGGCTACGCGGGAGAGTCGGCCGGCGCGGCACCGGCCGAGACGACCGCCCCCATGGCACGGAATTTCCGGTAGCGCTGCTCGCGCAGCTCGTTCCCGGGGCGCCCCAGGAGAGGTTCGAGGGCGTGCCACAGGCGCTCGTCGAGCAGGCGCGCGGCGGCATCCCAGTCCGTGTGGGCTCCGCCCGGCGGTTCGGGCACGACTTCGTCGATGATTCCCAGCGACAGAAGATCGACGGCCGAGATCTTGAGCGCGTGGGCCGCGGCCTCCACATGCTCCTGGTCCTTCCAGAGAATGGCCGAGCAGCCCTCGGGAGAGATGACGGTATAGATCGCGTTTTCCATCATCAGGACGTAATTGCCCACGCCGATGCCGAGCGCGCCGCCGCTCCCTCCCTCGCCGATGACGCACACGACCACCGGCACCTCCAGGCGGGCCATCTCGCGGATGTTGTAAGCGATGGCTTCCGCCTGGCCGCGCTCCTCGGCGCCGATGCTGGGATAGGCGCCGGGGGTGTCGATGAAGGTGATGATCGGGCGCGAGAATTTCTCCGCCAGCTTCATCGCGCGCAGGGCCTTGCGGTAGCCTTCGGGCTGCGCCATGCCGAAATTCCGGAGCTGCCGGCTTTTCAGGTCGCGTCCCTTCTGCTGGCCCACGACCATGACGGGGCGGCCGTGGTAGCGCGCCATGCCCGTCACCATGGCCGGATCGTCGGCGAAGCGCCGGTCGCCGTGGATCTCGGAAAATCCCTGGAAGATCCTCTCGACGTAGTCCAGGGTGTAGGGCCGCTGCTCGTGGCGCGCCAGCAGCGTGCGCTGCCAGGCGTCGGCGAACTCCGCCTTCTCCCGGCGCAGCCGTTCGACCTCGGCGCGCAGCCTGTCGAGTTCCGCCTCTCTGTCCGGTGCTTCATCCATGGAAGTTTCCCTTGACCGGATCCGGGACTATCTCCACGCAGCCGCTGCCGCAGATTCCCTCGATCCGGCGGATCAACTCGGGTGTCGACCTCACCTTGACGAAGTCATAGCTTTCGATGGTAACACGGAAGTCGCCGGGCGCATAGAGCTCCAGCCCGACGCCGGTCTCGCCGCGATTGGATTCCAGCAGCCGGTGAAGCTCCGCCGCCTTTTCGGGCGCCACGGCGTCGACGCGCACGCGGATGCGCAGGGCGCGCGCGTTGCGTTCGGCGATGCCCTCGAGCGGCTGGATGTCCGACACCACGATCTTGCGGCTGCTTTCCTCCTCGGCCTCGAACCGGCCGCTGACCAGCACGGGGGTGTCGGCCGCCAGCAGGCGCTCGCAGCGCGCGAAGACCGCCGGGAAGACCACGGCTTCGACCGTTCCCGTCATGTCCTCCAGCGTGAAGATCGCCATGAGTTCGCCCTTGCGCGTGCGGCGCGTGCGGCAGTCGGTCACGATGCCGGCGACCTGGCAGTCGGCCCCGTTGGCGCCGGAAGCGAGTTCGGCGAGCTTCTTCCTGGAAAAGCGCGCCAGCTCGACGGCGAAGCGCTCCAGCGGGTGGCCGGAGACATAGAATCCCAGGGTTTCCTTCTCGTAGGCCAGCATCTCGTGCGCCGGCCATTCGGGGACGTCGGGCGGTTCGAGGCGGCCGGCGCCCGCATGCTCCTGCGGGAGAGTGCTGAACAGGTCGCGCTGCCCGCTGGCGCGGTCGCGCTGCACCTTCTGCCCGTGCTCGAGCGCGCCGTCGGCCGCGGCCATCAGCTGCGCGCGCTTCCAGCCCAGAGAATCCAAAGCGCCGCTCTTGATCAAGCCTTCGAGCACGCGCTTGTTGAGCGTGCGCGCGTCGACCGCCTCGCAGAACTCGTACAGGTCGCGGAAGCGGCCGTGCTGCTGCCGGTGCTGCAGGATGGAGCGGATCGTGCCTTCGCCCACGTTGCGGATCGCCAGCATGCCGAAGCGGATGCGGTCGCCCTGCGAGCGGAAGTCGAGGTCGCTCTCGTTGACGTCGGGGGGCAGAACGGGGATGCCCATATCGCGGCACTCGGCGATGTACATGACGATCTTGTCCGTGTTGCCGATTTCGCTCGAGAGCAGCGACGCCATGAACTCGACGGGATGATGGACCTTGAGATAGGCGGTCTGGTAGGCGAGCAGGGCGTAGGCCGTGCTGTGCGACTTGTTGAAGCCGTACTGCGCGAAATGCTCCATCAGGTTGAAGATCTGCACGGCGGTCTTTTCCGGGATGCGGCGGCTCTTGGCGCCGGCGACGAACTTGTCCCGCATCGAGGTCATCACGCTCGCCATCTTCTTGCCCATGGCCTTGCGCAGGACATCCGCCTGGCCGAGGGAGAAGCCGGCCAGCCGGCTGGCGATCTGCATCACCTGCTCCTGGTAGACGATGACGCCGTAGGTCTCCTTGAGGATCTCCTCGAGCGCCGGGTGCAGGTACTGCACTTCGATCTGGCCGTGCTTGCGCTTGATGAAGTCCGCGATCATGTCCATCGGGCCGGGGCGGTAGAGGGCGTTGAGCGCGATCAGGTCCTCGAAACGCTCCGGTTTCAAGCGCCGCAGTTCGGTTTTCATCCCGCCGCTCTCAAACTGGAAGATGCCGTTGGTGCGGCCTTCGGAGAAGAGCGCATAGACCGCGGGATCGTCGAGGGGAATGGCGGAGAGGTCGATTTCGATCCCCTTTTCCTCCCTGACCCGGCGCACGGTCTGGTCGAGCACGGTCAGGGTGGCCAGGGCGAGGAAATCCATCTTGAGCAAGCCGATGGTTTCCAGGTCCTTCATGTTGTACTGGGTGGTGAGCTCGTCCTTATTGGACTTGGCCAGCGGGATGATCTCGACCAGAGGGCGCGGGGCGATGACGACGCCGGCGGCATGGGTCGAGGCGTGGCGCGACAGGCCTTCGAGCCGGCGCGCGATTTCGATGAGATTCTGGATCTGGGGATTCTTCATCTCCTCGCGCAGGCGCGGCTCCTGTTCGAGCGCCCGGTCGATGGTGGCGTTCAGCTCGTTGGGTATGAGCCGGGCGATGCGGTCGACCTCGGCGTAGGGCATGTCGAGGCTGCGCCCGACGTCGCGGATGACGCCCTTGGCGGCCATGGTGCCGAAGGTGATGATCTGGCATACGTTGTCGCGGCCGTACTTGTGGGCGACGTAGTCGATGACTTCGGCGCGCCGCTTCATGCAGAAGTCGATGTCGATGTCGGGCGGCGCGATCCGTTCCGGATTGAGGAAGCGCTCGAAGAAAAGCTCGTATTGCAGCGGATCGATGTCGGTGATGTGCAGGCTGTAGGCCACCAGGCTGCCGACCACCGAGCCGCGTCCCGGACCGACCGGGATGCGGTGGTCGCGCGCGTACTTGACCAGATCCCACACGATCAGGAAGTAGCTCGAGAAGCGGGTCTTCTTGATCATCTCGATCTCGAAATCGAGCCGTTCCTCGTAGGCGCGCAGGGGGTGGCGCAGCGTGCCCGCGCGCGCCTGCGCCTCGAGCTGCCTGCGGCGCAGCGCGAATCCCTCGCGCGCCACCTTCTCGAAATAGCTGTCGGGGGTGAAGCCCGCCGGAACCTCGAAGTGGGGCAGGTGGGCCTGGGAGGTGTCGATCTCGAGATTGCACCGTTCGGCGATGCGCAGGGTGTTGGCCATGGCCTCCGGGAAGTGCCCCCAGACCTGACGCATCTCCTCGGCCGATTTGAAATAGAACTGATCCGTGGGATAGCGCAGGCGGTCGCTGTCGTTGACCGTCTTGGACGTGCCGATGCAGAGCAGCACGTCATGGGCGGCGGCATCCTCGCGCCGCAGATAGTGGGTGTCGTTGGTGCACACGCACGGGATCCCCAGCCGGCGCGAGATTTCCATGAGCCCGGCATTGACGCGCTGCTGCGCCGGCAGGCCCTGGTCCTGCAGTTCGATGAAGAAGCCTTCGGGCCCGTAGATCTCGCGCAGCTCGGCCGCCTCCGCCAGGGCGGAGTCCGTCTGCTCCATCTGCAAGAGCTGCGGCACGGCGCCCTTGAGGCACCCCGAGAGCGCGATGAGGCCCTCGTGGTGCCGGGCGAGCAGCTCCTTGTCGACGCGCGGCTTGTAGTAGAAGCCTTCCAGGTAGCCGTACGAGGCGAGTTTGATGAGGTTGCGGTAGCCGGCTTCGTTTTCCACGAGCACCGTCAGGTGATTGGACTGATCGCCGCCCCCCGACTTCTTGAAACGGCTCTCCTTGGCGACGTACAGCTCGCATCCCAGTATCGGCTTGAGCCCCTTCTTGCGTGCCTTGGTGTAGAACTGGATGGCGCCGAAAAGGTTGCCGTGGTCCGTGAGCGCCAGCGCCGGCATTTGCATCGACAGGGCGGCGTCGATCAGCTGCTCGACCTTGGACGCGCCGTCGAGCAGGCTGAAATCGGAATGGTTGTGCAGGTGGACGAAGGCTTCGGGCTTGCTCACGAGCTACTCCCATTCGATGGTGCCGGGCGGCTTCGAGGTGATGTCATAGACCACCCTGTTGATCCCGCGCACTTCGTTGACGATGCGGTTGGCGATCCTTTCGAGCAGGTGGTGGGGCAGGCGCGCCCAGTCTGCGGTCATGCCGTCCTCGCTCGTGACCGCGCGCAGCGCGACGACGTTTTCATAGGTGCGATCGTCGCCCATGACCCCGACGCTGCGGATCGGCAGCAAAATGGCGAACCCCTGCCACAGCGCGCCCTCCAGTCCCTCCCTGCGGATTTCTTCCTGCACGACGGCGTCGGCGCGGCGCAGCAGAGCCAGGCGCTCGGCGCTGACCGGGCCGATGATGCGCACCGCCAGGCCCGGCCCCGGGAAGGGCTGCCGCCGGATGAAGGACGGGTCCATGCCCAGCTCCTGCGCCACGCGGCGCACCTCGTCCTTGAAGAGTTCCCGCAGGGGCTCGACCAGCTCGAAGCGCATGGCCGAGGGCAGGCCGCCCACATTGTGATGCGACTTGATCACCGCCGACGGCCCGCGCACGGAGGTGGACTCGATGACGTCGGGATAGAGGGTGCCCTGGACCAGGAACCGGACGTCGCCCAGCTGCCGGGCGGTTTCCTCGAACACGCGGATGAAGACCTCGCCGATCGCCTTGCGCTTCTCTTCGGGGTCCTCGACGCCCTCGAGGGCCGCGAGAAAACGCGCCCCCGCGTCGACCGCGATCACCGGCAGGTGCAGATGCTCGCGGAAATTCTGCAGGACCGACTCGGCCTCCCCCTCGCGCAGCAGTCCGTTGTCGACGAAAACGCACGCCAGCCGGTCGCCGATCGCCCTGTGGGTCAAGACGGCGGCCACGGCGGAATCGACGCCGCCGCTCAGGGCGCAGATGGCCCGTTCATGCCCGATGCGGGCGGCGATGGCCGTAAGCGCGCGCTCGACGAACGCCGCCATGGTCCACTCGCCCTTGCAGCCGCAGACATGCACCAGGAAATTGCGCAGGATGCGCGCGCCGTGCTGCGTGTGCACGACTTCGGGGTGGAACTGCAATCCCCAGATGCCGCGCTGCGCGTCCGCCGCTGCGGCAATGACGGCGCCCGAGCGCGCCAGGCTCTGGAAGCCTTGCGGGAGCTCGACCACGCGGTCGCCGTGGCTCATCCACACCTGGAAATCCGCGGGCAGGCCGTCAAACAAGGGGCAGGGCGCCGTGACCTCGGCCGAGGCGCGGCCGAACTCGCGCTGGTCGCCCGGTTCCACCCGGCCGCCCAGGGTGCGGGCAATCAGTTGCAGGCCGTAACAGATGCCCAGGATCGGGATGCCCAGCGAGAAGATCTCCGGTGGAAGCTGGGGGCTGCCGGGGCGGCACACCGAATCGGGGCCGCCGGAAAGGATCAGCCCGCAGGGCCTGGCCTGCGCGATCTTTTCCATGGCCGCCGAGTAGGGTGCGATCTCGCAATAGACGGAAAGCTCGCGCACGCGCCGTGCGATGAGCTGGGTGTACTGGGAGCCGAAGTCCAATATGAGAATGTTTTCCGCAGGCACGCTTTCCTTGCGCATCGAAGCACCGAAATCGTCGCGCAGGGAACAATACTGTACCGTTCCGGTGTTTGCAACGGGATCGAAAGGCCGTGCCGGCCGGCAGGGAATTCGGGTTGCGCGCCGGCCGCCGGGGACCATATATTTAGCCCCGGCTTTGAAATCGGGGGAACATGCCGGAGATCAGTTTCCGCTATCCCGTTCTGCTGGCGGCTCTGGTGTTGCCCGCCGCCGTTCTGGCGGCGGAGCTTCTGCTGGGGACGCGCCGGCGGGCTCGGGTGCCGTTGCCGACCTGCGAGCGGCTGCCTGCAGGGCGCGGCGAACCGGTCGCACCGCTGGTCATTGCCCGCCTGTTGCGGCTCTGGGCCATGCTGTGCCTGGTCCTGCTGGCCGCGGGCCTGACCCGGAAGACGGAGAGTCGGGCGGCCGTGCCGCCGTCGTCGGCGACGGTTCTGGTTCTCGATATTTCCAGTTCCATGACTGCCGACGATTTCGCCCCGCAGGACCGTCTGGCCGCCGCCAAACAGGCGCTCGCCGGTTTCATAGCGGCGCGTCCCGAATCGGAGATGGGGTTGATCCAGTTCGCCGCCGCACCCCGACTGCTGTGCCCGGTCACGCGCGACCGCCGGGCGCTTGCCGGCGCGCTCGAGCGGATCCGGCCCGCGGAACCCGGCGAGGACGGCACGGCGATCGGGAGCGCGCTCGCCGCCGCTCTCAACCGTCTGAGGGAAGGGATCTGGGAACGGCGCACGATCCTGCTCGTCACCGACGGAGTCAACAACCGCGGCCCGCTCGCCCCGCTCGACGCAGCGCGCATGGCCGCGGCGCTGGGAGTACGGATTTTCGCGATCGGCATCGGTACGGACGCCCCCAGCCGCTTCTGGGTCCCCGGGCCGCGGGGAGAAAGCGAGCGCCTGGAGGCGCGCATCGAGATCGACGACGGCGCCCTCGAAGCCCTGGCGCGGCAAACCGGGGGCGACTATCGGCGTGTAAGGAATTCCGACGAGCTGCGCCGGGCGCTCGCCGGGCTTTCCATAGGGACGCGCGCACCGGTAACGAAGCAGGTGTTGCGGCAGGACGACCGCCTGCCGCGCATGCTGGCGGCGGCCGCCTTCGTCTGCCTGCTGCTGGAATTCATTGTCATTCACTTTATCTATTCGGAGCTGCCGGGCTGACCTTATGCGCGAACTCCTTGCGGGCCTGCACGGGATCGTTCTCCTGCCGGTGTGCATTTTCGCGGCGTGGGTGCTCGCCGAGTGGCGCCGGCGGCGGCGGCTCGAGGCGTTCGGCGACCCGCGCCTTCTGGGGATATCCCGGCGCTGGCCGCCGCGAATCCTGGCCGCGGCGCTGTTCGCCGCGGCGCTGACCGCAACCGGCGTGATCGTCCTGGCGCCGCCGGGCGTGCGCGAAGAAGCGGACGAAAGCGCAAACGCTTGCGCGCTGTTGATCGACGGGCAAGCGGTTGCCGGATCCCCGGGCGCACCGGGAAGCGCGCGCGAGCGGCTGGAGCGCGCCGTCGAGGTCGTGGTCGGCGAAGGAGAGGGATTGCGTTTTTCGGTCCATGTCGCCGCAGGGGAGCTGCGGCCGGTCGTGCCGGAGACCTTCGACCGGCAGGGAATCCTGCTCATGATGCAAGGCTTCCTGCCGGAAGGCGGCAGGGCGGCGCCCGGCACTCTGCGCCGATGCCTCGAGGAGCTGTGCGCAAGGGAACGCGCGCCGGCCTCGCGCCTCAAAGTCGTGGTCATCAGCGGGCGCGCGGCCGAGGATCTGGCCGGGGAGCTGCAGGCGCCGGGCGCATGTCGGGTTCTGCTTTTCCGTCCGGCAAGCAGTGCCGAGCCGCCGGAGTTTGCGGCCATAGGGGCCGAGGGCGTGCGCCACCGGGGCGGCGACTTGGGGATCCTGCGGCGCTTCCTGGCGGAGCGGGAAAGCGCGCCTCCGGCGGATGGCCCATCTTCCGCCGTACCGCGCTTGGCGGGCCTGGCCCTGATCCTGGCGGCGGCGGAGCGGATCCTCACGATCCTGGCGCCGCTTTACGTGCAGAGGTGATACGCGCATGATTCTCCCGGCCGCTCTGTCGCTCTTGGCCGCCCTGGGAATGCAAGGCTTGGGCGCGCCCGCGAAACCCCTCGAAGAGCGGGAACCGGCCGCGGTCGTCCATGCCATCGCGCCCGATCTTGCGATCGTGACGGAAGTCGGCACGCTCAGTCCCTATGTGGGCCAGCAGTTCAGCGTGATCTATTGGCTGCGCGCCCGGCGCGCGCCGGCGGCGGTCGATGTGGATCCCCAGCAGTTTCCCGGCTTCTGGACCGAGATGGTGCCGCTGTCGCCGGAGTCCGGACCGGTTGTCAGGACGGCCGAGCGGTATTCCGATTATCTCTTGCGGCAGGTGGTCGCCTTCCCTCTGCTGGAAGGCGCCGCGCAGCTTCCTCCGCTTTCCGTCAAGATCCGACTCGCTGCCGCCCGGCCTGCGGCAAGCCCGGACTGGGACGTCGTTGCCCGGTCGGAATCCTTGCCGCTGCAGGTGCGCGCACTTCCGGCCCGGGCGGGCCTTGCGGGCGCGGCGCCCCTGGTGGGAGAGGTGCGGGGATCGATATCCGCGCAGGCCGGCGGCGCCGGGCGCGGCGCGATTCTGGAAGTGGAAGGAACGGCCAATCTGGGGCTCTTCCGCCCGGAGGAATGGCTCGCTCCTGCGCCGGGGGTGCGCTTGCGCTGCCGCCTGCTTGCCTCGGACCGGGTGACGCAGATCCTCGATACCGGGGGACGGCGCCGCCTGACGCTGCGCGCGCGGCAGCGCTGGCTGCTCGAGTGCGACGCGGATGCGACGGGCGACCTGCGGCTGGAGGTTTTCGAGCCGCGCACCGCCTCGTGGTCCGAGGTGCGGATTGCCGGCGCGCTCCTGCCGCCGGCGCGGCCGCGGGCGGCGGCGGCAAGCGGCGGCTTCGCGGTCGCGGCCGCCGCTCCGGAGACGGGCACGCGGCTCACGCTGCCCGCGCTGGCTGCGGCCGCGGCACTGGCGCTGGCTGCCGTGCTGCGGCGCGCGCGCAGGCGCGTACGCACGGGCGGGCGCAGCGCGGTCGACTTTGCGGCGCTGGAAAGGAAGATGCGGCAATCGCCGCATGCCTTTCTCGATGACGTGCGCCGGGCGATCGACGAGCACGCGCGCCGGCGGATGCGCCGGCACGACCTCGGCGAGCGCGACACGCTCCTGGACGAATGCTGGCGCAGCGTCGAACGCTATCGTTTCGCCGGCGAAGCACCGCCGCTCGAGGCAAGGGTCGAGCTGCTCCAGCGGCTGCGCTTCGCGATGCAGTCCCCGGACAGCGTCATGGCCGGCAGCGACGAAAACATGCGCGACTGACTACACGGAAAGGCCTGCGGGCGCTATGATCTTTCGGCTTGCGCCCGGCCGGGGGGAAGGGAGCGGATCATGGAACTGGCGGCGGCGGCCCTGCTGGGTGTGGTGCAGGGCCTGACGGAATTCCTGCCCATCAGCAGCTCGGCGCACTTGATTCTCGTACCCTGGCTCCTGGGCTGGGAACCGAAAGGCCTGGCCTTCGACGTTTCGCTGCATGTCGGCACGGCCCT
>Ga0272448_1004512_pt1 | contig 15821 bp, 11 predicted proteins | sample YNPCB0191_FD_202220 | JGI IMG/M metagenome (GOLD analysis project Ga0272448, IMG submission 202220) | Hot spring sediment microbial communities from Yellowstone National Park, WY, United States - YNP-CB-019-1 | ecosystem: Environmental > Aquatic > Thermal springs > Hot (42-90C) > Sediment...
TATTCGAGAGAAAAACCTCAATCCTGGCACGATCATAATCGATGACAAATGGCAGAAGCATTACGGAACTTGCGAGGTCGATATAGAGAAGTGGCCGGACATTCGTCGCTGGATCGACGCTCGGCACGAGGAAGGCCGTCGTGTCCTCTTGTGGTATGGCGCTTGGAATCCCGAAGGTATACCTAGTGAAGAGACAATTACCGATCCGCATGGCCGAGCTTGTTGTGTTGATCCAACCAACCCTGCTTATCAGGATCGTTTGCGGGAAATAATGCGCCGCCTACTTTCATCGGAGCCAGGTTGCTGCAATGCCGACGGCATAAAATACGACTGGACAAATAGCACGCCGGTCGGCCCTGGCTATAGTTTATACGGCGATGAATGGGGCATAGAGTTGCTGAAACTCTACACGAAGACCATCTACGACGCCGCTAAGGCCGTGAAACCTGACGCCCTTTTCATCACTCACACAGCAAATCCTTATTTCTCAGAGTGTACTGATATGATTCGCCTGAACGATATTTTTGTGGGGTGTCGGGAAATTGCAAGTATGATGACTCACCGTCAGCGAATAGCCCGCATCGCCTGCCCGCATGCGCTTATCGATTGCGACAACTCCAGCGCTCCCGACCACACCGAATGGCTGGAATATACTAAGCTGCAGCCCAGTTTAGGCATTCCAAGTCTGTATTTCCTTACAGGCTTCGATGGAACACTAGAAAGCATCACGGACAAAGACTGGGAAGAACTGGCAGAGATATGGCGGCGCGAGTAATACACATAAAAAACGCAACAAACCCATTGTCAGTTTGAAAAGCCGTATGCCTCTATTCGACCGTGACAGTCTTTGCCAGGTTTCTGGGTTGATCGATCGAAGGTCTGCGGCTATAGGCCACGTAGTAGGCGATTAACTGCATAGGAAGAGCAACAAGAACCGGTGAGAACAACTCTTCAGTTTCCGGAATACGTATCACCCGATCCACATACTCTTCTATCACGGCGTCGTGAGTGTTTGCTATGGCTATTACTTCGCCGGAACGTGCTTTAACCTCACGGATGTTTGAAAGCATCTTATCGTAAGTCTTAGACGCAACAGCAACGGCAATTGTAGCGAATGTAGGATCAATCATCGCAATCGGCCCATGCTTCATTTCGCCCGCAGCGTAGCCCTCTGCGTGCATGTAGGAGATTTCTTTGATCTTCAGAGCACCTTCAAGCGCGCTTGCCAAATTGATGCCTCTTGCCATGTAGAGGAATCCGTTGAAGCAATAGTATCGCGAAGCAATGTCTATTATATCTTGATAGTCGTTCAGAATGAGCTCAGCCTTCTGGGGCAGTTCCCATAGTGCGTTTCTGAGTTGGGCCGCACGGGCTTCTTCAAGAGTTCCTTTAACTTGTGCAAAATAAAGCGCGATGAGATAAAGAACCATTAGTTGTGTCGTGTAAGCTTTGGTGCTTGCAACCGCGATTTCTGGGCCAGCATACGTATACAATACTCCATCCGACTCACGCGCCGCCATGCTTCCCACAACGTTTGTGATTGCTATCACTTTCGCGCCCTTTGCCTTGGCCTCACGCAAACCAACAATTGTATCCAATGTTTCGCCCGATTGGCTTATCACTATTCCTAACGTCCGTTCGTCGATGACCGGATCGCGATAACGCAACTCGGAGGCAACATCGATCTCCACAGGAATCCTACAAAGCGCTTCGATAGCATATTTGCCGGCCATCGACGCATGATACGCAGTGCCGCAAGCTATCATGACTATCCGATTGATGTTGCGAATCTCTTCATCGGTCAGATTGATTCCAGGCAACTCAACTCTGTCTTTATCGGGAGACAATCTTCCACGCATTGTTTCCCTGAGTGCCCATGGTTGTTCGTGAATTTCTTTGAGCATAAAATGCTCATAGCCCCCGCGTTCCGCCATCGCAGCGTCCCATTCGACTTGCACAGGTTCCTTAACTATTAGCTTTCCGTTAAGGTCCATCAAAGTTACCCTATCGCCGGTAACTACTGCAATATTGTCGTCGTCTACGTATATGACCTTGCGGGTATGTTTTAGAAACGCAGCCACATCCGAAGCCAAGAAACTTTCATCCTCGCCAAGCCCGATCACGAGTGGGCTATGACGGCGGGCCGCTACAATTCGACCGGGTTCACCTTGTGCCAATACAACCAAGGCGAACGAACCTTCCAGTTCCCGTGCTGCCAAACGCACCGCCTCAGCCAGGTCGTTCTCGTAGAAACTCTCGATTAAATGCGCTGCGACCTCCGTGTCAGTTTCCGATTTGAAAATGTGTCCTGCCTCGACCAATCGCTCTTTTAGCTCTGCGTAGTTTTCGATAATGCCGTTGTGCACGACGGTCAGCGAACCGGAGCAGTCTGTGTGGGGGTGTGCGTTCTCGTCGGAAGGTCTTCCGTGAGTTGCCCATCGCGTGTGCCCGATTCCGACTGTACCCATAGGATATCGATCGTTTAGCGCAGACTCCAGCGCCTTGAGCTTGCCTACGCTCTTACGTATCTCTATCCCTTTGCTGTTCAGGATAGCTACTCCAGCCGAATCATAACCGCGATATTCCAAGCGCTTCAGTCCATCTATGAGTATCGGACATGCTTCTCGCTTGCCTATGTAACCTACTATCCCGCACATACTAGTCTCCTAAACGCGACAAACTCAAAGTCATTATGGCTAACGCGCTTCCGCAGGGGTACCATCTGGCAGAGCTTCAGGAACCTGAGGTTTATCGGGCTGTTCCGATGGCAATGCGGCACCCATGAGTAATCGAGCAGCGTCAGCCGCCCATTTCGTGATCTTAGCTACGTCCACAAACCCTACAATCCTTACCGCATAGAGCACCTTACTCCCGGGTTCATAAGCGAAGCCTATATAGCCCGAGTTATCCGGTTGGGCATATAGCGCGAACGCCCCGTTCAGCATTGCTATATCGCTGACAACGCGACTGAATGTGCCGATCTTTGCCACGCCTTTGTCCCATTGCTCAAGCATTCTGTCTGGGCTCACATTGTTTCCATAAACAGCAACGATTGCTCTTATGTTCTTTATGCCGCTGATTGCTTCGGAAAGCTCCTTGAAGTTCAGACTCGAGAGCACTGTTCCGAGTTCTGCGGCCCCCTTGGCATGTGTCCCACCTGCGTCTATAGCCCTTGGCAAGACCTCGACAATCAAATTGCCAATTGAAGGCAACACCTGTTTAACAATTCCCAAAACATCACTATCGCTGAAATTTATATCCGTTACTATCTTGCCGCCATAGGGGATATGAATTGCCGGCGGTGGGATAAGTCCTGTGTTCGATTCAGCCACCTGTCCCACTGCGGGTGAAATAGTCAAAGTGCAAAGAAACGTCCAGATGAAAAATAACTTGCCCAATTCCGCCACCTCCGGCTTTGATTGTGCTTGCTTTGGCATCCGCAAACTAACTTCGCGTTATGAGGCTGTATATCCTGCGGGGGATGCAACAAAAAGCCCCCGGATTGCTCCGGGGGCTTGATCAACAGAATGGGTGATCTTAGAAGGTCACACCAAACTGCACGACGCCGAGTCCGCCTCGGTAATCCGTAGGATACGGGCCGCTGGCGTTGTCTCCGTCGTCGTAGTTGATGAATTGATAGCCGATCTTCAGGCCAGTGGTTGCGCTGAATTGATGAGCCAGTCCGATCGTCAGATACACCTCTTCGGCATCGTCACGTGCCGCCCCGGTATCTACATCCGGATCGAACTTGACCCACTGACCGGAAAGGTCAAGGGTGTTGTTCTTCGAGAACGCCCACTTGATCGCACCTTCCGCCTTCATGAGCTTGTCATCCTTGAAGCCCCACAGGCTGGTAGCAGGAGCGAAGTCGTCCTTAACCTTCAGCCACTCGCCGTTAAGCGCGACCTTCAGCGTGTCCATTATCGGGATAGTAATGTCGGCATACGGGCCCTTCACGTTCGTCGGGTTGGTCCAGCGGCCGATCTTATCCCAGTAGCCTGCTGCGGCAAAGTTGCGGCCAATATCCTTGTAACCGACACCGATGCCGAACTTGCCGATCGTGGCTCCGAATCTGCCATCCCAAGCAGCGTTCAGGTCGTCAACGTCATCTACGCCAGCCGGTGCTCTGTCGCTAGCCAGCGTATCGCACTGCGTCCAGCTTCCGTTGAACGAGATTCCTGACAGGAACGGCAACATAACGGACACGTCCGCACCAAACACACGGGCCTGATCGAGGAACGGAGCAGCGGTAAACGAAGTCCGATCCCAAGCCTGGTAATACGTGACGCCAAGGGTTCCGTTCCACGGAATTCCAAACACGCCGCGTAAACCAGCAGTCTGGGTGACCTGATTAAGTCCGCCAACCGCGTGTCCCGTAGCAACTTGATGCAGCACACCGATTCCAGCGGCCTCTCCTGTTGCTGTCGAGTATACACCCGCGTTCGGCTGACCGGTAAGACCGTTCACCAGGAAGTCGTTCGTGTCGTTCTTCGCCGCAAACAGAGTCAGATCAACGAAACCGAGATTCCAGGCAAGCTTAGCACCATCCATAGGATAGTTGCCGTCGTCGGTCTTGAGGATATTCGTGTAGCTATCCACGTCGATCTTCTTCAAAGTGTACGGCGTGAACTGGATCGGGAACCGACCTATCGTCAGAGCGCCGTTCCCGAGCGCTGACTCCACGTATAGATAATACGGGAAGAATGTGTCGCTCAGGTCGCCACCCACGCCGACGCCTGGTGTCTTGCTGGTCGGCCTGAAGCCATCGACATAGTCATCAACGAACGCCAGGTAATTCAGGTAGTTGCCGTAGTTGATAGTCGCATTCGCAGTTGTCCTGTCAGTAACTCGACCGACGATGTTCAGATCGAAGTCCTTGACGAAGCTGATATTGCGGCCAAGAGCCGGGTTCATAACCCTGTTGTCCAGGTCCACAGCCTGCTGGAGGCTGCCTCTATCAGCAGGAGCAATTGCGAACACGTTCGCGTCGCCGGTAAACCGCACGCGGCGCACCTCGGCCTCCAAAGCCTCGACGCGAGCGGCCAACGCGGCAACGTCTCTCTTCAGGGCATCAACGTCAACTCCCAATGCGGCAAGCTCATCGCGGAACTCGTCGATTAGCTTGCGCAAAGCGTCCACGTCGGCCTTCGTTGCTAAGTTCTGAGGGATCGACGGAAGCTCGCTCTTCTTAGCATAGTCCTGAAGGGTCTTGTCGAGCTCTTCCTTCGTAATCCCACCAACTCCAGGCTTGCCCATTTCAGCCCTGAGAGTGTCCACCACGCGGGCGAGTGCGACGGCGAACTCATAGCGGGTCAGCGTACGCTTGCCGCCAAAAGTGCCATCCGGATAACCAATCAGAAGGCCGTCCTCCTGAAGCTGGTTAACCGCATCATACGCCCAGTGATCGGTCGGAACATCGGTGAACGAGCCCTGTGCGAACACCGGAGCTGCAACCACCAATACCGCCACTACTAGAAGATATGCTGTTCTCTTCATTTACTGGTTCCTCCTTGAATGTACCATTCGACAGGAGGGATTTCAGCACCAGCAACCTTATGGAACGCCGGACAGTCTCCATGTTACCTGCCTGTGCATCCAGCAGTGTCGCTTGCGCGTTTTCTCCTCCTGCCTATGCTATCACCTGCAGCCCTTACAGGCATCTTCGAGGAACTTTTCACCTCCTTTCCGGCCTGCGCTGCCATCGGTGTGATAGCCCGGTCGCCACGAATGTTAGCATACAAGCTAATTTCGTGTCAATACCTTATAGACGCTTATTTGCAGGGATGATTACCGGTTCCGAATATTGTTATACATTCCATTTTCGGCATCAGAAAACAACTTCTTTTCCTCAAGCAGCCATTAAACTGAACAATCATATATTGCTTTCCCGCATGTGTGCCCCGACAAACCAACTACTGAGGCTGAAAGAAAAGAATTCAAAGCAAGAGGATCTCAAGCGGTTTTCGGGTGAAAAAGATTTGATGGCAACCGGTGCGAGTGATGAGGAACCTTGGTTAAGAGAGAACCCGACCAGACAGAGCACTGCCGCCCATTCTGCAGAATTTGACCGATCGAACGTTCAGAAGCTACCCTGATTTGTTTGTACGTGGCAATTAGATTGTTTAGTTTAGCGACGCGATCTTCGAATGGCAAAGACCGTCGCGAGAAGGATCCCTCCTCCAAGGACGGCAAGCGAAGACGGCTCGGGACTCACAGGTCCGCTAAGTCTGGAAAGAACCCCGGCGTTGTCCAGAATATATATGCTGCCGTCTAGGGCAGCAGCGGGCGAACTGTAGATGCCAGCGCCTATCGTCCGCGTCCACAATGTATTGCCATTCGAGGCATTAAGCGCCAAAACGCTTCCAGACGGAGTGCCGAAGATAACCTTGCCTTCGAGATCGACGATCGGTGCGGAGTATACTGTGTCTCTGACCCAGTAGGTCCATCTGATGTTTCCGTCTGGATTCAAGGCGTAAAAGTTGAGGTCGGCACTGCCGAAATATATAGAACCATCCCATCCAATTGCTGCAGGAGTCGTGATTTTTCCATAAACTCTTCTGGCCCAAACCTGCGAGCCGTCAACCGGGCTTAGAGCATACATGTTATAGTCGGTACCACCGACGTATATAATGCCATTATCCCCCACCGCGCATGCGTTTGCCGCATAAACTGGCTTATTTGATTTCCACTTGAGCGTGCCGTTGGCGTTAAGAGCATATAGGTAGCCGTTGGTGGAGGGAACGTAGAATACGCTACCGTCGGGTGAGGATGTTACCCCGTATTTAAGTGCACCGCCTATGTAGTAGCTCCACCTTTCTTGACCGGTGGCAGGGTCAAGCGAGTAGACTCGACCGTTGTCGGAGGCAAAGCATATGCTACCGTTAGCACCAACTGTAATAGCACCGGAAATTGACTGATTCCCTGCCCTGAACGGTGTTTGCCACTTCGGCGTGCCATCAGGATACAGGGCGTGCACAGCTCCCCCCGAGGTTCCAAAATAGATGGATCCATCCGCAGCGATTGCGGCACTTGTTATGATAAGATCGCTTGTCACATAGCGCGGCCATGCAGGTGTTCCATCAGGATTAATGCCATAGAAACATCTGTCGTACGCTCCATAGTATACGACCCCGCTTTGTCCAATTACCGGCGATGCACTGCACCCGCTGCCAGTTCTGTAGACTACCTGTACAGTCGGGTCGTAGACAAGATGTATACTTGCACGACCCGTGCGCTGAGTATCTCCTCTGAATTCTGCCCACTGTGGAGCAGCACATACCTGCGCGCTCGCTCCCATTATAGATACAAATGCAATCACAAAGTTCAGTCGGGCAAACGCGCGCAGACTTGCGAATGCGGCCCAATTGAAATCTTTCATTTCGATCCCTACCCCACGAACTAAGCTTATAGTTCACCACAGCCATTACTGCAATAATCGTGCCAATATGTACCAAGATGAGTATATAACGCGCTAAATAATGTATTAATAAATATGTTATGGTTGAGTTTGTTCTTGTAAGGGTTGTTTCGTTGCTATATATGGTAGAGCTTGTGACAAGTGTAATCAATATTATGAATGATAGGTTTGAAACATTGTGGCAGCTGGGTATTCTGCCTGGGCTGGTAATAGTGGCGAGTAGGCGTAGCTCGCCGCAGTTAAAACTAAATAGGCAAAAGACCCAACATCTCCACCTGTCACGAAACTTAATCTCAAGGGACTTGGTACCCAAGAGTGGGCAGGCACAAACCGCAGTAGAGGCCGCTGCGGCATAGAATGCTGGAGAATCAGGGTCTAGCAAGACGCACCTGTCGTCAGAACAAAAAGGGCTGAGAAGGTGTGCGCTTCTCAGCCGTGGCCTCCAAGACGGTCATGGGTAGGGATCGCTTGTCGGCCATGCGCATTCTAGTCGCTGATTATCTTGATGTCAAGATACCGGCGATAAGTTGCCGCAGGTGCCCACACCCGAGAGTGGCGCATCGGAGATGACCGGTGCCCGAAGGACGCGAGTACTCGAAGGAGGTGGTGAGTATCGGCACTCAGCCAACGCCGAACCCAGGCGCAGCGTGCTGCCTGCGCCGCACTGATCAAATAAAAGCAGCACGCAGACTCTCTGTTTACCTCAAGGAGGCTATGAGATGAAGAAGATCATACTTCTGGTATTAGCATTGTCTGTGGTTCTGGCCGCTCCTGCTATGGCAGCGCGGGTTCAGAGCACAATGATCACGCACCTGTTCCAGGTGTATCAGGCCTGCCCGGCTGAATCGCCCTGCCGTGCCTTTACTGGTTACAAGAACAGTGGTTTGGGCGACCCGGTTATCAGTGCTGCCCCAGGCATACTGGCAATCGATCCGGGCGGACCGAACTGGCCGAACTACGTGGGCGCTGCCCAGCCCGGTGCGGGCCGATGGGTCTGTCCTACGCCCATCGAGGGTCCTGTGCCCTATACCATCAAGAACACGACGCTCGTTAAGGAGTGCCCGCAGTTCGTGCAGTGCAGCACTGTATTTCCTGCACGCAAGATCACCCAGCAGGGCACGCCCAACATCAGGCTTTGGTGGCCGCTGATGTACGAGACTCCGTCGTGCACTTTCACACTGACAATTCTCTACGGCACGCCAGTCCTGTTCGACGATGACGGTCCCGGTCCCAACCCGTGCGCCTGGGTCCATGTCGAGCAGTGGGTATGGCATGTAGATGCTACACTCGAGAGCCTCTCTCTGCTCTTGGAGCTCTTCCACGAGTTGCCGTTCGGCCTGGACGAGGTGCCGCTGATTTCCGATGAGCCTCTCTACGATGCGCTGCAGGTAAAGCTTGTGGGTGATCCAGTCTGTGGAATCCCTGGTGCTCTCCAGCTCTACCTGGCTGGCGATACCGCCGGAGCGGCTGCCTTGCTTGCGGACTTTGAGCTCGAGGTTATGGATGCGTGCATTGCCGTGTCGCCGCCATTCCCGAACCCGACCGGTCCGGGCACCGGCATTGCCAATACCGAAGAGAACCCGGCTTGCTGCAAGCTGCTTGTGGACGTGGAGTATATCCTGATGACCACTGGCATCGGCCAGCCCGGCAAGAAGGCCTAGGAACATCAAACCAGCAGTCATCCGGCCCGTGCGGGCCGGATGACTCAACAGCAATCGGGAGTCGTTGATGCGGCTCTCGCCATACAACCAGACCGAATAATAACTACAATCCACTGGATTGCAAGGACTGAAGCTGACACCAAAGGGGGCCAATAGGGAAGGATAACCAGCCTGATCGACGGCGAAATAAGGAGAAGCAAATTATGAAGAAGCAGATCCTATTCTTGCTGTGCATCGCACTATCCGTGGGTGCGGCTTCTGAAGTATTCGCTTCCAAGTCGCAAACGGTGCAATACGAGATAAAGCTCAAATCCGGAGCGTTTGGAGATATGGGCACGCGGAAGATGTGGATCAAAGGAGACAACTTCCGCTGGGAGTACATGAGCGCCGGGCTTCCCCTTAAGCTCGTGAAGAATAGCAAGGGAGTCTTCCTTATCCATCCGTGGAACAAGGTCGTGGGAAAATACCCGTCGCTTAGCAACCGCGGGGATCCTATTGCCTTGTTCCCCGGTCCCGCGGGCCCAATCGACTCGTTTCTCAAGAAGGTCAAGGCTATCAAGCGCGGAACGGAAAAGATAAACGGCGAACTTTGTGATGTCTACACATACGCCGCGCCGGTTGATCGCAGAAGTTGTCGCATCTGGATCAGCAAGAAGACTAGCAAACCTGTCAAGCTCACAATGGAAGGAGCTCGTGGCAAAGCAGATCCAATTACCGCGACATACAGTAAGTTCGTCATCGGCGCGAATGTGCCTGACTCAATGTTCGAAATACCGAGTGGCTACCAGGTTAAACCGATGCCAAATTCCAACCGCGCAGCTTCCGGGAAACCGGCAACAACCGTAAAAAACCGGAAAGGACCAGCCTGATCAGCGATTTTCCGCTTTCGGATCGGCTAGCGTCAAGTTCTTTAAATTCCATATAGTCTTAGGAATAACGCAGCCGGTCCGTTCATTATACACAACGAAAGGGGCAAATAATACACCTATGAAGTACTTCGCAATCGTTACAATCGCGGTTTCGGCTGCACTCACAGGTTCGGCATCTAAACCCATAGTACAACCTACAAATCATTCCGCATCCAAAATTAACCTTACTATCCTCTATACAGCGTCTGCGCAAGGACAGATTCGGTCGTGCAACTGCACAAAGTTCAGGTTTGGAGGATATGGGCGCGAGGCCACTCTAGTGAAGTCAATCCGTGAGAAAGCTGATAATCTCGTATTGTTCGAAGGGGGCGACGCCATTGAATGGACTGGCTTTCAATCTGATCTTAAGGCGGAGGTTACCGCTAGGGCATTGAAGCTGATAGGCTATGATGCTATGATTCCCGGAGAAGATGAAATCGGCAAGCAGGGTAAGCGCTACGTTGAGCTGTTGGAGCAAGGGCCTGTTCGTATTATTTGCGCTAACTTTCACAAAGACGGCGGCGACAAGCTTACTTACTTGCCTTACGTTGTTGTAACCACTAAGGGCAAACTAAAGGTTGGCATCATTGGGCTTATAAGCCCTTCAGTCGCGCGGGCTTTTCAGCAGGCCGAATTTGCATCAAATGTAAGTGATCCCAAAGATGCCCTAAAAGCTGTGCTCGGCGAAGTTCGGAAGAAAGCGGATTTTATCGTGGTTGTATACCATGGGCCGTTTGATGAGGCAAATAAGCTGGTAGCTGAAGGAATCGGACTAATCATCGCAACTCATCGAACCAACCGAGAGATTTTGTTTCCCGATAAGAACTCCGAAACAAACGAAGTTACCGTTCCAATCGAAAAACGTGCATCCACTTTTTTGGTAAATGCCGAGACCAGTACGAACTGGAGTCTCGGTCGGATAGACCTGGAGCTGGATTCCACTCGACAAGTAGAAAGTGCTGCGCACAAGCTATTTTATCTTGATCGCCGCTATGAAGAAGATCCGGACATGGTCAAGGTATATGATGAGTATAACACCAAGGTTAAGGATGCGGTGTTGACTGCGTCGGCGAAATTCAAGAATGACGTAGAAGATATGCTTAAAAAGCGTGGCCTCAATTTGGAGCAAATACGAGCGCGGCTTCGAAAGAGTCCGTTCGTGACAGCTAATAAGTGCAAGGAGTGCCACAAGGAAATCTATGAAATATGGTCCAACTCGCGCCATGCAAAGGCGATGGAAACCTTAAAAAAGACAAAGCAGGAATTCGACCCAGAATGCATATCCTGTCATGCGACCGGAGTAATGGTACGTAACGGTTTCACGAACATGCTAGAAACTCCGGAGCTTGCAAACGTCCAGTGCGAGGCTTGTCACGGTCCAGCGGAAAAACACGTTGCGTCGCCAGAAAAGGGATTCGGCAAGGCTGGTGAGCATAGCTGTCGTTCATGTCATACGGATGAACGAAATCCTGATTTCGACTACGCACGAGAATGGGCAAAGATTATGCATTAAGCGGATTCGCTTTCGAGTGCGGAAATTCGATAAACGGCAGCTTGCAATCAGTTTGTTATCCCGTAAACTCTTCGCTACTTAACTAGCTTCATAAGCTTGATTAGTTCGTCAGAGTTTACAAATCCTGAGACCCTGGCTTCGCGTAGTTCGCTGCCAGAGCTGTCGAAGAAAATGATTGTGGGAAAGCCTTTGACTCCATACTTTCGGACAGCGGCGAGCGTTTGCGGGTCGTTACGATCGGTGCCGTCTACCTGTAGGCGAGTGAAGCGCTCCGCCGCCCGAATGACTTTGGGATCACTGAACGGCCCTTCCTCAAGCTCTTTACATACGCCGCACCACTTTGCAGTGAAGTCGAGCATTACGGGTTTGCCTTCGCGTATAGCCCGGTTAAGCCTAGACGGCGTATAAGGCTCCCAAGTCAACGAAGGCCCACTGCCGTTTGATAGGAGCATAAAAACTGCCACAGCTATCATTGCTCCACAAAAGACTTTGCCGAGCACGGCAGTTAGCTTTGTCGATTTTATCGACTTTTCAAAATATCCAAAATAGACTCCGGCGGCAATAACTATAATAGGAATCAGGTATTGTGCCAATTCCTCTGGCAACAGCGGTAGCAGGAAATAGGCAGCAACACCAAGCAACAAAAAACCTGCAAGCTTCTTTACCGCGACCATCCAAATGCCCGGCTGAGGCATTCTGGCGGAGAACAAAGCTATAAAAAAGAGCGGCGTACCTATTCCCAGCGCTAGAGGAAAGAATAAGAAGAAACCCGCAACCGGATTTCCTGTCTTCGCAGCCAGCAAGAGGAGGCCAAGCACCATCGGCCCTACACAAGGTGCAGCGACTATGCCGAAGATCAGTCCCATCACCAAAGCACCAAACACACCACTCCTGCCCGAAGCTCTGTTCCGAATAAACGCTGGCGCCTGCAGTTCGTACAGTCCAAACATCGAGAGTGCCAACAAAACCAGCACTGTAGCAATGCCGATTAAGACTGGTGTGCTCTGCATTGCAGCGCCGAACAAACCGCCAGTAGCTGCTGCAATCGAACCGAGTATCGAGTAGGTGAGGGCAATTCCAAGCACATAGACCGCTGCCAGCAAAGTGGCTTTTTGCTTCTTATCGGCCTGGCTGCTGAAGTAGCCGAAGGTTACCGGAATCATTGGATACACACAAGGTGTGAACGCCAATATCAACCCGCCCAGATACAGCAGTACGACACGAGCGATCGGGTTCATATTTTCCAGCCGACCTGCCATCTGGCTTGCAGCATCACTGGGTTTGTCCAAAGATTTCGGCATTTTGGCGAAGATATCGCTGTTGATCCGATTAACCTTGACCCCAGGTTCGCTTATGGCAATCTTAGCTATCGCGATTGTTGTCTCCGGCGGGTAACATTGGTCGGCCTTACAGGCTTGCGACTCCAGCTTTGCAGTTATAGTAACAATTCGAGGTTTAGAATCTTTGCTGACACGTCCTTTGACCCTAATCAAGACCACGTCTTCGTAGACAGGGATTCTTTCATTTGGTGCAATCTCAAAGACTTTCCGCTGAGCTTTAGGGTAGATGGGCCTGTCAAAAACAATATCTTTGGAAGCTTCAATGGTAAGCTTTGCAGGATATAGGGCGTCTTTATCGTGAGCACCGATATGATACCCTTCACGAACCTTGGCCTCGAAAGCAGCCTCGAAGCTATCGCCCGGTCGCAGCCTATCGACGGAAAACACAAGCCGACCCGTGACAATGCGTTCTGCCGAACCGGACGACACAGTCTGACCCCAAACCGTTCCTATACTAGCCAGAACTGCGACCAAAACACTGAGGAAAAACGTGCTGATGCGCATATCATTCTTAATGTTACCAGATCAACTCGCAAATGTCACGCACGAGTCTCATTAAAGAACAAGACGGAGCTGGATATGACTTCCAGCTCCGTCTATATTAGCTTTCACAACAACAACACAGGATTAACTACCGCAGCAGCAACAGGAGACTTCTACCGCTCCTTTCTCCAGCGCTAGAGTCTTTGTGGGTGCGTCGCACACTTCTGACGGACCAAAGTATTGGATCGGACCTGGGAATACATACTCATCGCCCAGTGCCCAAGCTTCCCTATTGGCGGCAAAGTAGGCAAATGGAGCACCGTTGAGGTCTACCAACGCCTTCTTGATTACCGGCACAGCCCTACCTTTGCGCATCTCCATATTGAGCATCATCGTAACCGGTGTACCACCTGCTATCCACTCGTCTGCCGGTTTTGTCAAGTTTTGGACGTTAACAGTGTATCCCGTAAGTCCTGCTCTCACAAGCTGAGCCGCCGCATAACCGAGCGAGTACGTATAATCGGCATCAAAATTGGAAGGTGCAGCACAGCGACCTTCGTAACCGAAGAAGTGCGAAAGCGGACTGAATTTGACTGCATCCAGCCCACCATTCTTCTTCATACGGCGAATCTTGTCGGAAACCAAGTCGATCAAGAGGCGCTCAGTCTCAACCTGGGATAGTGGTACATTGCCATGACTGTCGCGACGCAGCAGCACCTCTTGAATATCGGGAGGGAGCGAGTTGTAGACTCGCGCGCTGTGATCTGAGAGTTTGTTCGAAAGATACTGCACACGCTCGTCATGATCGGGCAGTCCCAGGATATACTCCTCGTCCTCGCCAAGGATCGCGGAGAGTTCATCGATCATTGTCTTGATGTCAGGTATGAACTCCGGCAAGCCTTCCGGCACTATCAAAATGCCGTAGTTCTTGCCTGCCTGGGCGCGCTTGATGATAATATCTGTAATGTAGTCAACAATCTCTTCAAGCGTGGTACCCTTTGCCTGCACCTCTTCGGAGATGAGCGCAATGTTAGGTTGAGTCTGAAGTGCGCATTCGAGGGTTACGTGACTGGCAGCCCGGCCCATCAGCCTAATAAAGTGCCAGTATTTTACTGCGGACATCGCATCACGGCAGATATTTCCAATAAGCTCGGAGTAAAGCTTGCACGCGGTGTCGAAACCGAACGACGTTTCTATCTGAGCATTCTTCATGTCGCCGTCGATGGTCTTCGGTACACCGATAATGCAAGTTTTTGATCCCTGCGCGCGCAGATACTCAGCAAGCACGGCAGCATTGGTGTTTGAGTCGTCGCCGCCGATTATTACGAGTCCGTCGAGGTCCATTTCCTCGAAATTCTTCTTACAGGCTTCCAGTTCTTCGGGCTTTTCTATCTTGTCTCTTCCGCTCATGATCATATCGAACCCGCCGGTGTTACGGTAGGGATCGATAATCTCTGCAGTTAACTCTTTATACTTACCCTTGATAACTCCGCCCGGCCCTTTGAGGAATCCAAACAGCCTACTTTCAGGATTCGCAGCCTTCAGCGCATCGAATAGTCCGGCGATAACGTTATGTCCACCCGGGGCCTGTCCACCGGAAAGTACCACGCCTACCTTCAGCGGCCCTGTTGCAAGACCGCCCGAGGTAGACTCCACAATCTTGGCCTCTGGCTGGCCATACGTGTTGGGAAACAATTTTTTAATTTCCGCTTGATCGGTGGCAGGTTCCGTTGGCGCACCGAGTTCCACAGCGATGTTTCCCTGCCTCAGGGCTTTGGGCAGCTTCGGTTTGTATGCGGCTCGCGCCTTCTGTAGAGCCGATATCTCTCTGGTCATGGTGGTTTTCTTCCTTTTCCAGTGGTATATTTAAGCGCGGTTGCCCCAAATAGGAGCACCTGCGATATTATACTCACAACGGCAAGATTTGGCAAAAGTCGCAGGACAAATCAAAATGAGGGCTTTTTCGCCGGAGCAATCCGGTTTGCAAAAAACTTAAAAAACGCAGCTCTGTCCGTATCACCTTGCAGATCGGCGCGGAGTGCTGCTTCCAAGTAGACCTCTCGCATTCTCTGAGCCATCCATTCGCTGGCCAGGCTGAGCTGATACTCGTTCGCGTTATACCAAGCAAGGCTATCATACATATCCGGATAGATCAGCAGCGGATAACTCCGAGGCTCTGACACCGTCTGTAGGTAAGCAGTATTTGGACGAAACACAAGACCTGAGTCACTGAAGATTGCTTGTACCGCCGTAAGGACTATACACAGAATCAAAGCGAGCGTGACAATATAACCGGCTGTTTTGAGAACAGACGCGGGCAGGACAAATCGCGGCTGAGCTGAGCAGACCGGAATACGTTCGGCATATACTGTCAGGGAAGTCGCGTCGTATAAACGCCTGCGAACCGGGTCGCTTAAAACCTTGTAGGCTTCAATGATCTGTCTGGTACGTTCCACGGCGGTAGAGTCTTTGGGATTGCGGTCAGGATGAAGCGCTAAG
>Ga0272448_1004513_pt1 | contig 15816 bp, 7 predicted proteins | sample YNPCB0191_FD_202220 | JGI IMG/M metagenome (GOLD analysis project Ga0272448, IMG submission 202220) | Hot spring sediment microbial communities from Yellowstone National Park, WY, United States - YNP-CB-019-1 | ecosystem: Environmental > Aquatic > Thermal springs > Hot (42-90C) > Sediment...
TCAATAACAACTAATCCGAATGAATCATATAATGTCGGAAAAATAAACAAATCAGATATAGCATAATATTTTTGAATTTCTGAAGGTTGTATATAACCTGCAAATTGGACTTTGTCCAAAAATCCCTTTTCTATACAATACTTTTCTAGATTTTGCTTTTCTGGTCCTTCACCTATCAGTAACAAACTGATATTATCCAATGTTTTAGAAATATTATAAAATGCCTCAAGTAGAAAATCTACACCTTTCAATGGTTGCATTCTACTAACACAGAGCAAAACCTTTTCTTTTAAATTAAGTTTCTCTCTCAATTTTTCTCTTAAACAACTGTATTCACCGATTGTTCTTTTCCATTTGTGAACATCAATGGTCTGTATAGATACTGTTACTTTTTTAGGGTTTGCACCGAGACTACATAGATAATTCTTTGTATTTGATGAGTTTGCAATAAATCCATCAGAATGCTTTATTAACCATCTTCTAAGAGTCTTTCGTCTTTTTAAAGAACTATCAGTCTGATCAGTCGCATTTGATTGTATAAAAATCCTTTTATTAAATATTTTTGCATAAAAATAAGAAAATATTGTCTGTAAATTGAATTCTGTTGCTACTATCACTTCTGGTTTATAACGCAACAAATAAAAGAAAACAGAAGGTCTTATATCAATCTTCTTTATACGAAAACCGGGTAAAAACACATACTTAAAAGTAAATTGTTTTAATATCTCGTCAATATTCCATTTTGGGTGATCAACAGAATCTTTCGTAGAGAAAATCATAATACCATCTGTTTTAGAGCAAACTATATCAAATAAAGGTAGTTTTACTGGATACGGCGATGGATGAACAATTGCTAATCTTATTTTCTTTCCCTTTAAAATGTCTTCCATAACTCTTTTTATCTCCCGTTATTATCACCTATTAAGTGATATAGTAAAATAAATTTCGTAATCTTGGACTGATTTCCACTACTATAATTTCACCTATATTTTAGTCAGCTGGTATAAAATCGCAAAAATTCTTTTTACAACTAAATATCATGGAATTTTCCTTATCTACGAAAGCAATTCTTTGTATATTTGATCAAGCTTCCGCCCAATAGACTCATAGCTATAGTTTTCAATAGCATATTTTGAGATATTTTCTGCTGAATATTTCCAATAATTATCAAGCATATAATCTATGCTATCTTTTAGTGCTTCTGAGTTTGCGGGTTCTACGAGTATTCCCGTTTGCGGAGTAACTATCTCATCAGGACCACCAATATTAGTAGCTAATATAGGTTTACCACAGGACATTGCCTCTATTATAACACAACCAAATGTCTCAAAAAGACTGGGGAGGACAAAAAAATCACATTTTGACATATATTCAGCAACCTTTGGTTTGGGTAACGTGCCATGAAATATAATAAATTCCTTTAAGTTAAATTCATCTACCATATTAACAAGTTTTTCTCTTAATTCGCCATCGCCGACAATATTTAAGAAAAAATCCGTCCTGACATTTTTGAGGATATTTAATGCTTTTATAAGATATTCTATTCCTTTATTTTCAACTAAACGACCGACCGTTATCATCTCTTTTACTTTGTCTTTACCCTTTATATTCACAGGAACAAGCTTAAACAAACTTATATCAACAACATTATTTACAACCTCAAATCTTGTATTTGGAGCATAATTACAAAGATATTTTTTCAGATGATTACTGACAGGTAATACAATTGTAGCCCTTTTTAATATAGCTTTAGCGATGATACGGGCAAAAAATGACAGTGAATTTTTAACGAAACCTGTAAAATGCTCAGTTATCACCAAAGGAATTTTATTCCTTTTTGCATATATAAATGCTGGAAGACTGGCATCATATTCCTGAAAATGTATAATATCAGGCTTTATATTCTCTTTTTTAATTTTCCGTAGACAGTAAATCCAGCCAATAATATTTATAATGCGATGAAGCTTCAAAAAGCGACGTCTATATACAAATCTGATCGTTCTTATCCCATCTTCAAAACGGTCTATTATCTCAAAAGGAAATTTGGGCTTTTTAATAGATGTTAATTCACCATGAAGCACTACAACATTATTATAGAGAGCCTTCGCTTTGACGAACTCCTTCACAAATATAGCATTTGTTGGATTATTATCATTTGGATACCATTTTGTTATTACAAGTATATTAGCCATTATTATTTTTTTGCTACTTCCATAAGTAAAGATTCATATAACTTCAAATTGTCCATACTATGCTTTTCTTTAATGGTTTGTAAGGCATTTTCGGGTATTTGCTTTATAGAATCGTAATTTTCTAAAACATATTTCATTTTTTCTGCGATGGATTCAGGGGTTGGATCAGCTAAAATAGCATTATACCCATCAATGAGAATATCACAAGTCCCACCTGTCCTAGTTGCGATAATTGGCTTTCCAGAACACATAAGTTCAATTAATGCCCAATTGTAATTATCATAAGGAGAAGCAACAACAAAAGAATCTGCTAATGGAAGATAATTTGATAATTGATGATGATCAATATTCCCAACAAAATTGACATATTCCAATATGTTGTTTTGCCTACAATACTCTTCAAGTTCCTTTTTTAACAGACCGTCTCCAATTATGAGCATACGAGCTTTTATTTTTCCATCTAATACAATTTTAAAAGCATGAATTATTGATCTTATACCCTTAAATTCGTCTAATCGTCCAAGAAAACCATAGGTGAATACTTCAGACTTGTTGACATTTTGAGCGATTGGTTTTTGTAAAGCTTCGTAGTCTATCCAATGTGGAATAGTTGCAATTTTACTTTCAGGAATTTTTCTTTTAGCAATATTTTTTCCCATATAATCATATTTAACAATTATTTTATCCACTTTGTGCATACATATAACGTTTATTAATCTCCAATAGATATAACGTATGAGACTCACACATTTACATCTGCCAAATGCGGGTCTATGACACTGAGCAGGAGAATTATACTTCACACAAACAACCATAAAAGAATGAACTGTCAAAACAATTCTTCGTTTGCCAGATAAAAATAACGCAAACGGCAAAAAATGAGTTTCAATCAGATCAAACCGTCCTCTTTTCTTCTCAATTTGTTGAACCTTCTTCCAAATGTTATAATAACAGATATAATTATAGGGAAACTTATGTTGTTTCAGGATTACGTTGTGTATATGAATCCCAGGCAAATCTGGATGGATAAATTCGTTAGAGAGCAAAGAGTCCTTTATTTCATTATAATAATTTAATTTTTCAAATCCCTGTAAACCTCTTACCGCAATAACTTCAACATCATGTCCTTTATCATGCAAATATTTCACTATTGAAAAATTATGAGTTTCCGAACCGCCAATAGTAGGTGGAAAATGGTTACATATTTCTAATATCCTCATAAACAATTTACCTTTAAACAAAGTTATAAGTCTATTTGTTATATTGTTTTCATAACGTTGAAATGATTATAATAGAAATCTAACAAAAGGTCAACACAAAAAAGCTGAAGATGTTCAAAACCTAAAATTGACAATGAAATGAAATGTTGATATACTAACAAATAGCATTTTATGGAATATAACGTTTTTGGCATGACTACCTAATTGTGTCAAGGGTAGAGAAAATAATTGGAGTAAATCAATGTTTAACTATTCATGGCTAAATATCCTATTTTCTCGCAGTGATTCAGTAACAGATGGATCAGAATTACAACAGATGAAATTTACTTGGAAAGTAAGGACGTCTATTCTCGCAATATTTTTCTTCTCAGGAGCGGTTGGGTTAGTATATGAAATTATATGGAATCGTATGTTGACAATCGTTTTTGGATCAACTGTCTTTGCGGTAACCACTGTTTTAACTGCCTTTATGGCAGGTATGGCTCTTGGAAGTTTTTATATTGGTAGATACGCCGATAGACATCAAAACCCCCTCAAAATATACGCTTATCTTGAAATAGGAATAGGGGTTTATGCGATAATATTACCTTTAATCCTTGCTGGGACGAACTTTATCTATATCTTTCTGTATCGCAATTTAGGCGGAAGTTTTTATCTTTTGTCTATTTTCAGGTTTATTTTATGCTTTATCGTTTTATTGATCCCTACAACTTTTATGGGTGGAACACTCCCCGTGATGACCAGAGCAATAACTGGCAAAATTGATCGGCTTGGATGGACTGTTGGATCACTTTATGCCTTGAACACTTTTGGAGCAGTAATTGGATGTTTTTTGTCTGGATTTATTTTGATAAAAATTATGGGCATAACCATAACTACAATTATTTCTGCTGGAATTAATGTTGCAATTGCCTTAATTGTTCTCTTTATCTTTGCAAAAAAGGAGTTTATTTTTTCAAATGAGGACAACCACAAAGCCGATAAAAAGCAAGATAACGATTTTTCAATTGATCTTCCACAAAACGCCGGTAAGATCGCACTTTTGGTATTCGGCGTGTCTGGATTTTGTGCATTAGCTTATGAGGTGTTGTGGACTAGGATCTTAGTCTTATTTCTCGGGTCAACTGCTTATGCGTTTGCCACTATGCTATCAACTTTTCTCTGTGGGATAGCGATTGGTAGCGTCTTGATAGCGAAATTTGCCGATAAAAGAAAAGACTTATTAACTGCACTTGGAATTATCCAAATAGTTATTGCGTTGTCAGCAATTTTGCTTATTCCCATATATGGGAAGCTATATGATATAGGGCTAAAATTCACAGGGTCAGGATGGTGGACTTTCTTTATCAGTAGATATTCATTATCGTTCCTTGTCATGCTTATTCCGACAATTTTTATGGGTGCCACTTTTCCTATTGCTAGTAGGATATACGCTAACAGTATAGAAAATCTTGGCAAAAGCATAGGCAAAATCTACTCAATCAACACTTTGGGAAGCATATTTGGCTCTTTCTTCGCAGGATTTGTCTTTATCCCATTGATCGGCGTCCAAAAAAGCATCATGGTTATGGCTTGTCTAAATATAGCTATCGGAATATCTGCATTTATACCTAACTTAATGTATTGGAGATCAAAGAATAACTCCAAGAAGGTTATTAGCCATTATGTTTACATTGTTATTGCTATTGTTGCTGTCATTGTTTCTATTTTCGTTATAGATACTAGCCAGCCACTAACAAAATTTACTGCGGTATTCAAGGGTTCTGGTGAGAAAAACAAGCTTCTATTTTATAAAGAGGAAGTTGATACATCAGTGACAGTTGTAGAAGACACAGAAGGCGTAAGACGTATATTTGTAGATACAAATCAAGCAGCAGAGGATTCAAGATGGGATTTGCCATCACATAACATTATAGGTCATCTTCCTATTCTCCTGCATCCAGACCCAAAGAATGCACTTGTTATCGGATTTGGTATGGGAGTTACTTCTTATGCAATAACCAGACACGGAGTCAATGTTGATGCTGTTGAAATATCCCCCGGTGTTGTGTCAGCGAACAGCTTTTTCACAAAGATAAACCATGATGTTCTTAAAGACCCACTAATACATTTAACTATTGAGGATGGAAGGAACTATACATTAACAACTGACAAAAAATACGATGTGATCTCAACAGGCATAATACATCCTCTTGTCAGCACAAACAGTGCAGGATTTTACACAAAGGACTTTTATGAATTATGCAAGAAAAGAATGACTGAAAATGGCATAATGTGTCAATGGGTGCCACTTCATCGCTTGCCAGAGGAACATTTTAAGACTATCATAAGGACTTTTAAAGCATCATTTCCACATACGACTTTATGGTATAAATGGACACCAGATTTTATTATTCTTATCGGCACACCTGAGGAATTAAGCATTGACCTTCAAGATTTCATCAAAAGGGTGGAAAAACCCGCTGTGAAAGCTGATCTTGAAACAGTAAACATGGACGATCCGTTTGTTTTGCTTGATTCGTTTATGATGGATGAAAGAACAATTGACGCCTATGTCGGCAATGGAAGGATACATACTGATAACAGACCAATGATTGAATTTTTTGGACCTCAAATGCATAATACCACATTCCAAAATCTTGATGGAATGAGGAATTTCAGAACGACGATTCTGCCTTATCTTACTAATGCAGGTAAGACATCTCAGGAGTTTGATGTTTTAAAGAGAAAAATACAGCAAAACTTTGATGGAACACAATATGCAATACAAGGGCATTTGTATTATGTCAAAGGGGAATATGAAAACGCATTGAAAAAGCTATTAGCAGGTGCATATGTTAACCCTAATGACAACAATATAAAATGGTTTATAACTCATGTCGAAAAACAGATGGGCATAAATGAGCAAGAGCTTTTAGATAGAGTAAAGGCTAATAGTAAAGATGTTGATGCCCTGATAAAGCTTGGAACAGTTTATCAAAATCAAGGACAGATAGATAAAGCCATTGAACAATTTAAAAAGGCGATAGAAATTGATCCAAACTCTATGCTTGCACATAGCAATCTTGCATATATATACGAAGGACAAGGCAAAATAGACGAAGCCATCGCAGAATTTAAGGAACTTTTACGTATTAAGCCAGATTTTCCACAAATACACGTTGGAATAGGATTACTCTATGATTCTCAGGGCAAAACTGATGAAGCAATAGCGGAAATGAAAAAGGCGATACAACTTGACCCAAAGACCACAGTGGCATATATTAATTTAGGTGTTTTATATCGCAAAAAAGGCATGTTAGATGACGCAATAGGACAATTTAAAAAACTTTTGGAAATGCAACCTGATACTGCTGTCTATCATGGGGTATTGGGCGATCTTTACCGAGAAAAAGGCGATTTTGATAAAGCCGAGACTGAATTTCAAATCGCACTTAAACTTGATCCGTCTATGGAAAGAGAACCTAATTTTGTCGCATCAATTGCCCTTGTCTATTACGGAAAGGGCATGTATGATGAGGCAGAAAAAGAGATGAATAAAGCAATTAGTCTTGATCCAAATAACGAAATGTATAAATCACTTCTTGCAGAAATTCGCAAAAGGAAAGGCAAAAATTAGATGTTATAAATTATCATTAAAGAAGGTGATGATATGAGCGATGATATTGGACCTATTCTCAAGGAATGGGATAAAGACCCAAACGCCAAAAAGATAAGAAAGATAATTGGTCAAGATGGAAAGGAAAAAATTCAGATTAGAGTTGATTTTGGTATATTACAGATGGAATGTGATGGAAGACCAGATGGGAAAAGACCCTATGGAAAAGAATCTTTGTTAGAACATTATCTATCATTATTAGATGAATATAAAAAGGAATACGGAACAGATTCAGGATTTAAACTTGATAGCCACGATTGCGAAAGATTGAGAGATGAGGCATTGCAATACTATCATAGATATATTAGCTTCTTTGAAATTGAGGATTATGTTCGCGCGGAGAGAGATACTGCCCGCAATCTCCGTGCCTTTGATCTAATGAAAAAATACGCCGAAAGGCAAGATGATGCTTTATCGCAAGAAAAATATAGACCTTATGTTATCATGATGAATACTCGGGCAAAGGCTTTTATATGTGCTGATAATGGTAATTTTGTTGGCGCAATTGATGCAATAGAAGAGGCGATAGAGAAAATAATAACTTTTTATCGCGACAACGAATTTGATGAATTTGACATATCACAAAGTCAAGAATTGGCTATTCTAAGAGCAACAATGAAAGAGATACGCAATAAGTGGGAGGGATAAAAAATGCCGTTTTGTCCAAAATGCAGAGCTGAATATATAGAAGGTGTTGAGGAATGTCCAGATTGCCAAGTGTTACTTGTTGATGAACTTCCTCCTAAAGAAGAGACCGAATATGTTGAAATGGTAGAGCTTGAAAAAGTCCCTGACGAGGTATCTGGGGTAATGATGAAGGGCATTCTTGTCAATAACGGAATAGACGCAGTGTTAAAAGCTGCTAAAATACCTTGGTATGATGGTATTGCAAGCACTTGGTCTACTTATTATTGGGGAGTTTTGTTAGTGCCTGAAGACGAGCTTGAACGAAGCAGAAAGATATTAGATGAATATCTAAAGTCGTTAGAGAATGACGAAAATGATGATGAAACAAAATGTTAGGAGTTGATATGCAGTATGATATTGCGTCAAAGATTGTGATAGAAAAAGGAAAAGAGGTAATTCTACGGAGATTTTTAGGCATAGAAACAAAAAATGTTGAGCTAATAGAGGAACTCCCACAAGAATCTGTAAGTCTCAGAAGAAGTGATTTTCCATTGCTCGTTACACTTAAAGATGGCAAAAAGATAATAGTCTTGATAGAGATCCAAACTGATTTTGATTTGGATTTTATCCTGAGATTTATAGAATATACAGTGCATTACAAACGAAAATATCGTTTAGAAATAACACCCTTTGTTATGTTATTTACTTCATCTGAATCTGCTAATGGCTATTACGAAGATAATGTATTAACTTTCAAATACCAATTTCTGAAGCTTTCAGAGTTAGATTCAAAAGATTTTCGCGATGAGATATGGCTTTATCCTTTCTTGCCTTTGATGCGTGAAGGCGAGAAGTTATTGTTGGAAGCAGAGGAAGCCATATATGAGAGCAAGAAGGTAAAGGTTAGAGATAAAGCAGACCTTTTGACTGCAATGGCGATATTCGCTGGTTTTAAGGATAAGGACCTAGCATTAGAGCTAATAAGAAGGAGGCGAGATATAATGAGAAGATCACCAACTTATGATATATTTGCAGAGATGATAGAAAACGAGAAAAAAGATGAGTGGATACGAGAAGGATTACAACAAGGATTACAACAAGGATTACAACAAGGATTACAGCAAGGACAATTAGAGGCAATGAAGAAGTTTTTATTGGACACATTAGAGATAAGGTTTGAAAGAATACCAGATGGAATAATAGAGATCATAAACAATATAACTGACGAAGAGATATTCAGGACATTACATCGTTATGCGATAAAATGTTCATCATTGCGCGAATTCAAGACAAAAATGAAATCAATCATTGAAAAAAAATAGATTAAGGAGATGGCAATGTCACAAATACCATGTTGGACGAAGTTTGAGATTAATTTGGTTAGCGATAAGATATATGATAATCCTGTTCAGGAGATCACTCTTTCTGCAATTTTTAAATCACCTGATGGGAAAGAATATCCAGTGCTTGGTTTCTGGAATGGCGACAAAAATTGGGTCATTAGATTCTCCCCATGCAAAATTGGCAAATGGACCTATGTAACCAAATTCTCAAATGCAGATGATCTGGGATTAAATAACCAAAAAGGGGAGTTTCATTGTGTAGAATATACTGGCGATAATCCTTTATTTAAGCATGGTGCAATACGAGTATCGGAAAACAGACGCTATTTAATACATAGTGATGGGACGCCTTTCTTTTGGTTAGGAGATACTGCGTGGAACGGTGTCCTTTTATCCAAAGATGATGATTGGAGAGTTTATCTTAAAGATAGGGTTAATAAGGGATTTACGGTAGTTCAATTTGTCACAACTCAATGGCGTGCAGCGACAGGCGATATTGATGGAAGAGTGCCATTTATAGGCAAGGAAAAAATAGAGATAAATCCTGAATTTTTCAAACGTATGGACAAACGTATAGAAGAAATGAATGACTTTGGCATAGTTGGCGCACCAGTGATGTTATGGGCGATCAGTGCTGATACCGATCCCGGATTATCGTTGCCTGATGATCAAGCGATTTTGCTTGCTAAATACATGCTTGCTAGATATTCAGCTTATCGTGTTATTTGGATACTTGGCGGAGACGGCAATTACAGAGGAGAGCGTTCAGAGAGATGGAAAAAAATTGGACGTGCAGTATTTGATGGCTATCCAGATCAAATAGCAACGATGCATCCACAAGGTATGAATTGGGTCGCTGATGAATTTCGCCATGAAAATTGGTTTAGCTTCAATGGCTATCAAAGCGGTCATGGCGATAGTGATGATACGCTTAAATGGCTTTGTGAAGGTCCTCCAAGCGTTGATTGGAAAAAAGAACCTCATCATCCTATAATCAATCTTGAACCAAATTATGAAGCACATGTCGCTTATCAATCAAGAAAACCACATGACGCAAAAGCGGTCAGACGTGCTTGTTATTGGAGTCTTCTTGTATCCCCTACCGCAGGTGTGACTTACGGCGCTCATGGTATATGGAGTTGGGAAATTGAACCGAAAGAACCGATGAACCATAAAGGCTCTGGAATAGCTCAACCTTGGTATGAAGCTATAAAATTCCCCGGAAGCCTGCATGTAAAGTATATGAAAGAATTCTTCATGTCTTTTGATTGGTGGAAACTTATTCCCGCTCCCGAATTACTGGTGGAACAACCCAGCAAAGATGATCCACATAAATTCGTCGCAGTTGCAAAAACATCAGATAACAAATATATTGCAGTTTATATCCCAGAAGGAACTGACATTAAATTGGATTTGAATATGCTCAAAAAACCTATGAAAGCGAAATGGTTTAACCCGAGAAATGGTGAATGGTCTGATGAATTTGATGTTAATGAATCGTTACAAACTTTTCGTCCAATAGATAATGAAGATTGGGCACTCTTAATATATAGTCTTTGATAATGTAGTCAAAACAACGGATTATATATTATATGGAAATTTAGGATAGTGACTTCTTGATATGAAAAAGAAAATTTTCATAACAATAGCGATTTTCTTTGTCGCTTTATTTATAGGCGGATATTTCTTTCTCAGAAGCGATTACGCATTAGATATGATCCGTTCTTTTGCTGAATCCAAGATACAGGATTTAATCAAGCGAGAGGTCTCAATAGGAAGTATCACTGGCGATCTTTTCCGAAAAATCACTATAAACGACATTGCAATAGCAAAAAATGAAAAGCTTATTAAAGGAAACCTAATTGATATAGAGAAGATAGAAGCGGAATATTCCCTGATTAAGCTTTTCAGGCTCAAATTTGTTGTAAGTGACCTTGAAATAACCAAACCGCGTATTTCTCTGGTGATAGATGAAAACGGAAAAATTAACCTTCCCGAATTCCCACAACAAGAACCCAAAGAAGAAAAGGGCGAACCTTTATTAAAATTTCTTTTGTCAAAGGCGGAGATAAAATCTGCCGAAATTAGCGTTATTGATAAAAGAGATGCGATCAATCTGACGATAGATGACCTAAATGTGATGATAAATGGAGATTATATTGACAAGGCTTTGTATAATGGCGAAGTAAAAGCTGACAAAGCGAATGTAAGTCTTCAAAATGTGACAAAACAAATATCTGATATAGCTATGAGTTTTAATATGGTTGACGATAAAATAAATCTGTCCGATCTCGGTTTGAGAATTGGTCAGTCGTCTGTTAAAGGTTTTGGCGAGATCACAAGCGGGAAAACTCAAAAGATAGATATTAATATTGATTCCAAAATAGCCTTAGAAGATTTTAAAGAATTTGCTCCACAACTTAAGCGTATTAATGGTTTGGTAAACATAAATATAAAAGCCAATGGTGAAGTTCCAAATATATCAGGGATATGCAAATTAAACTCTGACCAGATTCAAATTAACAACCTTACTGTTGGCAAGACCTTTGGTGAAGCGAAATTCTCAACGAAAGACTTTGAGTTAAATGATATGACAGTCCAAATTGGAAATGGGAAGGCAGAAGTCAATGCAAAGGTAAAATTAGCTGATGGAAAGATCAATAATTATCAAGGGAATATCAAAATTGATCAACTTGATACATCAAAGATTATAAGCGGTATAACAGAAATTGAATCATCTATATCAGGTTATCTTAATGGTGATATAAAGATCAAAGGTAAAGAACTCCGTCCTAACTCGCTTGAAGCTGAAGGCGAAGTCAATATTATTGATACTAAGCTAAGAATTCCACAAGCTAAATCAAACTCTCCGTCAGAATATAAAAATATCGCAATTGGCAACATCAAATCCAATCTAAATATTGATGGTCCACAAATAGCAATGAACGTCAATCGCGATAAGATGATTATGGCGTTAAAAGGCAGGTTAAATGATGATGCAAGCCTTAAATTGTCAATGAATTTAAATGGTATTGATATGGCAGAAATAGCGTCTCTCGCAACAGGCAATTCTCTGATAAACGGACAAGGACAAGTATCCGCAGACGCAGAGATGAAGATCGTCAATCCCGCTTTTCTAAAAAGTATGGGGCTAAAAGATAGCAGACAACAGGGACGTTTAATTAAAGATATAAAGGACTTGAAAGGCAATATCAAAATTAGCATTCCAAATATAGACGTTCCATTAGCTAATAAAGAAGGTTCTGAACAATCACAAATCCACATTGGCTCTCTTAATGGCACTGTGTCTATCAACGACGAGAATATAAAGACAGATGACCTTACATTATTGCTTGATGGTGCAAAATGCCTCATTCTTGCCGATGTCAAAGCAGAAAAAACGCCGAAGATAAATGCAAAAATGATAATTGACTCAATTGTAATTGAAAAATATAAAAATCTGATAGGTGAAAATATACCTATAAATGGAGGATTGATAGAAGGCGAGATAAATATCAACGGTGATATGAACGCTTTAAATGGCAATGGTGAGATGTTTATTCATTCTTTGTCAATTGGCACACGCGTTATAGACCCAATAGAAATCCCAATAACAATTAAATCAAATGAATTGATCATACCAGAGCTTTTAATATCAAGTGACGGCGAGCAAATAAGGACAGTCTTTGAATTTAATCCAAATGGAGATTATGACATTCAGGTTGACTCATCGCCGATCAGCATAGGGAAACTCTATTCTAATTTTGTATCTACCAAAGGTGGGGAAATTGTGCAGGATAGCGAAAGTGAAAAACATATCGCTACTCCTGATGGCAATATACAGATTTCAATTTCAGGAAATGGGAATATGAAATCACCATCATTAGACGGTAGGATAGATATTAATGATCTAAGCTATAACGGAGAGAAATTCGGAGATGGAGAATGCCTTATTAAAGTTGGCAATGATAAAGCTAATGTAGAAATGCGTCTATTAGACAAAACGGTTATCACAAGTTTAGAAGCAAGTATCAAGAAACCATTCCCATTTTCAGCAAGACTGAAATTAGAAGATATTAATGTTGAGCCTGCTTTAAGGATTGCTAAGATCGGTGAGATGTTTGATCTTAATCTAACTGGCGACATAATGGCTTATGGTGATGGTGAACATCCAATGGACATAACAATAGACGGTTCTTTGGATAATATAATATTTAGTGCAGGACAACATAATTGGGTTAATAAATCGCCGATAAGCCTTAAACTTAAAGACCGTAAATTCAATATAGATTCATTACAAATGGACGGCAAAGATGGGAGTTTATTAATTAACACATCTGCGGAATTATCCAATTCAAAAGAAAATCAAAAGATTGATATAAATGCAAATATGAAGATAAATGATTTTGATCTGTCAGTCGCATCAGATATTATGCAAACTCCAAAGCCGTTAAAAGGGAAAATAAATTGTAATGTCTTCGTAATTGGTGATAGTAAATCCCCAAATATATTGGCAGAAATTGATGGATCAGGGATAGAATACGATCAGATAAATATTGACGGTTTTTCCAGTGAAATTGCATATAAAGAAAATTTGCTTGAAGTCCAAAAATTTCTTGTGAATGCTTTTAATGGTGAGGCAAACCTTACATACTCAATGCCACTTAATTTAATGGAGAAAGACGCCCTTCTTCCACAAAAACTGATGAATACAAATATGCGTCTATCTATAAATGCGAAGGATATGGACATGGGCATTCTTTCAAAACTCGCTCCAACTGTTGAGTTATCTCAGGGCAAGATTGATAATATAAGTATTGATGTTTCAGGTCGTATAAAACAGCCAAGAGTTAAAGGATTAATAAGCTTGAAAGATGGGTTTATCAAATTAAAATCCTCTCCTGTTCCAATAGAAAATATTGACGGGCAAGTTTCTATACAAAACTCAAAGATAGAGCTTGGCGGAGATATGTATGAGCTTAGCGATTCTGAATACGAAACCTCTCTTGAACTTTCATTGAAATTAGACAAAGGAAAATGCAATGCCAAAGGAAATATAGATATTCCAAGGGATTTTATAGATTATGTATTAAAGCCAAAACCAGACATAACTCCTATAGAAAATGTCCTGTCAATCATCAAAAATCCAGACGAAAACGTTAAATATCCATCATTTAATCTTAATGTTAATGCAAAAGATATAAATGTAGATGCTTGGATAAAGCCAAAGAATGATGTTACTTTACCTATAAACGGTGAAATATCCGCATTTGCTAATATTAATGGCTTTATATACAATCCAAGTGGAGAAGTTGTAATAACTCCGATTAATTTAATTGTAAATAACCATGAGATAAAAAATTCAGGGATTCCTAAGATCACGTTATCCGACAGAAAAATAAATATTAACGATTTCAAGTTACTGACGAGATCACCAAAAGACCCGAATGGTAAAGAGCAAGAAGGCACAATAAACATTTCGGGAAATGTGAACATTAACGATAAAACGCTTGATATAACTTGCTTAGGAGAACATCTGCATCCCGGAATAGCTTCATTTGCTTTGAATAAGCAAACTTTGGACAATGAGGCATCAAAGATTGCTATCAATCATGGTGATATTGGATTCAATATTGGAATAAACGGCAATCTTGACTCTCCGAACATAGACGTATCTGTAAAGGGAAAAGATATTTCTATGCCTGTTATTGTATCTAAACAAGGATCATCGCAAGAAAAAGAGGCGAAAGTTGATAACCTATCCTGTGAACTTTCTTATAGCAACGGACTTTTTGATATAAAAACCGTCAATTTAAACACTTTCGGCAATACAATGGACGTTAAAGGAAAAATTCCTGTTGATATATCGTTTTTCCCAGCAAAAGTGACATTTCCCGATAAAGATATGGATATAAAACTTTTGATGGATAATTTTAGTATGGAATTTATAAATCAGTTTGTTGATATAGTCCAAGATTTCAATGGCAGTGCTAAAGCAGATATTAGCTTGCTTGGGAAGGTCAACGATCCAAAGCTTATAGGAAGCCTGAATTTACAAAATGCAGATTGCAGTATTATTGCAATAAAGCCGATACAAACAAAGGCACAGACAGATCAAAAAACAACCTTAAATGTAAATAACATCAATCTAAAAATAACGATGGATGGAAACAAGATCAAAATAGATGACGCATCGTTTAAGATAGGTGATGGATATTACAAAGCTGATGGAAAATTAGAAATGGGAGAAAAACTTAAACCTCAGACATTTGAGGTTTTATTTAAGACAGAACCAGCGATGTTGAAACCTTTTGTTGAATTAGCTGGCGGACAAATCGCCTCTCAAATATCTGGTGACATTAGAGTTCAAGGAAAGCTTACAGGTGATTTTAGAGATTTTATCGGAAAACCAACCACAGAAGTATTAAAACAGATATTAGGTGAATTTGACATTAAACCAGAAGGAGTCAATATCATTGTGTCTGGTCATAAGATTACCAACCCCAAGCGGATATATGCGGAATTCAAAAAGGGTCGTCTATATATGCCATCATTTGGGCTTGTGGATACTACGCCCGGTGTTGTCAATGGAACAAGCATTGGTGCAATGGGATTATGGGAGATCGGCGGAGATAAATCATTTAATCTGACTTCTTATGTTGATATGGGATTTCTATCTGAGTTCTTAGGCAAACCTGATTTAATGCAAGGGCGATTTGGTCTAAAGCTTGAGGCACGTGGGAATGAAATAAAATGTTTTTGGCCACCAACAGAAG
>Ga0272448_1004515_pt1 | contig 15813 bp, 10 predicted proteins | sample YNPCB0191_FD_202220 | JGI IMG/M metagenome (GOLD analysis project Ga0272448, IMG submission 202220) | Hot spring sediment microbial communities from Yellowstone National Park, WY, United States - YNP-CB-019-1 | ecosystem: Environmental > Aquatic > Thermal springs > Hot (42-90C) > Sediment...
CCACAAGCGATGCAGTATGACCGAAACTTTTTAATAGGGTTCGCCATTTGGAACAAAATACTGATCGTATAGGAGTGAGCGAGACGCCCCCCGCTGGTTCTGTATCTATTCCTGATCAAGGTGAGCATATGCTCACCTGTCTGGTCGGGCTTGTAGCTCAGGTAGGTAGAGGTGTTGAACCTCCTGCAAAGAGCACCTGGCTTTTAACCAGGTGGTCCGGGGTTCGAAAGGTATCTCTCAATGGGGTGATACCCGAGGCTCCCCGCAAGCCCGCTCCTATTTTTCGGGTGATGAATCTTATGGAGGAATCTATATGTCATTTAACATATTGAAGCACAATCTTGTGCCCGAGCATCACCTCCTGTCCAAGGAAGAGGCGGATGAAGTGCTGAAAAGGCTGAAACTGACCCGGGAACAACTCCCGAAGATATGTATCGATGACCCGGTGATCATTTATCTTCGTGCAAGTACGAATAAAAAGATCGAGGTGGGCGATGTGATCAAGATCATAAGAAAGAGTCCTACTGCAGGGATTTCGGTATGTTACCGGAGGGTTGATGAAAGGAGGGACTGAAATGAGAGAGATCGTGGATGCATTTTTTGATGAACACAGTATTGTCAACCACCATATTAATTCGTTTAACAAATTTATACCATCGTGGAAGAACCAGAACTCCCTGATACAGGAGATTGTGGATAATCTGAGATTGAGTGATGATGAGCCGATCCCCGGGCAGTTCAAACTTGATGTTGACAGGATGGGGGAGGAGGAGATTATCCTGCGTGTCGGGCGCCCGAGGGATGAACGAGGGGAGATCTATCCAAACACTGAGGGAACGATCAGGATCGGGTATCCGATTGTCAAGGAGGCAAACGGGTCCACGCACATCATTACCCCGATGGAGGCAAGGTTAAGAAACCTTACATATCAGGCTCCGATATTTCTTAAATTTACCATTATTGAGAATGGACTGGAGCATGCACCGGAGGAGGTGCAGATCGGGTATCTCCCGATCCTTGTAAAATCCGGGGCATGCGTATTAGCCCGGGAAAATATCATTCATACCCTGCGGGAGATCCCTGAACCCGTGAAACAAAGGTATAAATGTTCAGGATTAGAACATAATACAGAGATATCCGACGAGGAATATGAGAACGCTATAAGGATGCTCGGGGATGACCCGCTGGACCCCGGGGGGTATTTCATAATTAACGGTAGTGAACGGGTCCTGATGTCACTTGAGGACCTTGCAACAAATCGTGTGATGGTTGAGTACAGTGAGAAGTACGGCAAACGGATCGAGGTTGCGAAGGTCTTTTCGGTTCACGAGGGGTATAGGTCGCTGACTGTGATGGAACTCAAGCATGATGGGTCTCTTATGGTTTCTATCCCGGCTGCATCCGGGGATATCCCGCTTGTGATCCTTCTCAAAGCCCTGGGAATGAATAAAGATGAGGATATCTATGCCTCCACAGTAAGTACGGATGATATGGCAAACATCATCCTGGCAAATATCGAGGATGCAAACGACCCGAAGATATATCCCCCCGACGGGATAAAGACCACTGCAGATGCATTAGCCTTCCTGGAGCGAAAGTTTGCGCAGGGACAGGCAAAGGAATACCGGGCAAAGAAGGTCGAATCTATTCTGGACATGGCGCTGCTCCCTCACCTGGGAACGAAAAAGGAGGACCGTGCAAAGAAGGCAATCTTTCTCTGCAGGACCGCACAGAGGGTGCTTGAACTTCACTTTGGTCTCCGGGGTGAAGATGACAAGGATCATTATGCCAATAAGAGGTTGAAATTAACCGGGGACCTCATGGCAGACCTGTTTCGCACGGCATTCATTGCGCTGATTAAGGATCTGAAATATCAACTCGAACGAAACTATGCAAAGAAAAAGGAGATGCGTGTTGCATCCTCAATCCGCTCGGACCTTCTGACACAGCGTCTTCTCCATGCGCTTGCCACAGGTAACTGGGTTGGAGGAAGGGTTGGTGTTTCCCAGTTATTGGATCGGACATGCAATATGAGTACGCTATCACACCTTCGAAGGGTGACATCGCCCCTTACCCGGTCTCAGCCTCATTTCGAGGCAAGGGATCTTCACGCGACACAGTGGGGGAGACTCTGTCCTAACGAGACACCTGAGGGACAGAATTGCGGACTGGTAAAGAACTTTGCTTTAATTATTAATGTGAGTGAAGGGGTTGATGAAAAGGGTGTAAAAGAGATGGTCAGAAACCTAGGGGTGGTCTCCATACAGACGGAGAAGGTCACCAAAAGCAGGGTGTTTGTAAATGGAGACCTGATAGGTGTCCACCCGAACGGAAAGGACCTTGTGAAGGAGATCCGTGCCCGGCGCAGAGCCGGTATGGTCTCCAATCAGATAAATGTCCGATATGATAAGATGACCAATGAGGTAATAATCAATTGCGACGCAGGTCGTCTGAGAAGACCGCTTATTGTAGTTGAGAATGGGATACCGTTACTTACCACCAGGATGGTTGACGACCTCGTCCAGAAGAAGATTACTTTTGATCATCTCGTGAAAGAGGGTGTGATTGAGTGGATTGATGCAGAGGAAGAGGATGACCTTTTCATCAATATAAACCCGTATAACCTTCCGGAGCGGTGTCCTTCATGCAATCGGGTGGTTTCCGCCAGAGATGTATTCTGGGTGAACTGCGGGTCAAAGGATCATGTTGCCCTTCTGGAGTGTAAGTTCTGCAGGAAAAGTTTTGAGGCGCCACTTACCCTGACAAAGGAGCATACCCACATGGAGATTGATCCCATTCTTATTCTGGGGATATGTATCGGGTTGATACCATACCCGGAGTTTAATTCATCCCCCAGGAACACAATGGGTGCCGCAATGGCAAAACAATCCCTCGGTCTCCCTGCAGCGAATGTCAGGATCCGGGGTGAGGTCCGTTCTCACATCCTGCATTATTCGCAGAGACCAATCGTTGAGACGCATTTCATGAAATACCTTAATTTCCTGAGGAGACCTGCGGGTCAGAACCTTGTTGTTGCGATAATTTCTCATTATGGTTACAATATGCAGGATGCGGTGGTGATCAATCGGAGTGCAATTGACCTTGGGATGGGGAGATCAACATTTATGAGGACATATAAGGCTGAAGAACGAAGATACCCTGGCGGTCAGGAGGACCACTTTGAGACACCGGGACCGGATGTTGTAGGTGCACGGATCGATACAGCATACAGTTACCTTGATGATGATGGACTTACCTCACCTGAGGTAAGAATGAAAGGGGGTGATGTCCTTGTCGGAAAGACATCTCCTCCGAGGTTTATAGAGGAGCAGCCTGACCTTCTCACCCCGCAAAAGAGAAGGGAGACATCCATAACCGTTCGCCACGGGGAGGAAGGGTATGTGGATTCCATCATGATCAGCGAGAGTGAGAATGGCTCTCGTCTGGTAAAAGTAAAGGTTAGAGATACGCGTGCCCCGGAGATCGGTGATAAGTTTGCATCCAGACATGGACAGAAAGGTGTTGTCGGGTTGATTGAGGACCCTGAGAATATGCCATTCACTGAGGATGGGGTCATTCCCGACCTGATTATTAACCCGCATGCAATCCCTTCGAGGATGACCGTTGCCCACCTTCTTGAGATGCTTGGCGGGAAGGTTGGCTCACTTTCCGGAAGGTATATTGATGGTACAATATTCTCCGATGAGAAGGAGGCAAGACTCAGAGAGGAGCTCCAGTCCCTCGGGTTTAACCCCACAGGAAAAGAGGTGATGTACGAGGGGCGGACCGGGAGGATGTTTGAGGCACAGATCTTCGTGGGTGTGATCTATTACCAGAAACTACACCATCTAGTCTCGGGGAAGATGCATGTCCGTTCCCGGGGACCGGTGCAGATCCTCACCAGGCAGCCAACAGAGGGGCGCTCAAGGCAGGGTGGTCTCCGGTTCGGAGAGATGGAGCGCGATACACTTATTGCGCATGGTGCTGCGATGGTCATCAAGGACAGATTGCTTGATGAGAGTGATGGGACAATCCTCTGGGTCTGCGGAAACCCGGAGTGCGGGCATATCGCAATAAGGGACAGGCATGGACGGTTATACTGCAAGGTATGCGGAAATAATTCAAATATTCATCCGATTCAGACATCCTATGCATTCAAGCTGTTGAGGGATGAACTTATGTCTCTCGGTGTGGTTATGAGGCTTCAGCTCAAAGAGATGGAGTGAGGTGAGACTGATGCTTGAAGGTGTATCAAGAAAGATTGGCAGGATAAGGTTTGCGTTCCTCTCTCCGGAAGAGATAAGACGGATGAGTGCGATGAAGGTCATTACACCGGATACCTACGATGATGAAGGGTTCCCTATTCCAGAGGGGCTGATGGATCCAAAACTGGGTGTAATCGAGCCCGGGTTACGGTGTAAGACCTGTGGAGGTAGGGTGGATGAATGCACGGGCCACTTCGGACATATAGATCTTGCGATGCCGATCATCCATGTGGGATATGTCAAGATTATAAAGGTGCTTCTTGAGGCTACATGCCGTGAATGCGGGCATGTCCTTCTCTCCGATGAGGAGATGGAGGAGGCAAGAAAGTCTCTGGAGCTCATTGAAGAGGAGGGTGGAGAGACATCTGGAATGTTCTCGATGGCGCCATCCGTTATGACAAAGGTCAAAGCCCTTGGCAAAGGGAGACCGATACTGATCTGTCCCCACTGCGGAACACAGCAGAAAAAGATTACCCTGGATAAGCCAACAACATTCCGGGAGGATGGGCATAAGTTGACCCCGAGGGAGATCCGTGAGCGGCTTGAGATGATTCCCGATGAGAAGTTACCTTATCTGGGTCTGAACCCGAAGGCAATCCGTCCGGAATGGCTGATATTAACCGCCTTACCTGTACCCCCGGTGACTGTCAGGCCGTCGATCACCCTGGAGTCAGGTGACAGGTCTGAGGATGATCTCACTCATAAACTTGTTGATGTCATAAGGATCAACCATCGGTTGAGGGAAAACAGGGATAACGGAGCACCACAGTTGATTATCGAGGACCTGTGGGAGTTACTCCAGTATCATATTACCACATATTTTGATAACCAGACTGCAGGGATCCCCCCGGCAAGGCACAGGTCCGGCAGACCACTCAAGACCCTTGCCCAGAGACTCAAAGGGAAGGAGGGAAGGTTCAGATCAAACCTTTCCGGGAAGAGGGTAAACTTCTCCTCACGCACTGTGATTTCGCCGGATCCATTTATCTCGATCAGGGAGGTCGGTGTGCCCGTAGATATTGCTCGTGAACTTACGATCCCCATTCGAGTTCTCCCGTCGAATATTGACGCAATTAAAGAAATGATACTCAGGGGGCATGACCCTGTTGATGAAAGAGGGGGGTACATCCCCGGGATAAACTATGTGATTCGTCCTGATGGCAGAAGATTAAAAATAACAGATAATAATAAGGATTCCGTTGCAGCAGAACTTGAGCCGGGGTTCATCGTGGAGAGGCAGGTAACCAACGGGGATATAGTCCTCTTCAACAGGCAGCCCTCGCTCCACAGGATGAGTATGATGGCGCATTATATTAAGATCCTGCCGGGAAAGACATTCAGGTTGAATCTCTGTGTATGTCCTCCATATAATGCTGATTTCGATGGGGATGAGATGAACCTTCATGTACCGCAGAGCGAGGAGGCGCGCGCGGAGGCAAGGATATTGATGGATGTTCAGGAGCATATCCTGAGTCCGAGGTTTGGAGGTCCGGTTATAGGTATGACACATGACCACATTACCGGTCTTTTCCTGTTAACCCAGCGGGAGAAAAGGTTTAACCGGTTTGCGGTGGAGTTCATGTTTTCGATGGTTGATGATATAGACATCCCGCCCCCATCAGGAAAGGATGTAAACGGTGAACCTTACTGGACCGGAAAACAGATCTTCTCAGCGCTGCTGGAAAAGACATTAAAGATGGAATATAAGGCTGCGGTCCTCGGGAAAAACGACCCGCACTCCGAGGTTGCAAGGGAGATCGACGGGTATGTAAATATCGTCAATGGCGTGTTAAAAGAGGGGGTAATCGATGGGAACTCTGTAGGTGCATTCAAGGGGAAATTGCTGGATCGGATCTGTCGCGACTACGGGAATGATGCCGCCAGACTCTTCCTTGATCGTGCTACAAGGATCGCTATTGGAGCATTGATGCTTCAGGGGTTTACGACAGGTCTGGATGATGAAGAAATACCCGAGGATGCTCGGGTGCAGATTCATGGGGAGGGAGGAACACTGGATAAGGCCATTAAACAGGTGAATGAACTGATCCGGGCATATGAGGAAGGGACCCTTGAACTTCTTCCGGGTCGGTCCCTTGAAGAGACCCTGGAAGTTGAGGTTATGAAAGTTCTGGGTAAGGCGAGGGATAAGGCTGGAGAGATTGCAGGACAGTACCTCGGTCTCCTGAACTCAGCGGTTATTATGGCACGGACAGGTGCACGGGGCTCCATGCTAAACCTTTCGCAGATGGCAGGGTGTATCGGGCAGCAGGCTGTCCGTGGTGAGCGTATCCAGCGTGGATACAGAAATCGGACATTATCGCATTTCATGGAGAACGATAAGGGCGCAGAGGCCAGAGGGTTCGTAAAGGCGTCGTATAAGACAGGTATGGCTCCTACAGAATACTTTTTCCATTCGATGGGAGGCCGCGAAGCCCTCGTTGACACTGCAGTAAGGACATCAAGATCAGGGTACATGCAGAGACGGCTGATCAATGCGCTCGAGGATCTGAAGGTAGTTTCAGATGGGAGTGTGAGAAACACCGCCGGTACTGTCATTCAGTTCTGTTATGGAGAAGATGGTGTTGACCCCTCCCGCAGCGAACAGGGGGAAAATATCAATGTGGATAACCTGATCTCGGCAGCGTTAGGGTTAAAATACGGGGAGGTAAGGACGATTACCGAAGATATGGTCGGGTACGGGGAACTCGAGGAGGCACCCCCTGAGGGCGAGCAGGAGATGGAGCCGGATGAATTTGAGAATGAGGAGGAATAAGAATGAATCAAGAAATACCCATGCAGAAGATCCTTGATATTCTCGAGGTACATCTGCGAGAGTTTGATCTTCAGGGATGGCATGCGGAGTGGACACGACACAGATCAATCGTAAAAGAGAAATTATCTGAAGAAAAACTCAAGAGTATTACCCCCTCGGAATTTTATTCGGTAATGAGGGAGATCGTGAGTGAGGAGGGGGTGCAGATGCTGGAGCGAAATCGGGCAAACATACTCCAGAACGATGAGAAACGACTGAGAGAGGGGTTGCAGTATATCTTATACAGTAAAGATGAGTTCAGTAAACGAATCAGAACCATTGCCCGTGGTGAACGCAATATTAAAGGGCTTGGCGAGTCGTGGGCATCCCGTATTGCGTCGCTGATGCACCCTGAGGAATGCATAAGTGCATATACGCCTGCATTTGAACGTGGATTGAAGCACCTCGGGGTGAAACTATCCACATTCAACGAGCGTCTGAATTTCTGCAAGAGTATCCTCAATGAAGGGAAAAAGAGGGGTATTGAATTTAAATACGGTCTGGCGGAGATTGACGCACTCATCCAGTTCATAGGGCATATAGCACAGGGGAAACCTGTCGGAAGGAAGGTGCGTCTCCTGCCACCGGTACCCCGGGGTAAAAAAGGTCTACCCTTGGACTTAAAGATTGAGCCATTAACCCCGGATGTTGCAAACAAGATCACCATGACAAAGACCCAATATGAGAAGGAGATTGAAAAGGAGTATCCGGATCTTCCGTATAACCTCATTTCTGTCCTTGCAAAAAAATTTACCACACAGAAGTTCAGCAAAAAACAGAGGACAAAGATCCTTCAACTTGCGTCATCCCTGTATGCCCAGAGAAGGATTGATCCTTATGAGGCGGTAGGGATCATCACTGCCCAGTCCATCGGTGAACCCGGAACACAGATGACGATGAGAACCTTTCACTATGCCGGTGTAGCAGAGATGAATGTCACCCTGGGTCTACCGAGATTGATAGAAATCGTTGATGCAAGAAGGATACCTTCGACACCGGTAATGGAGATCCACCCGATCCCGGAGATAAAAAACAACATGGAAAAGGTTCATGATCTTGCCCTGAAAATTGAGACTACACGGATAAAGAATATTGCGGATGTGATCACATCAGTAACCAGCATGGAGATCCTGGTGGAATGCGATGAGGAAAAATTGAAGAAAAAGAATATACCACCTGAGGTTGTTGAAAACGCACTCCGAAAGATTCACGAGATTGATGTGGAAAAGGTTGATATGAGGAAGTTCCGTATCAAACTGGATCAGCCGAGTTACAGGAAGTTGCTTCGGATCTCCGAGGAGGTAAAAAATACCGTTCTCTCAGGGATTGAGGGGATTGAGAGGGCAATCATCAGGCATGGTGAAGACGGGTATGTAATCTATACTGAGGGATCAAATTTCAAGAAGGTGATGACCCTCGATGAGGTGGATAAGACCCGTACGGTCACAAATAATATAGAAGAGATATTCGATGTGCTTGGGATCGAGGCGGCAAGGAACGCGATCATCCAGGAAGCAAGCAGGACCCTATCCGAGCAGGGGCTGATCGTGGACATCAGGCACATCATGCTCGTGGCGGATATAATGACAAACGACGGTGTTCTCCGTGCAATAGGGAGGCACGGGATATCCGGGAAAAAGTATTCCGTTCTTGCCAGGGCGGCATTCGAAATCACAGCACAGCACCTTCTCGCTGCGGGGAGGCGTGGTGAGGTGGATGAACTCAAAGGTGTGGCAGAAAATATTATTATCGGGCAGCCTATCACTCTGGGTACCGGTGCTGTCACACTTGAATATGTTCCCAGACCGGTAAAGAGTAAAAATGGGGAGTGAGAACAATGGATATAAACTGGGCTATACGGTCTGCGATCTCTTCGGGCAAGGTACTCCTTGGTGTGAAACAGACGAGACAGTATGCAAAGACCGGTGAGGCAAAGTTGATCATCCGCGCTAAAAACAATCCGCATAAGGAGTTTGCACAGGAAAAGTATGGAAATGTTCCGGTATTTACATATCCCGGTACAAGCAGGGAACTCGGTGCAGCCTGTGGAAAGCCATTCCGGGTTTCCGTGCTTATCGTGTTAGATCCGGGGAGTTCAGACATACTTTCTCTTATTGGGGGGAAGTCGTAGGCAGGGGCGCTGAGAGGTGTGAGGGAGCGCACATTTACCCAGACTACCATGTGGGCGATTACCCTCTTTGAAGGTATAACTAATGTACCGGTAAAGGATTGTATCGAATTTGAAACCCGGTTTGTATTCATTGTACCGCCGGGTTCGCTTGCAAAGGCTATCGGAAAAAAAGGGCGGAACCTTGCAAGGATGCGCGAGACCCTGAAGAAAAGGATTCAGGTTATTGAATGGAATGACGATGTGGAGCAGTTCATCCGGAGGGTATTTAATGAATATAAAGTCCAGAAGGTAGTCTTTGAAGAAAGAAATGGTGCAAAACATGTAACCGTTTTCGTTGACCCTGCAAAAAAGGCATCCGCAATAGGAAAGGAAGGGGCTAACCTTCGTCTATCGCATCAGGTAATCTCTTCATATTTCGAAGATATTAAAAGTATAAGCATAGGTTGAATACCCCGGATGGTTTAAAAACGGGGCATGACGGATCGAGCAAATATTAAATACAGGCAATGATATTAAACTTCTCATGGAAGTCACGGCTCGCGTAAGAATTTTCGCGCTCCTGAGTACAGGGGTAATCCTCTTTTTCGGGGTGTTCAATGCCTCGGCATCTCTGGAAAAGGGTGGAAAGGTCTCAGGGCACCAGGGCACAAGGAACATCATGCTTACTGGATACTGGAACCCTACGGGACAGATGATTGCGCCGTTCAGCACGGACCCCTATCTTAATCCCGGTGGGTGGAAGGGCAAGAACTGGGAGAACCTCGGGTATGATATATACTCGTTTTTCCCCAACCCCGGAAAGTATAACGGGACATTTGAAGTAGATTATCAGAAGACATGGTCCGATTTCTGGAACATCACTGCGAAGATTAATCCCATAGCAATTGTGAGTTTCGGTGCAGGAACAGGACCATGGGAGATTGAGTTCAATGCGAGAAACCTCAACAACTGGGTGCCGGATAGCACCCCGCCAACCCAGCCAACACCCAACCCCCCGGATTCGTCAAAACCTGTTGGGTTTGTGAGGCACTCGACCCTGCCTGTACAGGAGATAGCGGATGCAGTTAACTCCCAGACATCCATCCATGCATGGGTTGACTGGAATGGAGACCCCGGTGCATACCTCTGCGAGTATATGGCATACCTGGGGATGTGGTATCAGGAGTTACATAATTCAACTTCAGACCCGAATTATACTGCGATGGCCGGGTTTATCCATGTGGCAGGCAATATCCCCGTAGTCGATGCGATGAACGCAGTAAACATTACCCTCAGAGTAGTGATCGGTGCACTCGGCGGACCAGAACAACCATCCTCCCATGCGGGGCCACTGGATCGATACTGGTTTAATGCATCATCAGTCAGCATCCCTTATACTGCATTGTCGCAATCCAATCTCACCAACCTCTCATTATGGGTGAGTTTCAGCACAGATAATAAAACCTGGAGCCCCTGGAGACCGTATACGAAGATTAATCTTACAGGCAATTATAGTCAGGGTGAGGTCATGTTCACCCCGGGCAATGATGGTTATTACAGATTCTATACCCTCGCTAATAATACCAGGAATCGGTCAGAACCCCCTCCGCCAGTCCCTGACCTATCACTTGGCATCGATACTCATTCTCCGTCATCATCAATGGATCCACTCCCCACATATTCAAAAAGGGTGTTCCAGATCAAATCTATCCCCTCGGACTCATTGAGCGGTGTATCGAGCCTTACACTTTATTACCGGGGGGGATCCGGGCAGTGGGACGCATATTCCACGCTCGTGAACCCTCCATGGGTCTGGGAGTTTAAGGCGGATCACGATGGGATATATGAGTTCTATACTATTGCGCAAGATCTCGCTGGCAATCGGGAGACCGCACCGCCAACAAATCATACCTGGACATACTCAGATGGTACACCGCCACAGGTTATCGAAACCTACCCGAAAAATGGGGATACCGGTATCCCACCGGATACGATCATTTCCATCACCTTCTCTGAAAAGATGGATATCCGGGCTACTGAGGGTGCACTGATCTCCGACTTTACTTATAAAAAATCATGGAATGACCAGATGACCATCCTCTCGCTGACCCCTGAGCCTCTACTGGGAGATGCACGGGAATACCATATAGAGATCGGTTCAGATGCGATAGACCTCTCAGGGAACCCCCTTATTCCCATCTCGATCTCATTTACCACTGCGAGGTCCTACCATTATGCATGGATCGTCGGGTGCGTCAGGGACGAGAAGGGTGTACCCCTCCAGGGTGTAAAGGTGACGCTATCCCGGGATGGAAACACAATCAACACCACAATAACCCGTTCGGGCGGGGGATACAATATCACAATTGACACGACAGGTACATATCATCTTCGATTCGAGAAATCAGGTTATGAGTCCACCACCCGAACGATCTCCATAGAAGTCTTCCATAAGGAATATGAAAATGATGTGGTCCTTAAACCCCTGCCGTCATCATCAACCAGCCAGGTCTGGGTGTATATCCTGGTTTCAGCACTGATGATCCTGATAGTAGTTTCCGTTATCATCCTCCTGCTCCGCAGAAGGAGGAAGAACATCCAGACATCATTATCGAGTTACTACCGGTAAACGCCATCAGGTCTGGATACCAGGGTCTTCTGTGAGGTCTTCCGTCACCCCGGGGATGTCCCCCTCCGTGGAGGATAAATTTTATCTATTGTCAAGGTGTCGGGGTTCTGTGGTACGATGAAGATTTATCTTGACACTGCAAACATTAACGAGATTCGTGAGGCGGCAAGCTGGGGGATACTCGACGGGGTCACAACCAATCCAACACTCCTTGCAAAGGAAAAGAGACCGATGAGAGAGGTCATCAACGAGATAGTTAAACTTGTTGATGGACCCATCAGTGTTGAGGTCACCTCGAATACCCCGGAAAAGATGATTCAAGAAGGCAAAGACCTCGCCTCCATCCACAGGAATATAGTTATCAAAGTCCCGATAACACCCGACGGATTGAAGGTCACTAAATCGTTGAGTTCCATGGGCATACGCGTGAACCAGACACTCATCTTCACCCCATCACAGGCGATCCTTGCCGCCAAGGCAGGTGCATGGTGCGTCTCCCCCTTTCTCGGAAGGCTTGATGATATCTCTGAAAGCGGGATTGACCTGATCAGAAAGATGGTCGTCATCTTCAGAAACTATCAGTTCAAGACACTTATCCTTGCCGCATCCATTCGCACACCACCGCATGTAGTCGAGTGTGCACTCGCCGGTGCAGACATCGTCACCATGCCATTTAATGTGCTTGAAAAACTCGTTCATCACCCTCTTACAGACAGGGGGATTGAACTCTTCGCAAAGGACTGGGAAAAATTACAGAACGAACTCAAAGGCAGGATGTAACGATTTCTGTGTGTTTCTCGGCACGTAACCCGCATCTTCATCGTAGGGCGTACGCCTTCTCGATGCGCTGACCCGTACCGAGATGTTGGACCCCAGGGTTGGCTCCGTATCACAGGGTGATGACACATCACACCTCAGCGGAGGCCTACTTTGGGGTCCACACGGGAAATGGAGCCTCTCTCTAAAAATATTTTGATGAACTGAGTTTGCCACAATCTGCACGGCTCATAAAGATGAGGCCATTGCAAATCTTTATGCTTGCATGGTTATAATTACCTCCATCATCGGGTCGTTCGCCTGACAGGAGGTCTGTGGCACGGTTCAGCCCTTTCTCGTTATGCTATGATATCGTTTTTAGAACGACTTTACTCGTGGCCATAAGGCTTTAAATATTAGATGAGGAAATCTTTATGACCCGCAATCTGTTTAGCATTTTCGAGAACAAATTGCGGATCAACCCAGGTGGCGAATGTACGGCAGCAACTCTTTTCCATGGTTGGAGCACCAGGTGATGAAAAGAAAAGGAAAAAGAAAGTCGGAAAAGTGAAGGGTTTCCCGTAGCGCTTAATCGAAGTCCGTATCCTCTCCGCCGCCCTCTTCTTTCTTCTTTGGTCCTCCGGTGGATGGTGTGCTTGTCTTTGCTGCAATGACATCATCGATGCGAAGGATCATGACTGCCGCATCAGTCGCACTGAGGATTGCCTGTTTTCCAACCCTCAGCGGTTCAACTACCGTCGCCTTCATATCAGATGTCTTTCCCTCAAGGACATTTACACCGGTGGTATACTTCCCGTTCTTATGGAGTTTTCTCAGTTCAAGTATCGTGTCAATCGGATCCATACCTGCGTTTTCTGCAAGGGTCTTCGGGATGATCTCCATCGCATCGGCAAACGCCTCGATCGCAATCTGTTCCCTTCCACCAACGCTTGTTGCATAGTCTCGGAGACGCATGGCAATCTCGATCGCAGCTGCACCTGCGCCTGTGATGGTAGCACCGTCTTCGATCGCCACACCTACAGTGCTTACGGCATCCGTCAGCGATCGCTCTATCTCATCGACTACATGCTCCGTCCCTCCGCGAATTAAGATGCTTACCGCCTTTGCACCCTTGCACCCGGTGATAAATGTCATCTTATCGTCTCCGATCTTTCGCTCTTCGACAAGTTCTGCAGTACCCAGGTCATCCTTTGTCAGGTCGCTCCATTTGCTTACAATGTTTGCACCTGTCGCCTTGGCAAGTTTTTCCATATCACTCTTCTTTGCCCGGCGAACAGCATAGATCCCTTCTTTCGCAAGGAAGTGCTGTGCAAGGTCGTCGATCCCCTTCTGACATATCAGGACATTTGCACCGCTGTTCTTCACCATATCTACCATGTTCTTCAGCATCTTTTCCTCTTCTGAGAGGAATGCCTGAAGCTGTGACGGGTCGCTGATCTCAATCTTTGCATCGATCTCCGTCTTCTTAACCTCCATTGCGGCATCAACAAGCGCAATCTTCGCCTTGGAGACCCTCTTCGGCATCCCGGGGTGGACAACTTCTTTATCTATAATAAGACCATCAATAAGCTGCGTATCCCGGGTCGTTCCACCATGCTTCTTTACGAGTTGAATGTTGTCCTTGTCGAAGACCATCTTTTCCCCCTGTTTCTCGATTGTTGCAGTAACCGCCTTTACCGCAATATCTGCAAGGTATTCCCTCTCTGCAGAAACACTCTTGCTGATCATCGCACTCATTGCAACCTTCTTCAGCTCCTTCTCGTTGTTGATGGATATCTTGTCACATATGCTGTTAAGGACCTCAATAGCCTTTTCAGCCGCCATGCGGTACCCAGTACATATCACCGTGGAATGCACATTCTGATCCACGAGTTCTTCCGCCTTCTTCAGAAGCTCACCTGCAAGAACCACTGCAGTGGTCGTCCCATCACCGCACTCCTCATCCTGCGTCTTTGCCACCTCAACAAGCATCTTTGCCGCAGGGTGCTCTATGTCCATCTCTTTCAGGATCGTAACACCGTCGTTCGTAATTACTACATCGCCAAGACTATCTACGAGCATCTTATCCATGCCACGCGGCCCGAGTGTCGAACGCACAGCGTCCGCCACCGCCTTCGCAGCTGCAATATTATTCGACTGTGCTCCTCTCCCTTTCTCACGTCTTGTCCCTTCTTTGAGAACCAGTATCGGCGCGTTTCCACTCATCATAGCAAACACCTCTTCAGCGGGTGTATATTTGTTCTTCTATATAAAGATTTCTGTGCAATCAGTTTCCTGTGTAATCCCGAATTAAGTTTCTCTCGATGACTTCCACCTCCTTTTTCATACTTTGCTTTTTCTATTCAAATCATCATCTTTGCGATCCGCTAGGAGTTCGCATTTCTTCATCTCCCGGATTATCCACCAGCTTTTTCTTTTTGCCAACTTCTTCAGGTATCCCATACATGCTTCCTCATTTATCGAGAGGAAGTAATTCCGGGATAGCACAGCATTCGAAGCCTTAGAAAATCTTATATAGCGAGCGAATATATGCAGGAAACGGGAAGGATTGAGTATGACGCTGTTTAAGAAACCCTTCATTGGGTTCCACAGGAAGAAGGCGCCGCAGGATGTGCAGGTATCTGAGAGTATGAGTGAATATATTGATCTCTCGGAGATGGTATTTGAAGATGAGCCGGGTGCTCCCGGTGCCGAGGGGCAGTGCCTTGTGCATGTTGCAGAGTTGAACAAGTTCGAAGACCTGAGTGGGCTTCTTGACTATGTATACAACGGAGATATCATGATCATAGATTACGGATCGATTGCAGGTGATGATCTAACCCTTTCCCGAGTCTCTGCAGAGATAAAGAATGCTGTAAAGGATATGGGCGGGGATGTGGCTGGAATCGGTAAAGAGATGATGATGATCACCCCTGCAGGGATACGAATCAGCAGATCAAAACTCAGACTCTCAGAACTTTAGCGAAAGAAAGTAGGATCTTTTTACCCCCTCCCCCCGAGTGGAGCGTGAGGGGGATGACATACGCTAATACATACGGGGACGACAATTTTTGGGGGGAGAGACGAATCTCTCCCCCAAGACCCCCTCTTCTCTTTTCCGTCCGAACCGCGGGAGGGGGCTCCGCCCCCTCCCCCAGTTTGAGGTTCCTCCTGACCCCTCCCCCGAGTAGTTCGTGAAGGGGATGACATACGCTAATTCGCACGGCGCTGACAATCCGGG